>Ga0247841_10006037_pt1 | contig 19072 bp, 17 predicted proteins | sample LaCruzMarch2015__2_FD_192410 | JGI IMG/M metagenome (GOLD analysis project Ga0247841, IMG submission 192410) | Freshwater microbial communities from meromictic Lake La Cruz, Castile-La Mancha, Spain - LaCruzMarch2015_18m | ecosystem: Environmental > Aquatic > Freshwater > Lake | place: Spain... | reverse complement strand
GAAATGAGTCAAATCCGAGCCGCTCCGCCAGCTGGCGGATTCGAGCGGCGAGGATGCAGACGAATGTCGTCCGATATGCCGGGGGCATATCGGACGCCAACCCCGGGCAAGTGAGCTTTGCGGAAGCAAAGCGAGCGCGATAATTCCCCTAGGGACTACGAGATAATGACCATCCTCCCCACACTCAAAAAACTATTCTATCCGGATAACTTTTTTCATACGGGGTTTCCTGACAAATTAAAAAGCTGCTCGTGATGAGCAGCTTTAACTCAAATATTATTTTAATCAAGCATCGTGTCAACAAAATGACTGATTAAATCCTTCTTAATAATTTCCCTCCTAACCTTCTCAACAGATGGTTTCAGATATGTATCGAAACTTATTCCCTCAAAAATTCCGTGATTAATTTTTAAAATATAAGATCCAATCGCACTAGGGCTGAGTTTACCATCAACAGGCATCTTCCCAATCTCTTTGAATTTCTGTTCTAATTTCTTCAGAATATTATACCCCTGAACAATCATGACATTTTCCAAAGACAATGAATATTCAAAAAGCTCTAATGCTTTTTCTAAATTTAAAACAACTGTCGGCGCGTGCGAGACATGATCTTCTTGGCAAGAGGCACTACTAGCAGAAAAAAGGAAAGCTGGATTATTAGCAGACATTATCAGGTTGCTGATTGCATGATAAGAATATTCAAGAATCATCATTCCTGAAGAAGTTTGATGATTACATTCTGGATCAAGAAGGCAACTAACGCCTAAACGATTTTTGTCCTTATCCACAACTCTTCTGACTAGCGCCTCTTTTATTTTTAATTGGGAACAAAAAACATTAAACAAATTAGCAGCTAAAATAGCGATTGGCATCCCATGAAAATTTCCGCCAGAAATTACTTGATTTCCGAAAACCAAGGGGTTATCAGTAGCGGAATTAATTTCTATTTTCAATTTGACCTTTGCTTCCGACAAAGCATCGAAAACAACACCGAAAACCTGAGGCAGACAACGAGAACTGTAGGGATCTTGTGTGTTAGGGTCATATTTGCTTAAACGGTGTGATTTGATAATATCACTGTTAACCAATAATTTACTTAGCATTTTAGCAGCTAATTTCTGCCCCTCATAAGGCCTAACATCATGAATCTTAGAGTCAAAAGACATATTAGTAGCTAACATTATTTCAGAAAAACAGGCAGAAAGAGCCAACGAAGTTTTAACCACCTTTTCCATCTTAAAAATTAGAAAAATCAAATAGGCCGTAGTAAATTGCATCCCATTGTTTAAAGCTAGTCCCTCCTTTGATTCAAGCAGTAGGGGTTGGATATTTTCTCTTTTTAAGGCAACTTTTGCCTCAACAAGCTCAAAATTGCCGTTACCATCCCTTAGAAAACATTCGCCCTCGCCGATTAAATTTAATGCAACATGAGAGAGAGGCGACAAGTCGCCGCTAGCACCGAGTGAACCAATTTTTGGCACAAAGGGGTAAAAATTTTTGTTATTGACAAATTCCAATAACTTACTAATTACTTCCCTTCTAACACCCGAGTAACCCTTCAAAAGAGCATTTGCCCTTAATACCATGGTTAGTTTAACAACCTGTTCAGGAGCAGCATCTCCAAAAGAAATAGCATGACTCCTAATCAGATTAGTTTGCAATTGCGCTAATCCTTCTGAATCAACCTGAACGTCTTGATTCTGGCCAAATCCCATGTTAAAGCCGTAAATGAGAGCCCCGGAGGCGGCTTCAGCAATTATTTTTTCTCGACAAGATTCGACACTCTTCATTGCGTTCATGTCAGCTTTAACTTCATAGTCCTCAAACATAATCTTACGGATTTGATGAAAATCTAAATCCGATCCTGTTAAAAAGATTGTTTTTCCTTTTTTCATGAGATAATCTCCTTATTTTAAGTTAGTAATTATTTTAATGTACAATTTGAAAAAATATTTTACTCTTAACTTTATCTGTTTTTAAAAGAAATGTCAATGCTTGACTTATTTAAAGTATTATTATAAAATTAATAAATAATTATGTTATATTATGAAATAAAAACTAAAGTCCATCATCTTTAAAAGAAGGCCTGCTAAAAGCCTTCTGTATTTTGCTACCTAAAAGGTAGCTTTTTAATTATAGTAAGAATATTAATATCATGTTTTCAAAAAAATCAATAAAAAATTTCAAAAAAATGTGCTTACAGCCTGGAGTTAGCGGTCACGAAATTAATTCCGGCATAACAGATTTAATTTTTAATATTGTAAAAGACATATCGCCGAATTCCAAAATAGATAAATACGGTAATGTTATATCAATTATGGGTAGCGGAAAAAAAGAAATAATTATTGACACACATCTTGATGAATTTGGTTTTTACGTACAAAAAAATAAAAATAAAATATATTTAAAACCAATAGGTTCTTTTAATTACAAAAGTATTAAAAACAAAGAGGCGAAAGTTGTTAATAAAAATATCTCAGGAAAATTACAACTAATGAATGATAAAAATATAGAATTTGTACCAGAAAAAAAGAGTGATATAGAAAAAGTGCTAAAAAATGATTTTATTGTTTTTAAAAAAACATTTAAAATTAAGGAAAATGGAGTAGTTCAAGCAACCTCATTGGATAATCGTGTTGGCTGTTTTTTATCGACGGAAATAATGAAGAATCTAAAGAACAAAATGCCTAATAATTTATCTTTAAAATTCGTTTTTTCTGCCGGAGAAGAATCTGGAAAATTCTTGATTAACAAAGTAATTAAAAAAAATAATTCTTCAGTGCTAATTATTGATGCTGCCTATGCAGAGCCAGTTAAATTTATTAATGGAGGTGATAATATAACAATACCAAAAATTGGCGATGGTTGTGCTATACAAACCAGGGGCAAAAATTTTGTTATTAAAAAAAATATTATAAAAAAAATAGAAAAATTAGCAATTGATAATAAAATAAAAATTCAGAGAGAAATTCCGCCGGCAAATCAAGGGCAAACAAATCTTTCTGGTTTAAAAATAAGAAATAAAGATAATTGTGCTGTAATAAACATTCCCGTAAAGAATCACCATGAAATAGTAAGTGAATGTAGTCTTAATGATATTTATTCGGCATTCAAAATGATATTATTAATAATTAAGACAGCCTAACTATATAATAGGCTATTTTGAATCGTATCGCCCCAATTTTTTTATATACTGTTGTGCAAAGAGGCAACAAAAATTATATTGACAATGTTTTAATTTATTGTTATTCTTAAATGAATTTTTGTTCATTAACATTAACAATAAAAATAAGGAAAAAAATATGAAAAAGGAAACTATTAAAATCAACACAAAAGTCTTGCCAGGGTTTATGGAGTTATTGCCGGCCGATCAGATACTCTTTGATTGTATGAAAGACATTATTGAAAGGACTTATCAAAGTTTTGGGTTTATCTCACTTGATACTCCAATCATAGAAAGATCGGAGGTTCTCCTAGCTAAAGCTGGTGGAGAAACTGAAAAACAAATTTATCGCTTCTTAAAGGGTGATAACGACCTATCGCTACGTTTCGATTTGACAGTCCCCTTAGCTAGATATGTTAGCGATCATTTCAATGATTTAAGTTTTCCATTTAGACGATGTCACGTAGGAAAAGTTTTTAGAGGTGAAAGACCTCAAAAGGGACGATATCGTGAATTTTATCAATGTGATATTGATATTATTGGAAAAGGGAAATTAAACTTAGTAAATGATGCTGAAATATTAGCTGTAATTTATCAAGTATTTAAAAATCTTGAATTACCACCTTTTATCATTAGAATTAATAATCGTAAATTAATAAATGGTTTGATGGAAAGCTTGGATTTGCTTGATAAATCAGTGGATGTGATGCGTATTATTGACAAAGTCGAAAAAATCAGTGAACAAGATTTTAGAAACATGTTTATTGAGATTGGTTTATCTGCTGAGTCTATTAATACTGTTATTAAGTTTATTAGTATCAAGGGTGATGTTTCTTTTATTCTAAAAGAGCTTGATGCTCTTGAGATTAAAAATGAAACTTTTTCTACAGGACTAGCCGAACTTAAAACCGTATTGAAATACGTTGAATCATTTGGATTGCCAAAAGAATATTACGGCGTAGATCTGTCAATCGCCAGGGGCTTGGATTATTACACTGGCACTGTTTACGAAACATCTCTTTTAAATTATGGCGACATCGGCTCTATTTGTTCCGGCGGCCGCTATGATAATCTAGCAGATACTTATACTTCTCAAAAACTCCCAGGCGTTGGCATCTCAATTGGCCTTACCAGACTTTTCTCACAGCTAAAGGATTTGAATATAATAAGCTCGGGAAAGTCAACTACATCTAAAGTAGTTATTCTACCCTTTAGTGAAGATATGTTTGGCAGAGCAATAGAGGTGGGTCGTGTTCTTAGACTATCAGGTATTTCAAATGAAACTTATTTTGAAGATGATAAATTTAAAAACAAGATTTCTCATGTTAGTAAAATTGGGGCCGAATTTTCTATTATTATTGGCGAAGATGAACTAAGAGATGGGTTCGTTACTCTTAAAGACATGAAGAGCGGCGATCAAAGTAAAATTAATATTAATGATTTAGTAAAACAAATAATTTAAAAATAAGGAGGTTGTAATGAAAAATCTTATTCCTGCTGGCGTAACTGATATTTATGGACTAACAATGGTGAATCGTAGAAATATCATTAATAAACTCGAAGCAGTTTATCAACGTTATGGTTTTGAACCGCTCTCTACCCCAACAATAGAATATCTTTCTGTTTTTGGTGGGCATCATGGTGAGGGTGAAAAAATATTTTTTCATCTTAACGATAAACATAATAATAAATTAATTTTGCGTTACGATTTAACTGTTCCTTTGGCAAGATTTATTTCGTCTCATCCGGAAATAAAGTTGCCGTATAAACGTTTTCAGTTCGCAAATTCTTTTCGCGATGACGACGTTGATCATGGTCACTTCCGCGAGTTTACGCAATGCGATGGCGATATAATCGGCGATAGCAATCTATTGGCTGATGCTGAAATAGTTAACATTGCCTATTCTGGTTTAAAAGAAGTTGGTTTTAATGATTTTACTATTCGTTTAAATCATCGCCTTTTAATTAAGGGCATTGCTGAATACGCTTGTGGATCGGATTGTGATATTCTTTCTATTCAAAGAGCACTTGATTTTGCCGATAAGACTATTAAAAACGGCATTGATGGTGTTAAACAAGATTTACTTAATCGGGGAATTAATTCTGATTCCGTAGAAAAAATCTGCTATTTACTCGGTATCGTTAGTAAGAGCTCTAACGTTCTTGGTCAACTTAAAGAGGTTCTGGTAGATTGTCCTGATGCGATTTCCGGTGTTAATGAATTAGAAGAAATACTTCGTTTTCTTGATAACGATGTTAGCTCACATGTTTCAATTGATTTAACTTTGGCTCGTGGTGCTGATTATTATTCTGGTTTTATTTTGGAAGCCGTTATCCCGGGGATAAAGGTTGGAGCTGTGCTGGGTGGCGGTCGTTACGACAACCTTGTTTCATCTTTTAGTGGTGGTAATATTCCGGCAACGGGGATGGCGTTTGGCCTAGACCGAATTATTACAGCATTAAATGATCTAGGGATAACTAATAATATCTCCAATGACATTGTGCTTATGGCAGTCAATAGAAATCAATTATCTGAGTCTCTATTAGCCGCCAGTAATTTAAGAAGTGCTGGCGTTAATGTTAATTTCAACGTTAATTTTGACACCTTGGAGTCTGCTGTAGACTATGCTGAAAGTCGCAACTACCCAGTCATTCTTCATAATTTAAAGAATAATTGTTTAGAGATGGTAAAATTACATGAAAACGATTTTTCCAATAAAATTATTAATCTTTTTAAATAATTGTGTTCTTAAGGGGCTTTCCAAAGGAGAGCCCTTTTTCATTTAAACTAATTTCCTTAAATTCCCATCCACTTCTCAATTTCCCCAATAATCTCAACAATTTTTTAGGAAACTTGCGACTTTAAGACTACGGAAATAAAAAGAGCAGCTCATTAAACGAGTTGCTTTTTTTGAAAAACTAAATAAATAAACATCATCTTCTGGCTCCAGAATAAGCGATTGCCTGCATGATATTCCATTCTTCCGTCGTGCAGAGAATATAAATTAATATTAATTATGGTTTGCTTTAAATATCCCCATCGGACTAGCCGTATTATAACCCGCCCTAATAACTCTACTTCCAGATTTTGAAGTTTCACCCAAACAATAGTTCAACTCATAAGAACGGCCACTATCTAAAACTTTATATTCATATTCAAAATTAGTATCACAAATACCATCATTGGGGTTGGGATTATTTGGTACAATATCCATATAAATAACGGTGCCACTAGCGTTAGAAATATGTAACCCAGAAGTAACACTAGCGGGGTATGTATTTGAATCATTGTAATACATTTCCAAGGCAGTTTGAATTTGCTGAATATCGGCGATTCTTGTTGCATCTCTCGCCCCAACTCCAGTTATTGGTTTATTGCCTTTCTCCATAACTAAAGATTGAGGAAAAAATATTTTCCCATCTTTAGTCATAAATGATTCAATTACGTTATTAGCAAAATCGACTCTTAACTTATATAGCCCGTATTGAGTGGTAATTTCCGTAATTTTAATAGTCCCGCCGCTTGTTAATAAATTATTTTTAATAAATTCTTCAGCCAAGGCTTTAGCCGCCTCGCTAGTAATATTGCTTGTCGACTCGTCTAGATTATCGGTATTATTTTTTTCACTTAATGTCGCTTTGTTCAAAGTAATTTCTTCGCCCTGTTTTTGTTTTTCCATTTCCAATTTTTGCGTATTATAATTGGCTTCAATATTTAATTTCTGTCGATTGTAACTAGGCAAGGAAAATAAGAAATAATAGCCCGCCGAAAGCGCTACTATAATTATCCCCACAATAATTACGATGTTAAATATTTTTTTCATATTTTAGAAAATGACCCCTAAAAAGGTCGTTATAATTAACGGCAATAATAATTAATGTTTTTTGTCCAAATATTCATTTATATAGCTTATGTATATATATCATGAATATAGCAAAAATAAGCCATAAAATCAATCTCTCTTCAGTCAGATGCAATGTAAATCCCCCCCCCTTGCTGAGCTTAAAATATTCAATTTTTACTTTTAGTAATTTATGCTACTATTTATATAAATAGATGAAAAGCCGTTATATATATGATTAGTAATAAAGAGCAAGAATCTCAAGATAAAATTAAAGAAATTGGCTATATTCGCCTTAATTTTCAAAATAAATTAAGACTTTTAGCGTCCAAGCAAAATTTGATAATAAAAAAAATGATTGATAAATTAGATAGCCAAAATTTAAAAAAAATTAGAGAACAAATAAAAAAATGAGTATGTATAATAAATCCGAAAAACTAAATAATCTAGATAACGATATTGATACACATGAATCAGAAAATGATATTATAAGTCCCGATAAACTAAATTCATTATACGCCGAGTCAGAATCAGAAGTAAATTTGTTGTCTAGCTCACTGCTCGACCAAGCTCAAGAAATATTATCTCAATTCCCCGAAATTAATAACTTTCCGGAATCTGGATCTTTATTAGAAATTAAACAAGAAGTTCTTGATTTACAAAAAGAAACAAATGACAGTATAACTTGGGTGAAACAAAAATTTAATCTTGATAAATCATCTAAAGAAAGTTTTGCCGAGATGGAAATCCAGGGGAGTAATGAATTTAGGGAAAAAATAATCAATTCCCTAAAGTTTTTATCCTTAGCTCAGGAAAAATTAAATTTTGTTCAAAAAAATATACAAAGAATTCAGGAGTGGGAACACTCGGGAATGAACGTTTTTAAAGATAAACCAACTTTTGAAATTGGTGACATCTGGAAAGAGGCTGATGAAATATATTTAGCCTCCGGAATTGCTCACGACGCCTACCATTCTTATTTATGTGAAAATAGCCAAGATGACAAAGGTAATATTTCTTTAAAGGCTTTCACGGGAAAGGAGGCCGAAAAAAAATGTCTCGCTTTTCAAATTGAAACTTTAAATGAAATAAAAAATAGTAATTATCTAAAAAACTTTGCAGATAATCAAGAGCCAATAGAGCGCCAGATAGATAATTTAAAAGAACTTATGATTAATCCAAGTTATCAAGACATACCTTACGAAGAGAGAAATTGGTAAAACCACAAAATAAATAAAAGACGGCATCCCGTCTTTTATTACTAATATTACCAACTTGTTGAAAATTTTATTTTTTCTTCATCTTTTTTGGACGCAAAAAGTGTCTCTTGCGATATTCAATCCACTCAGGAGATTCTTCTTTATTATTTTCCAGCTTTTTTTTAGCTGGCGCTACTGAGTTTTTTTTAGCGGAATCTTCGAATGAATCATTCTCCGGCAGCACGGGCTGCTCTTTTATTCCTTCTTCTTTATTGCTTCCTGCTGGCTCTGTTTTTGGCCATTCTCCGAAACTCATAAATTTTGTATTAATTAGATGAATTAGGAGTTAATTATACCATAAAAATTAAAATATTACAATAAAGTAATTTATTTTTATAAAATTAATCTTTAATACACCTGACAGAAATCGCCCCAGAGTTGCCATCGGCAAAGCGATAAATGCCATTATCCTCGCTAAAAGTTCGATGCCAGGCCGCCCCGCTCTTTGCCTCGCCATTTTCGCCTACACTCGAATTATTATCAGACGAAGTCCAAAAACTAGTAAATTGACCAGCGCTCGCAAAATTGAATGAACCGTCGGAATACCGAAAACCAACCGGCAGAATTGAGAAGCCATATTCATTTGTCCCTCCCCAAATATCGTCTTTTAATTTTTTACCAACCTCACCCGAGGCAATCCAAAGACTATCATGAATATTAGCCGGATTCATTCCTAAAAATATGGCTAAATCGTCAAATTCTTTATCGGACGGAACATGCCAACCGTCAGGGCAGGATCCCTGAGATCCCTCTTGGGCGGCATTATTCATAGCCGCTGACCATTGATATAATAAACCACGATTAGCATTCTCTATTTTATTTTCATAATAACCGCACCAGCCGACGTCCTGACGTTTAGTCCAAGTTTTCTTTGAGCAACCACTATCAAATTTCAAATTTTCCGCGAACCAGGTTTGCGTACCAATTTTCACCCATTTATAGGTTTGCCCGTCGCGCGCATCAGTAAAAGACCCGCTACTACTAGACACATCCGCTCTAGCCGTTAAACTAATGCACTCATTTTTATAAGTTTCATTTTGAAGCGAGTTGCATGCACTACCTAAGTTTTTTAAATATATGTAACATTGTTTTTTCTGACTGTAATCCTTGATTAAAGAGCAGGCTTCGATATTTTTAGAATTCTTAGCGACAATAATATAACAGGAATCAATAAAATAATCCGGGGAGGCCATCCCGGGATCTTCTTTAATTAAGGTTGCTATTTCCGCACACTGACCTAAATTACTAAGATTAGTAAAATCTATTGCTGACGCCGGTTTGGAGCCAATCGCCGGTATAGATGTAGATGAAATAACAGTATATTCCGCTTGCTTTATAACCGGAATAATTGAAGGATCATTAGGGGTTAAATATGATTTATCAACCGGCCAATTTATTCCATTAACATTAATAACGATAAATTCTTTGGGCGTGCAATTTTCTTCACGACAAATTATTGAATAATATTGCCCGCTAACCATGTCGCCTTTTTTAAAGCTAATAGAAACTTTATTATTACCCGTATTACCATTTTCGGAATTTGCCTGCTCAGATTTAAAGTCCTGAATAAATGTAAATCTGTAATCTTGACTAGCGGTTAATTGAGGAGAGGAGGTCGCGCCGGGAGAAACAGGGGGAGTTTGTTGACCGCCTTCAAGAGCGGCGCCAGTAGAAGCAGAATCCATAGCTGGAGGAATACTACTATTACTCAAATCCTCAGTTTTGGTTGGAGCCGATTTCTTAAGTGAGCACCCAGCCGAAACTAAAATCATTAAAAGTAAAAGAAAAACAAATTTCTTATTTTTCATATTTTTAATAAAAACTATTCAACGTAATTAGAATAATCCATCAAAATCTCCCCACTGAAAGCATCGACAAAAGCGGTTCTTTCGTCAAAAACGATGCGATAGGCTAATTTTTCGAGAGATGTTTCGTTTATTTGCTTGGGCGGTAAAACTACCAGCGTTACAACCGGGGTGTCGTTATATGAAGCATAAACTTTATTGCCAAGGAGTAATTTGTTAAGCGCCTCGGTGGGCGTTAATTTGGGGGCGGTGTTGATTGTTAAATACGGATAAGTATTATTAGTAATATTATAAAGAGTGCCATTTTTATAAATTGAAAAATAAATTTGGCCGCCGGCAACCATTACACCATTACGATATTGTTGTAAAACTACTTCATACCTATTTAAAAATCCATCGAAAGAAACTTGTCTTTCTTTAAAATCAGCCAGTGGCAGCGCAACCAAGTCTTTAATTAGCTCAAAAGCCGTCGAGGCCGACGAAGATGCTTCCTCGCTACTCAAATCACCGGCACCTGATTTAATTAAATAATTACCATGCATCCCTTTTAGAGATAAGCGATCCTCATCTCGATACATAAACTGCCAACCACTCCCAATTTTACTTTTTATGGCCGCTTCATATTTAATTTTATCCTCTTCAGAAATGGGCTTAATCTTTGGAGAAACCGTAAATTCTGCAATCTTTTCTAAATCACTAGTTTTAATCCCTAAACCGAGCTCGCGCATTACCTTGTAGGCCGCGGCCCCATCTTTTAGATAATTATAGCGGTTATTAGAACTAATATAATACGCCTCGCCGTGCGACTCGACTTGCAAAAGAATTTGTCCGATAAACTTTTTTCTAAAATTACTGTCGGTCTTAATTTTGGCAAAATCTTTATTACTTATACCGACCCCCAAAGTTTTCATTATTTGGTAAGCGTCTTCGCCACCGGCTAAATAGTAGCGCTGACTATTTTTAGGACTAACATACCAGGCTTCGCCCCTCGACTCGACTTGCAAAAGAATTCTCCCCTTCAGACGATTGGCTAACTCACTGATTGCAGTACTTGGCTTAGCTACCCCGCTATCAATAATCTGAATGTTAGATAAATTAAAATGGAAAGCTGAGTTTTCATCTCCGCCAAAGTGGATACTGGCTTTAATTTTTTGGCCAACGGAAATTAAATTTTTTTTATATTCATCTAAGATTAGGCCGGCTCCATCAATTTCCGCATTTCGAATATAGGAGTCATTGCATTCTACTATACCCTCGCCACTCAAGACTTTAATATCAGAAATATCTAAGTAAACCCGATAATAATTAGAAAACTCCTTTAGACTAATAACCTGGGCATTAATTTCACAAATGGGGCTAGGCGCCGCGGGAACAGCCGAGGCTATTTTAGAATTTAGGAAAGCGACCGCTAAAGAGAAGACTGCAATTAATAAAACTTTTTTGATATACATATATTTTATATTTATATCTATATAATATCATTAAATACTAATATAATCACCTAGGGGGAGCGAATTTCCACGCCCCGCCTACCTTCTTAACGAAACGACACGATAGACAGCAACTTGTTTAAAATTTTTGATTTTTTTGATAAATACTGCTATGTTTATAATATATTTTAATAAACTAACAATGAAAGAAAAAATAACTAAAGCGTCTTTTGTTTACCTACAAAAGGGTGATAAAATTTTGCTATTACAAGAAGGCGGGCGTATGGCCATGGGCTTTTGGTGTCTTCCTGGAGGACACGTTGACGAAGGTGAGTCTTTTGAACAAGCAGCCATTAGAGAGGCCTGGGAAGAAAGTGGCTACCACGTTAATTTAGAGAAAAAAATATACAACTCATTCATTTCAAATTTAGAGTATAAAGGGGCCTCACGCGATACGGATGAAATAGAACTAGTTATATTTAAAGGAATAATAGTTGGTGGTCAATTAAAAATAGATAATCAAGCCTTGGATTTAAAATGGATAAGCAAAAAAGAGGCGATTGAACTTCCTCTGCGCTGGGGGATTTTAAAAAATTTAATTTTGACAAATTAATTAAATAAACAAATTTAAAAACGAGCTTGGCGCTCGTTTTTAAATTATCATACTATTTTTCTATTCCCAATCTCCTACCGTAATCTTTCTTATATTATCATCGCTAACCCCTAAAGATAAATTGCGCATAATAGTGTAGGCCGCTTCCCCATTAGCCAAATAATATCTAAATCCATCGGATGGATTTATATACCAAGCCTCGCCTCGACTCTCAGTTTGAATAACAATTCTCCCCTTGAGACGATTTGTCAGTAAGGCTGAGTTTTTTACTGTGCTTGTAATATAATCAGATGGTAAAGCCGAACTTAACGAAACCGGAATCTTATCTAAGTCACTATTTTTTATTCCTAAGCCGAATTTACGCAGCGCGCCATAGGCGCTTGGTCCGTCAGCGAGGTAATAACGTTTAAGAGAAACTTTATCGAGATACCAGGCCTGGCCGAATTTCTCCGTTTGCAATAATATTCTGCCTGCTAAACGTTTAATTAATTTGGCATCTATTTTAGTCGTCAATTCTTTTTCTTCGCTTATTACTTGAGCGACTTGAGTACTCGACGCGTTAGTAATAGTCGTCGCCTTACTTGTTGGAGCAGAAACAACTAACTCACAAGTTCTATTAGTTTCTAATTGTTGAGACGTAGAGAGCGAACAGTTAGCTGGAGTCTTCGATAAAACTTGACGATATTGAAGCGCTCCAAAACAATTCCCCCATTCACTATAGACAACATTAGCGCAAGTAGAAAATGAACTGCCACCACCTCCGCCACCACCTGTGCTATTGGTGGTTTGAGTATAGGTAGCGAAACTAGTAAAGTGCTTTGTCCAAATAACTAAGTCGGAACCTGAGTTTATTTTGCAATCTCCATCTACTCCTAAATTAGTATCGGCCCAAGCCTGAGAGTTTTCTCCGCAGGTGGTAGTTATTTCAGTAAATGTAGTTCCGGTTCTAGTATATCCTGCTCTTTTATCAGCTTGGCCAGGCAGTAATATTTTTACGGCTTTATCAAAAGATAATTTAACGCCAGTAAAGCCTATTTCTATTGCTGTGCTTAATGTTTTAGTCTGGCCGGAGACAGGGGGTAAAGTAACGGTGGTAACTGTTGGGGCAGCAATGATGCCATCCCAGGAAGAAGAGGCACTCGTTACAAGTGTAGAACTTGAAATAGCAACGGTAACATTATTAGCGTTAGCTGAAGTAATATTTATGGCGGGGATAGTTCCGGTACCACTACTACCAATAAATGAACTAACGTCGATTGTTGGGTTAGTTGTTCCGCTACTAACTGTAATGGTAACTGCTTGATTAGGATCAGAAATAACTACTTGAGGAGTTGAGCTGCTGCTCGTGGCGACTCCTGAGCCATTTGGTTCTGTTTGCGTGGCTGTTAGGCTTGAATCAACTAATAATAGACCTTCATTAATGTTACCGACAATATCAGAAACATTTGCAACTACATCATTAGCAAAAGTAGTGGTAGCGGTAGTATTAACGGTTAGAGTATTATTGAGCCAGGAATAGCTTAGCGTCGTATCAGCGCCACTTGTCAAAGCGTTTTCAACTGTTGATCTAGAACTGGTGGCGAGCACTTCACTAAAAATCAGATCAGTACTGGTGGCGAGTAGAACTACATCGATAGAATCGTTGCCCAATTTTTGCACAAGCGGATAAGTGCCGTCTAAGCTAGCAAAAGCGGAAGTAGTGCTCATCAGATTACCATATAAATCAGTTAAGGTTCCTTGGCCGTAAGATACCAATGGGGTTTTACTTGAATCGCACTGACTAAAATCCTCGAAAGTAATATAAATATTTTCATCATTAGCAATATCATCATAGGCTAAGCCAAAAAATGTTTGCAGGTGACAATCTTGTATTGTAAAATCGTTAGAATTAACGCTTGCATCGGAAATATCTTTACTAAATAAAACTTTAACGGCCTCAAGATAGCCATCATCGTCTGAGTCCATTGTCGTCGCCGAAACAATTGTTGGTAAAACCGTGTCTTGAACAGCGGAAGAAGTAGCGGCGCTAGAAACATTCCCCGTCGCATCAGTCGCCGACACCGATACATTTATTATCCCATCAACTAAAGCCGAAGAAGTGGCGGCCGTTCCATCAATAGTAATACTATAAACATCTGCCCCGCCCACTAACTGTTGTTGACCGTTTATTCTATGGCTACCATCGGATAAAGTTACACTTACCAGAGAATTAGTTTCGGCCACACCAGTAATATTGATCACATTTTTCTCTGAATAATTTATTTTATTATCAACCGCCACGGCAGTAATAATTGGCTTGGCCGGCGGCGTAATGTCGGAAAGATTTAGAGCATTATAAGCATTAATTCTTTTTCCGGAAACAGTCGTGGTGGCTAAAGCCGCTAGACTATTTCCAGTCGTTAGTATTCTGTTTTTTAAACTAGCCGGGGAAAGATAGGGATCGTATCCCCAAATTAAGCCCACTAACCCAGCCACATGCGGCGTGGCCATTGAAGTGCCATTATAATAATCATAAGCATTATTGGCGCCATCGGTATAACCAACAATTTGAATATCATCAATACTACAACCATCAGCGGAAACAATCGATTCATTGGTGTGCCAACGAAAACGAATACCAAAATTAGCGGTTAAATATTCACTGGGTATTTCTTCATCAAAATTGTAACCCCGGTATGTGCCGTCACCAAAATAATCATTCCACTCAACTGTCGTTGATGTTTCATTCCATCTGCCCACTTCAGTCCAATCTGATCCATTCTTCGTAATTTCTAATACCGCATAATCATTAACTAAATCAACATCTTCTTCTGTATCGCACTTGGAAAAAAATACAATATTCGCGCTGGTCGCCGTACTTAAATTTATAGTCGGCAAAGTTATGACGGAATCAAAATTATTATTATAAGGATTATCTTTATCAGCAAATAAACGAATATCTGGATCTCCTCCTGAAGTGAAGGTCGAAGAGGCCGCCCAATTAGCGCCACCCGTGCCTGATGCTACCCAGCCGACTGGAAGATTAAAAGGCACAATATCTTCAAAAGTTTCGGCTAAATATGTTTCTTCGGCTACCGCACTTAAAATATTCTCGCCCGGCGCAGCGACGTCAACTGAGGTTAATCCGAATTGGGAAAATAATGATAATTCGTCATTTTGATTAGTTGAGGCGACCGCAATAATATTGTCGACCTCATAACCCGCTGGATAAAAGGGCGCCGCATCATTATCCTCTCCGCTATTACCCGCCGCCGCCACGAAAATACCACCCGCATCGGCAAATAATTTTATAGCCTCGAACTCTGCTTGAGAATAATCCCAGCCACCGAAACTAGCATTAATTACTTTAGCTCCATTAACTCTGGCAAAATTTACGGACGAAATTATATCACTCGACAGGAGACTGCCATTTGGTATATCAGTTTTAAGCGCCATAATTTTTACATTCGGAGCTACCCCAATAATTCCCACGCCATTATTTTTTTGCGCGGCAATCGTTCCCGCCACATGAGTACCATGAGACATCCGAGTTGGCAAAGGTGTCTTATCCTCGTCTGGCGTAATATATTCAGAAGACGTTCCGACTCTAGTAATCGTACCGTCACCGACAAAATCATATCCATGATTACATCCTCCTAAAAAATTACCATTCTCATCTTTGCAATTCGTCCCGTCCCACATCTGGTTAATTAAATCAGGATGATTATAGGCAACGCCCGTATCAATGACCGCCACAATTACCGAGGCGTTTGTTCCTTCATTAATCACCCAAGCTTCTGGCGCGTCAATATCAGCATCGGCTGTGCTCGAAGCTCCTTTAACAACCTGGCCCGTATTATCAAGTCCCCAAAGCATGTCCTTATAAACATCATTAGTATTAATAGCGGTAAAGTGGCGAATATAATTTGGCTCCGCATATTCAACATTAGGATCACTTTCTAATTCAAGAATCGCCTCGGCGACTGTTTGGTCGCTTGAAAGTGTTAAAATAGAAATATTGGTTTCGTTAAAAGTAGCCTGCTCTTGCATTCGCACACTTCTATTAAAACTCTTAGCGGTCGATACGCCCGAGGCTGTTTTTAAATTAATTCGGCTATTCTTATATTTAACAATAACTTCCCCGGCGACATAATCTTCAGATGCTTGCGCTCGACCAATATTTAGACCGAAAAAAACTGCCCCGGCGATAAAAAGCACCGAGAAAAACAGACGAAACGCCTTTTGCTTATTCATAGTTATTTTTGCTTAAACTTAATTATTTATTAATTTTAACATAAAATTTAAATCAAGAGAAACTTATTCTAACCCCTACCCCTATACTACTTTAAACAAAATGTGCTAAAATGTAATTATCAAAAATATGATTAAATTATCAATCGAAAAAAAGATATTTTCAACTAAACAAGCGATGCTAATTGTATTAGCTGTCGTGGCCGTAATTGCCTTTTGTGGCAGTACTGATTGGGGTGACTTTATTATGAAAATAGCTGCTTACGGAGTAACCTCTGTTTTAACCGTAGTTATATCGGCTAAATTCCTCGATGATATGAATAAAAGTGACATAATAAAACCCAGCAATAAATCTAACGAGAAACCCACTCAAAAATAAAAAAATATACATAACAAAAAACACCCCTTAATTTGGGTGTTTTTAAATACATTAAAAACAAATATTTTATTTAATTATCATGGCAATTACCTGCAAATCTTTGGCAAACGGTAAGCCGATAATTTTCTCGTATTCTTTTTTAAATTCACTTGGGAGTTCTAAGGGGTTGATTATATTAAAATCAAATTTTTTATAAAAATTTTCCTTATCCGCTGAAGTTAATAGATATATTGGTCTAAACGTTTCCGTCGCTAATAATTTTTTAATTAATTCGCTACCAATACCACGACCCTGGTAATTCTTATTTACAGCCAAACTCGCTAGTTCCCGCGTACCATCTACGAAAACTTTAGTTCTAATGCAGCCAACTAAATAATCGCTATCCTTCGCGACATAAAATCTCGCGATATCAAAATTTGACCGGTCACCTGCCAATTCCTTTAGTAAACCGACAGTTGGTAGCTGATCTTGCTCCGTAGCTAGAGAATATATAATATTTAGATTATTTAACATATTTAAATATTATAATACATGTATTAAATAATGACCATTTTATTAATCATGATAGTTGCCCCATTCCCTCCTCTGTGCTATTTTTACTATATAATTATTTGATATTTATGTTTGATCTCATTGCCTTAATTAAAGCCGCTGGTTATCTCGGACTATTTGGTATTATTTTTGCCGAGTCTGGTTTATTTTTTGGATTTTTTTTACCAGGCGATAGCTTGCTCTTTACGGCCGGCTTTCTTGCCTCTAAGGGTTTTTTGAATGTTTACATTTTGATTGGCCTAACTTTTATCGCGGCTGTCTTGGGCGACAATACGGGTTACTGGTTTGGCAAGAAAACTGGACCAAAAATTTTTACCCGAGATGATTCCCTTTTATTTCATAAAGATCATGTAACCAAAGCGGAACACTTTTTTCAAAAATATGGTCCCAAGACAATAATTTTTGCTCGTTTCGTACCCATTGTGAGAACCTTTGCGCCAATTCTCGCGGGCGTAGGCAAAATGCACTACCATACTTTCTTTTTTTACAATCTAGTCGGCGGTTTTCTCTGGACAGCTGGCCTTTCTTTACTCGGCTATTTTCTCGGTCAACTTGTGCCTAGCATCGATAAGTATCTCCTACCGATTATTGCCCTGATAATTGTCATATCTGTTTTGCCAAATATTTACCAAATTTTAAAAATGAAATCTAAAAATAAAAAAGTCGCTTAATTTAGCGACTCCGGTTTTTGTTTTTTTAATAATTCAACGATTTTAACGATTTTTTTGTCCCCGACCTTCCTGGCGAAGAACTGCTTTTGTTTTTTTGTGCCCAGGGCAAGTTTTTTTATAACCATTCACTGGTATTTCTAAGCCTTCGAGATTCGGAGGGTAAATGATTATTTCTTCGTGCGGCAATAAGCCACAGCCAATTCTGATTCCATCTTTTTTTGCCATTTTCGATCTTTTTTTTAAAAATGTTCTTAATTTTTTAGATGGTGATAATATAACACAAATAAATTAATCTGTCCAGTATAATAATAATTGGGGCTAAGACTTGTCAAAATTAAAATCATTTGATATTATCAACTTTATTAAGCGCCTATAGCTCAGTTGGTAGAGCGGCTCCCTTTTAAGGAGATGGTCGCAGGTTCAAATCCTGCTGGGCGCACAAAAAATAGGTCCTTTGGTGGACTTATTTTATTTTAAAAAAACCATCATAAGATGGTTTTGCAATTGAAACTTTTACTTCTTAATCTATTAATCACTCGAGGGGTGTCAAAATTACTGAATTATTTTTTTGTAATCCGACAAAGCGTTTATGTTTATCGAAATCAGTCTTTGGGGAAAAAATAACATTTTTAAAAAAGAAAAATTGTTTTTTCTCCGAATGATCCCAAAAACCTAAAATAGCGCCCGTGATCTCAAGTTTTCCTTGACCGTCAGATTCTTTAATCAATTTAATTAAAGTATAACGACGATTGGCAATTATTTTAGCATCAGTATACTGACGGTAAATAGCGTCGGCCTGGACGCTTAATAAAAATACAGTTACTAATCCAGTAAGTGAGGCGGCGACAATATTAAAAGTTTTTTCACAGTAGAACATTTGCAAAACAACGTTTAATGCTGTCATGGATAGAATAACTAAGAAACAAGTTAGGAAAGAACCATTGTTTTTCATCACGTATAATTTTGGGGATTAATATTCAGGGTGAGTAAAAAAATAGCATATAATATTAAAACTCTTATGTCAACCTCTACTAGACGGGTACATCGGTAACAGTTTGTGGTATTTAAAATGAAAATTAAGCGGTGGCATATATCCTAGAGACTGGTGCGGTCGTCGAGAATTGTATT
>Ga0247841_10006036_pt1 | contig 19078 bp, 18 predicted proteins | sample LaCruzMarch2015__2_FD_192410 | JGI IMG/M metagenome (GOLD analysis project Ga0247841, IMG submission 192410) | Freshwater microbial communities from meromictic Lake La Cruz, Castile-La Mancha, Spain - LaCruzMarch2015_18m | ecosystem: Environmental > Aquatic > Freshwater > Lake | place: Spain... | reverse complement strand
GTGGGAAAGGGTCTTTTAATTGGAAACTTTCTTCATTTCATCAAATAGTGTAATAAAACATTCTGCAGACGACTTCACTTTGGAAGAATTATCGGTGGAAGGAGAACCTTTAAAATTATCCATTTCTTTCTGAAAAGATTCAAAACTAGTCCAAACCGTTTGAATCATCCCTGAATATCTGGGTTTCATAACAGGTGTTGCCCCTGCCCTGTAATCTAATAATTGGTGTAGTTGGGAAACGGCTACTTCAGGCGTTCTCCAGGGGCAAGTCAGGACATTAAAACCTTTCATAGCAAAATAAACGGCGGTTGGGTCAGGTCTTTCATAATGCCAGTCACAAATGACCACATCTTTATAAAGAAGATCAACAGCGCGAAAAGTTTGATTATAACTTCCCTCCCATTCACCAATACCTGTGGTCTTACCGTCGATCAACCGATCTCCCCAAATCCAAAGCTTTCTGTTCGACAGAGCCAGATGATTTCTTATTTTATTTACTTCTCCGGCAAAAAGTTCTGCTTTATCCCTTCCCTGACACCTTGGGCATTTATCGTCGCCAAGATAAAACACCTCGTCCATACCGGCGTGAAAATCAGATGCTTCGAAGGCATTACAAATTTCATCTACAAGGCTGAAAACGATATTATGTACGTCTGGATGTAGTGGGCAATAACTTTTACAATAGAGGCCATCAGGATTTGGCCATACATACTTTTCCGGCATTTTAACATGGGGCGTTTCGTCAAATTGAGGATATTGGACGAGAAGATTATAGGTTTTAGTGGCCCAACTCTGGTGACCCAACAGATTAATCTGAGGAACCAGATTTATTTTATGTTTACGACAAACTGCCACTAACTTTTTCACCTCTGCATCAGACAAAGCAATACTATCTCTAAGATTTGGGTATTTTTTGAATTGGTAGTTAAAGTCCACCCTTAAAATCAGGGTATTTACTTTTCTGGTAGCTAATTCCTCTTCTATAAAGCGAACAAACCGATCTACCTGATTAGTTTTTGGGGCCGCGATACAAAAACCTCTGACGGGGATTAAAGTATCTAGTCTGGTTTGACAAAAAAGGGTATTTGTCAATAAAAAAGCAAAAACGAAAGATAGGGTTTTCATACAATCCGAGTTTGAGGAAAAATACCTTTAAGATAAGAAAAGGAATGGAAATAAAGATAAGGGCTTATAAAAAGGCTTAACAAATTCTGGGCAGTTGTTCTCCGGGCAGATAATTCACTAAGCGGGAGCCACCGATGGAGCTTTTAAGGATAACTTTTTTAGGAAAATCGAGTTGCATGGCGCCGACGATAGCAGCATTTTCAGCAGCGGGAAAAACTTTAAGGAATTGTAATATATCGTTTGCTTTATTTTTTGAGACGATAGTTATAAAAACACCTTCATTTGCCACATAAAGAGTGTCAAACCCCAACATTTCACAGGCGGAGCTTACTTCTTCTTCCAGAGGAATATCTGATTGATTCAAAATGATGCCCAGAGAAGTCATTTCAACAACCTCATTGAGCACGGAAGCAACGCCACCCCTTGTGGCATCACGGAGGAATTTGACATCTGAACCAAAATGATCTAACAGTGCAATTACACAATCATTTAAAGGTTGGGTGTCAGAAATAATGGAAGATTCGAAGGTTAAGCCCTCCCTCACGCTCATAATAGCGATACCATGAGCGGCGATATTTCCACTAATCAAAATAACATCGTCTGCGAAGATTCGCTGATGATGAATTTCTGCATTTGGGTGTACTTCACCTATGCCCGAGGTATTAATGAACAAGAGATCACCTTTCCCTTTTTCAACGACTTTGGTATCACCTGTGACAATAAAGACCCCGGCTTTTTCTGCGGCCAATTTTATGGAATATAAAACATCCCAAAACAGATTAATGGGAAGACCTTCTTCAATAATAAAGCTTAAGGAAAGGTATTTTGCTTTTGCACCACACATAGCGAGGTCATTAACCGTTCCATTAATCGCCAGATCACCAATATTTCCACCGGGAAAAAAGAGAGGAGAAATTACGTAGCTATCAGCACTGAAAGCGACTTTGCCATTGATTTCAAAAATGGCTCCATCATGTTGTTGATCGAGCCAAGGATTACTTAACAGATTAAAAACACCACTTTTAAGTAGATTATGGGTAAGAAGTCCACCACTTCCGTGTCCTACGGTAATAACATCAAAATCAAATGTAGGCATTGGGCATTGTAAATTCATCACATTTATTTTTCAAATAGAAAAAATCAAACTAATTGAGGATTCCAGGCATAATGATAGTATGCGGCACAGGCGCCTTCGCTACTGACCATAGGGGCACCGATAGGAAATTCCGGTTTACATTTTGTTCCAAAATTTGGACAATCCATCGGTTTTTTCAGCCCTTTCATAATTTCACCGCTGATACATTCCGTATTTTCAGGAAGGTTTATGAGGGGAATATCAAATTTAACACGGGCATTAAAGGATGAAAAGGCATCTTTTAATTCAAAGCCACTCAGTGGAATGTTTCCAATACCCCTCCAAACCCGGTCTTTTATGTCAAATACTTTTGATAAAGTATGTTTTGCCAAGACATTACCTTCGGGATGAACACTCCTGGCATATTGATTTTCAACAAAGAAAGTTCCATTTTCCAATTGAATAACAGTCATTAAAATACCTTGTAACAAATCAACTGGTTCGAAGCCAGTCACCACAATGGGGCATTTATATTTTTCAGCTATAGGAAAATATTCACCTAATCCCATAATTGTACAAACATGACCGGCAGCTAAAAAACCATCAATTTTATTGTCAGGATCTCCCAAAATCGCTTCCATTGCAGGGGGAACAAGAACATGAGAAGCTAAAATGCTAAAATTTGCCAGATTTAAATTTGCTGCCTGAACAACGCTCAACGCATTGGCAGGAGCCGTAGTTTCAAATCCCACGGCAAAAAATACAACTTGTTTGTCTGGATTTTCTTTTGCTAACTGAACGGCTTCCAATGGAGAATAAAGAATTCGAATATCCGCGCCAGAAGCTTTAGCCTCCAAAAGACTTTCCTTACTACCAGGAACCCTTAGCATATCACCATAGGAACAAAAAATCATATCTGTTAATCTGGAAAGATAAACTGCTTCATCAATAATGCTGATGTTGGTGACACATACCGGACAACCAGGACCGTGCACTAAGTTTATTTTTTCAGGCAGTAAAGCAGGAATACCGTTTTTTATCAGACTGTGGGTTTGTCCACCACAAATTTCCATCAATGTCCATGACCTGGTTGTTACGGCAAAAATTTCCTTGAGCAGTTTTTCAACTAAGGCAGGATTTCTGTATTCGGATAAGTATTTCATAAGCATTCAAATTAATTTGGAGTATTTAATTCTTCAACTTCACCCATTTCCACCAGGTATTGGAACACCTTGTGGGCTTCTTCCTCGTCAATAAGGCTGATGGCAACCCCAACATGAACCAGGACATAATCTCCAATTTGTGCTTCCGGGGTCATATAAAGGTTCACATCCTTCAATATTCCACCAAAATTCACTTGGGCATATCGAAAAGTCTCATCCAATTGAGCTGTAATTCGCATGATTTTCCCGGGTATCGCTAGACACATTGGTTGTATTTTTTAGTTGTGTAATGGAATAAATAGCTAATTGGCCGAAGGCAATATTCTCATCATTAGGAGATAATTGCTTATGAAAATATAGCGTAGTATTTTTATTTGAAAATTGATGTTTTATCAATTCAACAAGTAATGCGTTTTGAAAAACACCTCCACTGAATGCGATATGATTTACCTTTCTAAGCGAACAAATTTCTTCAATAGTTTTTGCCAGAGAAAATAGTACTTTCTTGGCAATCATCGATTTGTCCCTTTTATTTTTAACATCTTCAAGGAATGATTTTAAAAACGAAGGGTAATCCAGTGAATCAGTTTGAATATTAAAGGAATACCATTCATTCAATTCGTATGGATATTTTCGTGCAAGATTTTCAAAGTGTAAAAGCACTTGACCTTCATAATCATTGATGGGGCCAACACCCAGTAAACAGGCAATACCTTCTAAAAATCTGGCCATAGAAGAAGTGAGAACCATTTTATCGGACTCACCTATTTTTTGAAAATAATGCCATTCCCTTTCACTGAAATGATGTTTTATCAAAGGCCAGTTCTCCGTATCTTTTCCAAGGAGCACCAGTGCTGAAAGTCTTGGCTCCCTGCTCATTTTGTCATTCAGTAATTGGGGAAAATAAGAAATATGATATAATCTCTCTATTTGATGGTTTTCATATAAAAAAACCTCACTACCCCAGATGTTACCATCATCTCCATAACCTGCACCATCCCAAATGAATCCTAAAATAGGTTTTTGTATGTCCAATGCATGGTTTTCCGCTAATACAGCACCAAAATGCGCTTTGTGATGTTGGATTCTTATAAATTCCTTTGATTTAAATAGATTATGAAAGGTTAATGCTGTTTTTGAAATATCATAATTTGGATGGCTGTCGGCTAAAATTATAGTTGGATTAATTTTTAATAGAGATAATAAATTCCTTAGGGTGTGATTGAAATCAATTTGTGCATCAAAGGAAGCATGATTACCTAAAAATTGGCTGACAAATAAATTTTGATTTGCATTAAATGCGAAAGTACTTTTCAATTCAGCACCAAAAGCAAGTAAGGAAGTGTGAAGATTTTTCAAAGGATTGGGAATAAATTTGGGTGCAAAACCTCTGCTTCGTCTCAACAATATTAATTGATTATCCTTAGTAAATTGAACAACACTATCATCCTGAGGAGAGGTAATATCTCTATCAAACGTTAATATATAATCAGCAAGTGGGAAAAGATTATTAAGCGCATCTTCATCATTATAAATAACAGGAGCACCACTAATATTTGCACTTGTAGCAACCAGCGGTTTATTTACTTCATTTGAAATCAAAAAAAGTAAAGGGGAATAGGGTAATAAAACGGCAATTTTATCAAGATTTTCAGCAACACCTTTCAAATGAATACCACTCGATAACGTATTTTTTCTGGAACAAAGGACGATTGGAGAAACGGCACTTTTCAACCATTTTCTCTCAATCTCTTTCATATGAACATCTTTTTCAGCTGCCTCAATACTACTATAAAGAACGGCGAAGGGTTTTGACGGCCTGTTTTTTCGGTTTCTTAAGGTTTTAATAGCATTGCTATCAGTTGCATCGCAAAGTAATAGAAAACCACCAATCCCTTTAACAGCAACGATAGCGCCATGGAGGATTTTAGAAACAAGGAAGGGAATGATTTCTTCCTGTTTAAATGGCAGTTCTTTCTTGTTAGGAGGATAAAGATGCATATCGACAGCACAAAAAGGGCAAGAATTGGTTTGACTATAAAATCTTCTATCTAAAGGATTGATAAATTCATCTTTACAATGGGGACACATTTTTAAATAATTCAATGAAGTATTGGGGCGGTCATAGGGTAAATTTAAAAGTATAGAATATCTGGGTCCACATTTAAGGCAGGTTGTAAAAGGATATTTAAAACGTTTATTTTTCTGATTAAGAAGGTCATTCATACAGTCATCACACAATGCCAAATCAGGAGTAACCATCATATTCCCTTTTTCAGAACCATAATCTGATAGGATTGAAAAGGACGTAAAAGGAGTAAACGAAATTTTATTACTTTGATATTCAGTTATCAAAGCATTTGTTGGAGGATTAGCGAGAATCTCATTTAAGAACTGGTCTGCAGTCTCATTATCTGCATTAAATTCAATATGTACACCATCAATAGTATTAGAGACCCAGCCATTCAAATGCAGTTTAGAAGCCAGATTATAAATGAAGGGTCTGAACCCCACGCCCTGGACAATACCTGAAAAGTAAAAATGAAAAGTGTACATCCAATAATTATTAGGGTGTTAGTTTCATTCAAATTCAGGTTTTATTACTTTTGATTTGAGCCATTCATACCAATGGGTCAGTCCAGTTTCGGCTGTACAGCTCAACTCAATAATTTTAAGTTCAGGATTTACCTTCAGTGCATTTTCCTTAGCTTTTTCAATATCAAAAGGGACATAAGGAAGTAAATCTATCTTATTGATAATGCAAAGGGAGGAGGAAGCGAACATATCAGGATACTTCAAAGGTTTATCATCTCCTTCAGTCACACTCATGATAACTACCCTTTCATTTTCCCCCAGATCGAACATGGCGGGGCAGACCAAATTACCTACATTTTCGATAAAGAGAACCGCATTTTCTGATGGTTTAAGGCCTTGTAAAGCATGAATAATCATGTGAGCATCCAAATGGCAACCTTTTCCGGTATTAATTTGCGTTACTTTGGTACCTGTGGCATGGATTCTATCGGCATCATTTGACGTTTGCTGGTCGCCTTCGATAACAAAAAAGGGAAATTCAGATTTTAGATCCAGCAGGGTTTTTTCTAATAAGGAAGTTTTTCCGGAACCAGGGGAACTCACCAAATTCAGGCAAAGGATATTTTTTGCATCAAAATACCCTCTATTTCGCTGAGCGAGCATATTATTTTCATATAGAATATCTTTTTCGACATCAATAATAGTCCTTTCGCTTGAATTATGGACATTTCCAGCATGGTGGTGGTGATCCTGAGCTTTAGAATGATTAGAGCTGCAACCGCAAGTAGCGCACATGATAAGATATTTTTGAAGTGAATCAATTAACAACTAAAGCTTTAACCTTTAGCTCTTTACCTTGAATAATATTAATAAAATGACTATTACAGAATGGACAAGGGTCAAACCTGTTTACGAGATCAAAAGATTGGTCACACCCTAAACAAGAGGCTTTACCTTGAGGACGGAATACTATCCGGTTTGAATTTTCAAGAATAGTACCCCGAATCGCTTCTCGCCAGGCAAAATTGAATGAATCCATATCAATGCCGCTTAACGTACCTATTTCCAATTCTATTTCATTGATTTGAGATGCGTTAGCTTTTAATGCCTCTGATTTGGCAATATCAAGAATCGACATGACGATAGAAAGTTCATGCATCAGACCGTCGTTTTACGATTTCTTACATATCTGTAAAGTAGCAAAGAAAGGACAATTAAGGTAATGATTGCGGAGAACAAAAGAATGTGCTGTGTTTCTGAAAAATAGTGAATCACTGAGAACCCGCCATGAGAATGATCGCCATGACCAGGATGTGCCATCAAAAGGAAGGGTAAAAGCAGCAATATGAGCTGGGTAAGAATTCTTGTTTTCATATTCTATGATTTTAATTATCCGCTAAGGTATAAATTGTATAAAACGACATTTATGACAAATATCATTTGGGTTATTGATAAATATCATAGTATTAATTTGAACAAAACGGTCAATTTGTAAGGACGACCGTATTTATAAATTAAAAATCAATGGTATGGAACAGGGACTATTATTTAAACAACCTACTTATTATGAAGAGGTAGAGCGTAAGGGTTACACACGCAGGGATTTCATGAGATTTGCGAGTTTAATGGCTGCCTTTATAGGTTTGGACAGTTCTGGCATAGCTCAAGTGGCAAAGGCATTAGAGACAAAATCGAGGATGCCAATTATTTGGCTTCATTTTCAGGAATGCACCTGTTGCAGTGAGAGTTTTATACGATCGTCCCATCCCATAGTGGCGGATATATTACTTGACATGATTTCCCTGGATTACTCGGAAACGCTAATGGCAGCATCAGGTTTTCAAGCTGAGGCCGCTTTAAAAAACACATTGGAAAAATATAAGGGGGAGTATATTCTTTGTGTTGAGGGTAGTGTTCCATTAGGAGCTGACGGCGTTTATTGTATGATTGGGGGAAAGACCTCTTTACAGATTTTAAATGAGGTAGCGGAAAATGCAGCCGCAATTATTGCATGGGGAAGTTGTGCCAGTAATGGGTGTGTGCAATCGGCAAAGCCTAACCCTACTCAAGCTACGCCCATTCATAAAATCATCAAAGGAAAGACCATTATAAAAGTCCCTGGTTGTCCGCCTATTGGAGAGGTTATGGCTGGCGTTATCGTTCATTATTTAACCTTTGGAAAAATACCTGAATTAGATAAGATAGGTCGTCCCAAAGCATTTTACAGTAAAAGGGTACATGACACCTGCTACAGAAGACCTTTTTATGACGCTGGTCTTTTTGTTGAAACTTTTGATGACGAAAATGCAAAGAAAGGTTATTGTCTCTATAAAATGGGCTGTAAAGGTCCATCCACTTATAATGCATGTGGCGTCATGAAATGGAATGAAGGAACCAGTTTTCCTATACAAAGTGGGCACCCTTGCATTGGTTGTAGTGAAGAAAATTTTTGGGACAATGGAAGAATCTATGAAAGAGCCTCTGCCTTTGGCGGATTTGGCATCGAAGCAGATGCTGATTCCATTGGTAAAACTGCTTTGGGTGTGACAGTAGGTGCTTTGGCGGGCCACGCCGTTTTAACAAATATTAAAAAGGCAAAACAAGTGCAAGAACTTGAAAAAGAGGGCGTCGAGGGGGAACATGATTTAAATTCCTAATTCTTTTAAATTAGAATGTTATGAATAAACGAATTGTTGTCGATCCAATTACCCGTATTGAGGGACATTTAAGGATTGAGGTCGATATTGAAAATGGTAAAATTAAAGATGCTTTCAGCTCTGGCACTATGGTGCGACTTTTAGAGGAAATTCTAAAGGGAAGAGATCCCAGGGATGCGTGGGCTTTTGTTGGGCGAGTTTGTGGCGTTTGTACTTCCACCCACTCACTGGTTTCTGTTAGAACCGTGGAAGATGCCCTGGGTATCACCGTTCCGGCAAATGCTGACCTGGTTCGGAATCTTATGCATTGTGCCTTATATATGCATGACCATGTGGTTCATTTTTATCATTTACATGCCATGGATTGGGTCGATGTAGTCAATGCGTTGAAAGCGGATCCGAAAAAAACATCGGAACTGGCACAAAGTATTTCTAAATATGCTAAAAGCTCTCCTGGATATTTTAGTGATATTCAAACCAGGATTAAGAAATTTGTGGATAGTGGGCAATTGGGGATTTTTGCCAATGGTTATTGGGGTCACAAAGCCTATAAACTGCCAGCAGAAGTCAATCTGATTGGCTTGGCTCACTATCTGGAAGCATTGGAATGGCAGAAGGATATTGTTAAAATTCATGCCATTTTTGGTGGGAAAAACCCACACCCAAATTATTTAGTAGGCGGTATGGCTTGTTCTATAGGAATTGATGATGTGAGTGGAATCAATGCGGAAAGATTGGCACTGGTCCATCAACTTCTTAAAGATGGAAAAGAATTTATAGAGCAAGTTTATATTCCTGATTTAATGGCTATAGCTTCTTATTATAAAGACTGGGGCGCTATAGGTGGCGGACTGGGTAATTATCTTGTTTTTGGAGATCTTCCAACAAATGGTTTTGCAGATACCTCCAGTTTCAAATTTCCTTCAGGAGCTATTTTAAACAAAGATATTAGCAGGATATATGATGTAGATTTAAGGAATGACGAAGAGGTAAAAGAATATATTACACATTCCTGGTATGAGTATGAAGGTGGCGATAAGGTGGGATTACACCCTTGGAAAGGTGAAAGTAAAGTGAAATATTCAGGTCCGACGCCTCCCTTTGAGCATTTGAATACCGATGAAAAATATAGCTATCTTAAGACTCCTCGCTGGAAGGGAAATGCTATGGAGGTAGGTCCTTTAGCGAGGGTTCTGGTAGGTTATGCCAGAGGAAGAGAAGATTATCAGGAGATTGTAAATAAAACCTTAACGGATTTAAATGTGCCCGTTACGGCCTTATTTTCGACGTTAGGAAGGACGGCAGCCCGAGGATTAGAAAGTGTTCTTGCCAGTCAATGGGCTTTAGAATTTTATGATCAACTTATTGCCAATATTCGCAGTGGAAATACGACTATGGCTGAAACCAGCAAATTTGACCCAGATACCTGGGCACCAACCTCCATGGGTGTAGGTTTTGGAGAAGCCCCCCGAGGTGCATTAGCCCATTGGATTAATATTGAGAATAAAAAAATTGCCAATTATCAGCTCGTTGTACCTACCACATGGAATGCATCGCCCAGGGACCATAATGGCCAGATGTCAGCTTATGAATCATCTCTTATTGATACACCCGTGGAAGATGAGAATCAACCATTGGAAATTTTAAGGACCATTCACAGTTTTGACCCTTGTATGGCTTGCAGCGTGCACCTTTATGATGAAAATGGAAATACCATCAATAGGGTTAGTGTTTTAGGCGATTAATATCAAATGCTATCATCATGTCAAAATATATTCATATCCAAAAACTAAGAAGAATTTACGTTTGGGAGTTACCTGTAAGGATCTACCATTGGATAAATGTTCTCGTGCTATTGATTTTAGTAGTAACTGGCTTCTATATTGCAAATCCGTTGGCTATAATGACGCAAAAGGATGTCTCTCAACTTTATACAATGGGTTGGTTCAGATATCTGCACTTCGCAGCGGCATATTTGTTTTTTTTCAACTTCATGGCTAGAATCTATTGGGGATTTGTTGGAAATAAATACGCCAGCTGGAGGCAATTTATACCCATTTCAAAACAGTTCGTCTCAGAAATGTGGACGGTAATTAAAATGGATATTCTCCTTCTGAAAGGTTCCCCAAAAGATCGGCAACATTTAAGTGTAGGGCACAATGCACTGGCAGGCATGACGTATTTTCTTACCTTTATCATGTTTTTAGTGCAATGTCTGACTGGCTTTGGACTTTATGCGTCAATGTCAGATTGGTGGTTTCCCAATCTTTTTTCCTGGGTTCCTGCCGTATTAGGGGGTGATATATTGACCAGACAGATTCATCACTGGGTGATGTGGTTCTTTATTCTTTTCGCTTTTATTCATGTTTATCTTGTTTTTTATCATGACTATGTGGAAGGAAGAGGAGAAATAAGCAGCATGGGTGGAGGTTGGAAATTTATTGAAGAGGAGTTTTTTGAAAAGGACAAACCCCATACCCCAAATCCTTAATACCAATGAATAAAAATAAATTAAGTAGTCCTTCAACCTTAATACTTGGCATAGGTAACCTCCTCATGGGAGATGAGGGCATTGGTGTGCATGTCGCTAATGCCTTGCAAAATGAGGAGTTACCTGACCATGTTTTTGTTTTGGATGGTGGTACTGGTGGTTTTCATCTGCTTGAAGTTATTGAAAATCATAAATTGGTGATAATGATAGATGCCACTTTAGACAGTAATCCACCTGGAACCATCCGGTTAATAAAACCAAAATTTGCCACTGATTTTCCACAAGCAATGAGCACCCATGATATTGGACTTAAAGACTTGGTTTGCGCTTTGCAATTATTGGATAAAATGCCCGAAATTCATCTTTTTGTGGTAAGTATCGCTTCTATTCAGCAACAGGGAATGACTTTAACCAAAGAAATTGAAAAAATAGTACCCACGGTTATTCAAAGGGTCAGGGAATTAATGGAATTTAAAATGGTTTAGTTTATTATCTTTATAGGCTAACATTTTCATTGAACCTTATTCATGATTGCCATGCTTAGAATTTATCTGATTGGTTGGGTCATTTTGTTTTCTGCCATAATCTTGAATGTTGTCATCCAACGTTTTGGCATTATGGGTTGGTATGAGTTTCTGAATAAATTACAGGCTATAGGTAAAATTACCTTTACGACCATGTTTTTGGTGGATTATCTATGGCTTTTTATTGGATATCCGCTGTGTTTGGGTTTTTCCTATTACCTGGGAGAAAAGTTATATGAATTATTGATATCTGTCAAATAGAACGATGATTCGATATCGTTTGGGATATTTACATATCCTCCAGGGAAAGGCATAAAGTCTCAATAGTGTAATTTGGCAATACTTTATTTTTCAGGTGTTCCACTTTAGCCAGGAATAGTTCTTCCTTAAAGTTTTTTTTGTTTCGTTTAACTTCAACAGCTATGGCCTTGTTTTTTTCTAGATCAAGCGCCACAATATCAATTTCATTCTGAGCCCCTTTGGGTTCCCACCAGGAACCAATGGCTCGGTATTTCATACTTTCAGCAAATTTTTGTTTAAAATAGGTTTCAAGTATTTTTCCTGAATAAGTTGAATAATCGTTTTTAATGATTGATTTTAATCCGTCGAAGTTTTTTATTTCTATCAAAGAGCGATATCGGTCAAAATAATTAAACCAAAAACGGAGGAAGTTGTCCTGAATTTCGTAGCGTACTGTTTGTGAACCCTCTTTTGCTAACAGGGGGCGAAGCCTGACAATGATATTATAGTCACCAATAAGTCGTTTGATATGGCCGCCAATATTTTTATCGCCAAGTGCTGCCTCAATGGTTGGTTGTGTATTAATGCCACCAGAGATTGCACTTAAAATAGAGAAATAGGTTGCAAAATTTTTACCAAACTCTTCAATAAGTAAATGTTTTCCTTCCTCGGTAAAGGAGGAATTTTGTCGAACCATGAAATGAATCATTTCATCAACTGACAAGGTCACATTTTCGCAAAACAACTCCACATATTTGGGTACACCTCCAGTAAAGGCATATAAAGCTAAAAGGTCATCATTTGTATATTGCGGGTGAAAGTCTTTCATTATATCCTTAAGCGTAGTCAAATCGAAAGCTGAAAGTTTGATGATATTATCCGCTCTGCCAAATAATGGTTCTTTTGAATGTTGAAAAATTCTTTGCATTAAGGAATAGACAGAACCACAAACAACCAGATTCATTTTTGTTTTATGTCTGTATTGATCCCAGATATTTTGCATATCGCTATAAATGGAAGCATTAATGTTATAGAATTCCTGAAACTCGTCAATAATGAGATTAAAAGGTCTGTTTTCAGCTTTTTCCATAAGAAAATGGAATAAGGAGCGAAAAGATTTTATTTCTACTGGCACATAACAATCCAGGGACTTAGAGATGTTAGCAGTAAATTCGGCACAAATGGAGGCTTCGCTTTTCCGGCCTACAAAAAGATAAACCCATGGTGTACCATCAATAGCATTCATGACGAGGCTTGTTTTTCCAATGCGTCTTCTGCCAGTAATCACTGTTAATCGGGAATGATCTTCAAATGATAATTTCTGAATCCGTCGAAGTTCAACTAATTCGCTTGTCCTATTGTAAAATTTCACCTTATTGGCATTTAGTAACGGCCGTTACGGTAACGGTGGTTACAAAAGTAAACTATGTTTGAATAAAAAGATAAAAAATTGGATAAGTATCTCTCTTTTTTATTAAATCAACATAAAATTTGCTTATCTTAACCTTATTAACACCTAAATGCTGAAAAAAATGAAAGAATCGACAGAAAAATCAAGAAGAGATTTTATAAAAACAGCCTCAAAAGGAGTGCTTTTTGCAGCTGTTGCACCCACTGCTTTACATTCGGCAGTAGAAATGCCAACCGTTATTCCCCAAAAAGCTTTCGGGGCAAATGAACGAATAAGAATAGCTGTTTTAGGTTTGAATAGCAGAGGACAAAACCATGTCGATGAGTTAATGGCTCTTGCCACGAAATCGAATGTGGAAATTGTCATGTTCTGTGATCCTGACATGGAGGTTCTCCAAAGACGTGCCAATGAATTTAGAACTAAACATGGTAAAACCGTTTTAATTGAACAGGATTTCCGAAAAGCTTATGATGATAAGACGATTGATGCAGTGACCATTGCTTCACCAAATCACTGGCACGCATTACAGGCAATTTGGGCTTGTCAGGCTGGAAAAGATGTGTATGTTGAAAAACCTGCTACCCATAATTTATTTGAGGGAAGGAAAATGATTGAGGCTGCTTATAAATATAACAGGATTGTACAACATGGCGTTCAATTAAGGAGTTCTATCGCTATAAGAGAGGCTGTAAAGCATTTAGAGGACGGATTGATTGGCAATGTTTATATGGCGAGAGGATTGGTGTTCAGACAAAGAGCTGATATTGGGAACAAAGGTATTTCTCAAACCCCTTCTACCTTGAATTATGACTTATGGTGCGGACCGGCTCCAATGCGTCCTTTCTCTAAAAATTATGTTCATTATAATTGGCATTGGCATTGGGATTATGGCAACGGTGATGTTGGTAATCAGGGGGTACACGAAACAGATTTATGTATGTGGGGCTTAGGTGTTGATAAATTGCCGGAAAGGATAACTTCGATGGGTGGTAAGTTTTTATGGGATGATTGTAAGGAAGTTCCCGAGGTATTAACTTCTATTTATCACTATCCGAAAGAGAAAAAGATTATTCAATTTGAGGTTAGGCACTGGCATACCAATCTGGAAGGAGGTGCAGGCGTTGGTAATATTTTTTATGGCGATAAGGGATATATGGTCATAAAAGGTTACGGAACTTATGAGACTTTTCTTGGAAAAGATAATGAAAAGGGCCCAAGCAGATCAGAAAAAGGAGAGCTTGGTTTGCATTTTGAAAATTGGATAGAAGCCATTAGAGCGCGGGATATGAGCATCCAAAATGGTCCCGTACAATCAGGTCATTTAGCTTCAGGTCTGGCTCATTTGGGTAATATATCTTATCGCCTGGGACGGCAGCTTGAATTTGACCCTATTGCGGAAAGATTTATCGGCGAAGGAGAGAATGAGGCAAATGCCATGACATCAAGAAATTATAGAGCACCATACATTGTGCCGGAAATCATATAAAAGTGAACGAAAATTTAACAAAAGCAGAACTAAAGGCTCATTTATTGAAATCTATTACTGATTTCAATAGCCTGGTTGAATCATTGGATAAACAGGAATTCGAAAGGCAACCGGGAGGTAAATGGTCAGCCGGGCAGGATTTAAATCACCTGGTAAAATCGAACCGTACGTTTGGTTTGGTATTTAGCTTACCCCTGTTTTTATTGAATTTCATGTATGGAAAGGCGAACAGACCAAGCAGAAGCTTGTCGGCATTAAAAACGAAATATGCTGAAAAGGCAAATAATTCAGGCCTGCAAGCCCCCGGTTATTTAAAACCAGGCAAAATATACGCAGAGGAAAAGGAGGTTTGGATTCGCAAACACAATGCTTCAGGTGAATATTTGTTAAAATGCCTGGATAAGTATTCCGAGTCAGCTTTAGACAAAAATATAATGGGTCATCCTTTATTTGGAAAAGTTACCGTGCGTGAAATGTTTATGAGTATTTTCATGCACATATACCATCATCATGCTATACTTCTCAAAAAATTAGGAAAGTCAGCGTAAGATTATTCCAGCAAAGCTCTAAAATAGGCGTTTATATCATACTTTAAGTAGGGTGATATAGACGCTTGTTTTTGAGGAATATATTTAGCCAGGTTTTTTGCTTTGGCATTATTTGCCTTCTTAAAAACCAGATTATTCCATTCATTAGGGTCTTTAATCAGGTCATACAATTCCTGAGATTTATCTTCATATTGAATTAACTGGTGGTTATCTTTTACGACCGACACATTGTTAGGTCCGTAAAAGGTCAGCGCAGGGTGCGGCCATTTTTTAGACTCTGGCTGTTGAATTAATGGAAGGAGAGAATGTCCGTCATTATCCTTATTTTGAGCAATGTCAGCCAAATCAAGAATCGTTGGATAAATATCAACGAGTTGAACGGGAGCGTCACATTTTTTTCCTGCAGAAGTATTTGCCGCTGTTTTAATTATTAACACCGACTGGATGGCTTTTTTCCAAAGCGCCTGTTTTGCAAATCTATCTTTTTCACCCAAATGATAACCATGATCAGACAGTAAAATGATGTGAGTATTACCGGCATATTTACTGTTATTTAAAGCATCCAGTATTTTACCAATTTGTGCATCAGCAAAATGTACACAAGCTAAATAAGCTTGAATTACTTCTTTCCATCGACCTTGTTCCAGGAGTTCCTTCGTTGTAGGCATCATAGGAGCGGAAGAAATCTGAACACCTAAAGGAGGAATATCATCCATATCATTTGGCAAATAGGGAGGAAGGGATAAGTTGTTTTTTGGAAAAATGTCATACCATTTTTGAGGAACATACCATGGAACATGAGGGCGAACGAGCCCAACGGCTAAAAAAAACGGCTTATCCTGGGTTTTATTTAGTTGATTAATAGCCCATTCAGCAGAAAAAATATCGGGCATTTCCTCATCCTTTTGAGGGAAAGCGCCCCAATCGGTAGAAGTACCTGTGGGTTTGCCATACCAAAGCGGATCATAATTCATACGATCCTTCGGACTGGGACCATATTTACCAGACCAACCACCAAATAAATCAAATACTTTGGCATCGTCCCCGTTATGGAAAAGTTTTCCAACACCTAAGGTTTGATATCCAAATTTTTCCATATAGTCGGGCAGCATGACAGAAGCAGCAGAAACGGCATTACTTTTCTTTAGATCCTTATCGGGTACTTGAAGATAATTTCCAGTTTTGGATGGATACATACCAGAAAAAAGAGCGGCTCTTGAAGGAGCACAAATGGGAGCCTGACAATAAGCCTGGGAAAATACGATACCCTGACTGGCCAGTTTATTCAGATTGGGAGTAAGGGTTTGGGGGTGACCTTTTAGCGGTTCAATCCAGTCGTTCAGGTCGTCCACAATTATGACCAAAAAATTTGGCTTTTCCTGTGCCAATATATAGGTAGGCATAACCGAAAGAATCAAAGAAAAGAATAGAAGAAAGTCCTTCATAAATACAATTTATTTTAATTGGATTTATTTCTTAAATGTAGTATTAACTCGGTGAAAATACCCAAATAAAGACCCAATAACATTTTTCACCCCCTAAAAGTAGATTTTTATAACACTGACAAATCCTTTATTTGCAATAGATAAAGTGGAAAAGTAAATTTCTTTTAAAATTAAAGTTTAGTCTATGTGGTTTAAAGTTGGCGTTCTTTTTGTTTTGTTCTATTTAGTTATTGGAAATATTTCAGGCTATAACCTAATGGGGCAGCGAGTGTTGAATATTGTGAATCAAAGACAAGATGCAGGTTCACACAAAGTTCTCTTTTCTATTCCGACACAATTTAGCGTCGGTATGTATATTGGCAGATTAGTGACAGAAAATGTAATTATATCTTCACAAATTATAGTTAGTTAATATTTTGAATAATATGGAAGAAAATGTAATTTTACAATATTCTGTTTCATAAACATCCTTTACCACATGTTTTTAAAATTTAGTTCGCCTGTATTTTATGGGCTAGGCACTTTTTTTGCCTTGATATTAGGCTTTTTATGGGTTCATCCAGTAAAAAGCAATTGGGTAGAAAAAGAATTAAACCGTATTTATGATAAAGCGGTGAGGGATTTACCCAACCATACACCAGATTCATTAAACTTTCCAAGAACGCTTAATGTAAATGGCAGTCTAATGAACACGCATTCTGGCAGTTGGACCAGTGGCTTTTATCCAGGTATATTATGGCAACTGCATGATTATAAGAATAATAGTAAACTGAAAGAAGCTGCTGAAGGTTGGGGAAAATATCTGGAAAAGGAAAAACTAGATAAAAAGACTCATGATTTAGGATTTAAAATATATTGTAGTTTTGGAAATGGGTACCAGGCTACCAAAAATGAAAATTATAAGGCCATTATACTTCAGGCAGCAAAAACATTAAGCTCCCGATATAATCCTAAAGTTGGTCTTATCCGTTCGTGGGATCATCATAAAGATCTCTGGGATTTTCCAGTGATTATTGACAATCTGATGAATTTAGAAATGCTTTTTAGAGCAACCACCTGGACGGGGGATTCCAGCTATTACAAAATAGCTTATTCTCATGCTTTCCTTACCATGGAAAATCATTACAGGCCAGATATCAGTTGTTTTCATGTGGTTGATTATAATCCAAATACAGGAGCCATTCAAAAAAAAGTTACCCATCAGGGTGCATCTGATGCCTCTGCCTGGGCAAGAGGACAGGCCTGGGGATTGTATGGTTACACCATGATTTATCGGGAAACTAAGGATCCACAGTTTTTAAATTTTGCCCATAAAATTGCCGATTATATTTTTTCACATCCAAATATGCCCGCTGATTTAATCCCCTATTGGGATTTTAACGCACCCAATATTCCAAATGAGGAAAGGGATGTTTCTGCCGCAACTATTTTAGCTTCCGGGTTGCTGGAATTAGCTGAATTAGATAAATCAAAAGCAAAGAAATATCGTTCTTACGCAGATAAAATTTTAGAAAACTTGCAAAACGAAAAGTATAAGACCAATCAATCTCCCTTCTTTTTGCAACATAGTGTTGGGGGAAAACCCAATAAGGTAGAAATTGATGTCCCTATTGTGTATGCCGATTATTACTATGTTGAGGCACTAAAAAGAAAACTTTCCTATAAAAGGTAAAGCCGATTTCTTCAGACTTTTTTTGTAAATTTCCTTCTTGGTAGTTAAAACTAACAATTGGAAAATTATCGGTTTTCATTTTTTGCTCCTTATTCTTGCACGCTTTCGGTTATAGTCAGGTAACTTTCAGAAGGTTAAGTGTGCAAGAGGGAATTTCAAATAGCTCCGTTATTGCTATCACGCAAGATAATAATCATTTTTTATGGTTTGGAACCAGAGATGGTTTAAATCGGTTCGATGGATATAATATACAAATTTTTAGAAAAGATAGAGGTAATCCCAACAGCCTGTTATTTGATGATATCCGTCTTCTTTATTTTGATCCCCTGCTAAAAAACCATCTGGGCAGGTTCAACAAAAGGATTAAGCCGATTCATTTCAGAAAAAAATGAATTCCATAATTATCATTTCAATCCAACAAAAGTTAATGATATTTCAGAATATTATATACAAGCCTTATTAAGAGATAGTAAAGGTAATTTATGGGTTGGTGTACCTGATGGTCTATATTTGTTCAATGCAACGAAGGATAAATACAAAAACCTCCTTTTCATCAGAATTTTGCCATTGGCGGAAATATTACTTTTACTGGTAACCATAGGTTTAATCAACCACCCGGGTACATGGAACATGCCTTTAGGCAAGTAAGCCCTGTGTCTCTTTATGATACGCAATTGGCCATTCGTCTTTCTGGGAGGGAAACACC
>Ga0247841_10006031_pt1 | contig 19085 bp, 18 predicted proteins | sample LaCruzMarch2015__2_FD_192410 | JGI IMG/M metagenome (GOLD analysis project Ga0247841, IMG submission 192410) | Freshwater microbial communities from meromictic Lake La Cruz, Castile-La Mancha, Spain - LaCruzMarch2015_18m | ecosystem: Environmental > Aquatic > Freshwater > Lake | place: Spain... | reverse complement strand
AGTGGCATACGTACCGCTTGCTTTAACCTTATTGATTCTTTTAGTTTATGGATGCTTTGGAGGAGTCTTAAAGTTCCCCGTGTCAGCCAACGCTGTCGGGATGATGGTCCTGGTTTTATCGCCGATTTTTATCCAACGAAGTGCTCTGGGTTGGTACGATACGGATTCCTATAATTATATTTTTCCGATATTGATTCTGACGATGCTCTTTTGGGGGTTGCAGGAGCCGGAAAAACATTGGGCCCGGGGGGCGCTTGTGGCAGCTTTCTTGACAGGACTTTATGCGCTTTTTTGGACTGGATGGCCTTTTATCTTGGCCCTTATCCCGGGTTGTTTTTTGATGAGTCTTTTCTTTTCGTGGGTATTTTTGAGAGAAAAATCATCTTTTATGATCGGACACGGAATTCGTTTTTTAGGTGTTTATATTATTTCCGCCATGATATTCCTGGCCGTTTTTTTGACGCCCGAAGGGCTTCTGAATTCTATTCGAATGGGATGGACGGTCCTGAATAAATTCGCCCTTGCCGAATTCGATGTTTGGCCGAATATTTTTCTTACAGTCGGAGAAGCCAACGGGATCGATCTCAAAAAGTTGATTTTCCTTACGGGGAATTATGTGACATTCGGCTTGGCTCTTACCGGTGTCTTCTTGGAGGGCCGGAGGATCTTCGGACGGAAAGATCCTTACGAGTTATTCCGGTACATTTTTTTGATTATTTTCAGCATACCGATCCTTTTTATGTCTCTTAAGACGGAAAGATTTTCTATCCTTTTTGTCCTGCCGCTCGCGATCTTCTCCAGTTTTGCTGTGAAACGGATCCTGGAGGGTTGGGAAGAGAAGGTGAGGTGCTGGAAACTGCCTGGTTTTTTTAAAAAACCGATCCTTATGCGGTCTTGTGTGATATTTTTGATCTTTCTTGTTTTTCTTCCCATGACCTTATTGTCGGCGCATGTGGTGGCTACCGGGATAAAACCGATTATGGATGGCGTCTGGAATGAGGCTCTGGTCGAATTGCGCGCCAAAACCCCAAGAAATGCGATCATTGATTGCTGGTGGCCGCCGGGTTATTTTATTACAGGTGTTGCTCATCGTGCGGTGATCGCTGACGGAGGGACCCAGCATTTTCATGAAACTTATTGGGTAGCAAAAGCCCTGATCACGGAAGACGAATCCGAGGCGGCAGGGATCTTTCGGATGCTCAACCTAAGCGGTGACGACGCGTTGGATTTTCTTCAGCAAAAAGGTATGAAAATCTCGGATGCGGTGGAGTTGCTTTCAAAGATCGTTCGTCTGGGACGCGAAAAAGCATTCTCATTACTTCCGGAGTCCTTGGACCAGAAACAAAAGAAAGAATTACTTGATAAGACCCACGGTCAAGGTCAGATGCCTCCTTCTTATGTCTTGGTTTATAATGATCTCATCGAACAAAATCTTGCGGTGAGTGTCATGGCTCGGTGGGATTTTAAAAAAGCCCAAGAGATCCGCCAAAAGGGGCGCCAAAACTCGAAAGGGATTTTCGGGATCTTGGGAGATGATGCCGGCACAAGCTATGTTTATGAACTTTTAAAGGTTTCCGGAGAGCTTTTGAAATATGCCAACGTGTCGCCTCAGGCAAACCGGCAAGGAGATCTTTTGATCTTTAAAAATGGTGTCCGAGTCAATCTCGAAACCCAAGATGCCCTTATTGGAATTTCTCCGCAAGGTTTGATGGGGCATCCCGCCAGTTTCTTTTATGCGGACCAAGGAAAGTTAATTGAAAAAAGCTACTCCGGAAATGTCCCGGATGTTTCTGTGCTTTTAGTCGAAGATAACGGTGCTTTTTATTGTGTGGTTGCGGATGCCCGGCTCATCCGGTCCGTTCTTTTCAGGCTTTATTATCTCAAGGGCCAGGGAATGACTTTTTTTAGACTTTTCCTTGAAAAGGGATCTTTGGCGGGAGGGACCGTGGTGCGTGTTTTTGAGGTCGATCGTGAAAAATTTTTAGCTAAGACATAGCAGCTTTTGTTTTATAAATAGAAGCTCCTTAGAGCCGGTAAGGCACCCATTAGAAATAGGAGGCGTTTCATGAAAAAAAATGTATGGCTATTTGTTTTTGTGGGTTTATGGATTTGCGGGACGGGTCTTCAGGCGGCAAGCAATGTTTCCACGAAGGATGAATCTGTGCGGGAGGTGGGCGTGGCTTGGAACATGGCTTCTGACCGGAAAATCGAAAATGATGGCGGTCTTTATCAACCCGAAGGGTTGGATAAATATATGAAGCGTTATTTCGATCAATTTTCTTCCAAGCTCGATCAGTTGATTGAGCGCACCGATCGTTTGGAAAAGAAAATAGATGCGCTGAATTCCTCCACCAAATCCAAGAGCGGTACGCTTATTTCCTCTCAGGACAAAAAGAACTCTTAGACCATGATCCCTGGTTTTGTATCGGTTGTCGTACTCAATTGGAATGGCAAAGAGGTCATTTTTGAGTGTCTTGACAGCTTGCTGCGTCAAACATGCCGTTTTTTTGAAATTGTTCTCGTGGACAACGGTTCAACCGACGGTTCTTTGGATCTGATCCGGAAACAATACGGCAATTCGCTGGTGATCGTTGAGAGTCCCACGAATGTTGGGTTTGCCGAAGGATGTAACATCGGGATCCGGGTTTCGAAAGGAGAGTTTGTCGCGCTTGTGAACAGTGATGCGACAGTCGAACCTTCATGGCTTGAGGAAATGATCAAAGGGTTTCAGGACCCCCTCATTGGGATGTGTGCTTCCAAGATCTTTTATTATGACCGAAGAGACCTGATCGAAAATACGGGGCAAACGATTACACGTGATGGCCTCGGAAGGACGCGAGGGCGCTTGGAAAAAGATAAAGGGCAGTACGATTCTCTCTCGGAGGTTTTTTGCCCAAGCGGTTGTGCCGGGATTTACCGGAAGCATATGCTCGAAGAAAGCGGTCTTTTTGACGGGTCATTTTTTGCCTATGCGGATGATATCGATGTGGGGCTTCGTGGGCGGCTTTTGGGTTACCAGTGCAGATATATTCCCACGGCAGTGGCTTATCATAAACTTTCGGCCTCTTTTGGACTTTTGTCGCCGTTCAAAGCCTATCTGGTGGAACGCAACCGGCTTTGGGTTGTGATCAAGTGTTTTCCGCTCCGGCATGTTTTGCAGGCTCCTTGGCATACCTTAACGAGGTACTTTTACCATTTTTACGGGATCTTCCACCATCAAGGACCGGCAGCGCATTTTGTGAAAAAAGTTTCATTGCCAAAACTAGCCTGGCTTGCTTTAAAAATTTATTTGTCGACACTCTGGCATTTGCCCCACCTTTTAAGGGAGCGGAAAATGGTTTGGCGAAAAAGCAAAGTGTCGGCGCAGGAATTTGAACAGTGGCTTAGGCAATTCGGGTTGAGTTCTAAGGAAGCGGCTCTCAAAGAGCTCTCATTTTGATGCCGGAGAAAAAGACATGACTTGTTGCAGACCCACCGGAGATTCAAAAGGCAGCATCCTTATTCTTGTCTTTTTTATCCTCGTTTCCATGAGTTTGTTCAGCTTGGCTGTGGGGTATGCGGTTCGTCAAAAGATACAGGTGATCTCCCGGCTGGAAACGCGTCAGAAATTACGGATGATCGGAGAAGCGGCGGTCCGGAAGTCGATCTATGTGCTTCTCAAACACAAACAGGACCACGCGTCCTTCGATGCGCTTACACAATCCTGGAGCCGGAATGAGCCGGAATTTCATGGCGTTAAGATTGATGGGGGGGGATTTTCCGTTTTTTATCCTGCGGAACATTCTTACAGCAAGGTGGATACTCAAGAACCGGAATTTTATTATGGTCTTACGGATGAGGAACGGAAAATAAATATTAATCGGATAAAGTCGCCTGACATCCTCCAAAGACTTTTTTTAGCGGTGGGGGTCAAGGGCAATGACCAGGCCCGGGCCCTGGCTGAAGCGATCCTGGATTGGCGGGATGAAGATGATGATGCTTCTTTATCGGGCGCAGAAAGTTACTATTACAAAGGACTGAAATCCTCGTACATTCCTCGCAATGAAGCTTTCCAGACGTTACAGGAACTTCGTTATGTCAAGGATATGACCGCCGAACTTTATGAAAAAATTTTACCTTATATCACGATTGAAAGTTCCGGGTTTATCAATTTGAATACAGCGTCCCGTCCTGTTCTTGTGGCTACCGGGCTTGACCCGGTCATTTGTGACAAAATCGTTGTTTTCCGGAAAGGACGCGACCGGCGCGAAGGAACGGCGGATGATCTTGTTTTTGAAGATCTTTCTTCCGTGCCCCAAGTCCTTGCTAATAGCGGTTATCTAGATGATAATGAACGAATCGGTTTAGAAGCAGCCATTCAATCCGGAGCGTTCAAAGTATCCTCTGAGAACTTTTCGGTTCGGGCACTCGCACAATTAAAGTATAAAAAACAAGGCTTGCGTGTTTTAGCCGTATTCGATAATAAAGGAGTTATCAAACGTTGGGAAGAAGAGCTCGTCGTTTTGCCCTCATCCTCCTCTTGATCCTGGCAATCCTGTCCTTTCCGCTTCTGCATGCTCAGGGAGACGAAGGTCTCATTGCTGAATTAAAACTATTCTCCAGGGCGATCGGAGCTGTCTGGGAGGCGTATCCGGGGAATGTGAGCCCTCGCGAACTGCTTTACCAAGCTGTTAAAGGAATGCTCAGCTCTTTGGATAAATACTCCGAGTTTATCGACCCCCAGCGATATCAACTTCTTCAGATCAGCATGAAAGGGGAATACGCCGGGATCGGGATTATTTTGAAAATGGTGGGTCCCAAAATTGCGATTTCGGCAGTTGAACCCGGAAAACCTGGAGAAAAAGCGGGACTTCTTGTTGACGATATTATTCTGAAGATCGATGGAATTTCTATGGAGAATAAAACTATCCCGGACGTGGCGTCCCTACTTCGGGGCGATGCGGATACACCGGTGGTGATTACCATTCTCAGAGAACCGTTACACCAGATCCTGGACATCAAAATCCAACGGAAGAAGATTGAGATCCAGGCGATCCAGGATGCCCATATGATCGGGAAATCGCTTGCTTATATGCGGATCGCTGCCTGGCAGGAAAACACGACCGATCAGATGGACAAGATCCTGAAAGACCTTAAAAAAAAGGGGATGAAAGCGTTGATCATCGACCTTCGAAACAATGACGGGGGATTGATGACACAGGCTGTTTCTTTGGCTGAGCGGTTCCTGCCCAAAGGAAAAAAGATCGTTTCTGTGCAAAGTAAGATCGAAGAACAGAGAAAAGACTATTTCTCGTCTTTCGGGAAAGGAGCCACCAAACTGCCTCTGGTGATCCTTGTGAATCAGAAAACAGCGAGCGCTTCCGAGGTTTTCTCGGGGGCGCTTCAAGACCACCACCGGGCAACGATCGTGGGGGTCAAAACGTTCGGAAAGGGGTCGGTCCAATCGATCATTCCCCTTGACGAGGTGAGTGGAATGAAGTTAACTACAGCAAAATATGTTACGCCGATGGAGAAAGTGATCGATGGGGTCGGACTGACCCCAGACCGGATTGTGGAGAATGGCCCAGCAGGAACCCCGGGGGAAGACCGGCAGATCTTAGAAGCGACTGCTCTTTTGAAAAAGTATATGTAGCATTAAAAAAGAAAATTTTTAACAGAAAGGGACAACAATGAAAAAACGTGCAGGAATGATCGTATTGGGTGTTTTGGCCGTGGTTTTATGCTTAGGTTTCTTAAGCATCAAAACAGAAAAGAAACCGGTAGCGGACAAACAGGGAACGGGTATGGTTTTTGGTGATATGATGAATCAGCTAAGCCAGAACATGTCTTTGTGGAATCAGATGAGTGCGGACGAAAAGAAGCAAGCCGTGAATGCTGTAATAGCGGTTTATAAAAATCGAGATAATGTTGCTATCTTGAATCCCGCCGATTTTTATATGGCCAAAATTAATGATACTTTGGTGAATAACCCTTCCGTTGCGAGTATGGATATCATGACCATGCTCAGGATCTTGGCCGTGATGGAATATGATTATTACAACGGTCAGAACAAGGACGAGCTTGCGCGTAAGATTTTGGGAGAAAAGGCATTTGTTGAAAATCAGGCGCGTCGCCAGGCCAACGTCCAGCTTTAAATAAGAAAGCGTTCGTAGTTAAGCACCGTCCCGCGCTATTCCAAGAAGGATGCGCGGGGTGGTGCTTTTTTTATGGGATAACATTAAATTTGGACAAGCAGAACAGGAGAGTGTTTTAAGGCTTTTTGCGGATAAAAGTCAAACTCTCAAAGCTGAATGCGAGGGCCAATCCTCCAGAATGGAGGATGAGCCGGTTTAAGGAGAATTGGATATGCCAGGCCAGATCATGAGGAGTGATGTGAAATATGAACAGATAACCGAGATTGATAAGAATAACGGCCCAAAAGAGGACCCAAACGAAGTTGCCCCGGTTCTCCTTTTTCCGCATTCCCAGAATAATGGCGGATACAATAAAAAATCCCCATAATCCTTTCCATTCTTCGAAAGGGGTCATCAAGACGTAGAAAGCTTTAAGGATCGTAAAAGTTTTGTCCCATCCTGAAAAAAGAAGCTCTTGGTAGTTCTGAAGAGTTCGTCCGGATCCGAAATAATCGCCATGGGTCCCCAGGAAAAATTTTATGATACCGGCAGCAAGAAGAGGCAGAAGAGCGCCCAAAAGAAATCCGAGGAAAGGCGCAAAAGGTGTCCGGATTTTTTTATAATATCTCACGATGCAAATCCCGCCCAAAAGAGCACAAACCCACATGGCAAATAAAAGTCCTTCGTTTTTTGTCCAAGCTGCAAGCCCTCCCAAAAGGCCGGAGACGATAAAGATCTTTCTCTGATCGGAACGGAGCGCTGCCATTAGAGTCAGGACGCATGCGGTTATAAAAAAAGTCAGCGGGATGTCGGCGTATTGGTAGATCGTCCAGTACAAGTAGGACATCAGGACAAGAAAAAAAGTACCTCCGATCCAGCCTGTTGTCCAAGAAACATAAGAGGAGAGGTACCAGACCAAGATCAAGACGCAGGAGAGATAAAATCCAAGGGAAACAAGAGGTGGCCAGAGCAGGGATTCGTAGCCAAGCCAGTTCCACCCCCACGCAAGAATGCCGGGAAAGAGCAGCGGATAATCCGTATGGGTCCAGAAAAGTTTGGGGGAGAACATGCCCTGCCATTCCTCGGGAGAACGGAAAAAGAATTTTGCTTTCAGCGTCCAAAAATAACGGACGTCACCGCCGCCGAAAATATCCATAGGGGCTGACAGGGAATAGAACCGGAGCACAGTGACGAGGGTTATTGTGAAAAGAAGAAAGCCTAAAATTGAAGGAAGCATTTCCAAAAGCAGGTGTTTATCTTTCAGATTGATTTTCCGGGCCCAAGCGTGGTGCTGAGCGGGATTCTCGCGGTGGTAGCGGATCCAGTACCCCAGTAGAAAGGTAACGATCAGAAGGCCCGATGCCAGGGAAATGAACTTTGCTTCGGAAGGTCGTAGGAGATAAGAAACAAAAAGAATTAATGAACAAAGGCCGGCTCCCGTGGGGAATGATGCTCCCAGCAGAAATAAAATGCGGTTACGAAATGGAACCTGGCGTAGCATCACCGACAAGGTTAGAAAGCCAAGAAAAGTTGGATAAAAAAAAGCTGTAAAAATGTTCATGATCTTTTTTCAGCGATGTATTTTCCATCAGCTAAGAAGATTTTTGGCCTGTAGCCCTCGCCTTTCATCCAACCGACCGCAATAGAATCTTTAGAGCAATGAATGATCGCGATTTTTTCATCCGGAAGTATATTGAGAATAAGTGGCGCCAAATAGCTTTGCGCCATATAAAACTCCTCTGTTGTCGGGGCGTAGGGGTGATAAAGAAAGTCTAAAAAGAGGCTCACCGCTCCTTTTTTCGGAAGATAAGGCTTAAAAATCGAAAAGTCGAACCCGGGTTCTCGGAAAATCTTTTCGTTCCCAGATAAAAGTTCTTTTCTTAATTGAAAATTCTCAAGGCTAAGAGGAGGTAATTCTGAAAAAGCCACAATGGCCAGAACCGTCCCGTAGAACAGAAAATTACCTATCTGGGGAAGAAAAAACTTGTACCATTGAGGGACGAGGGTTTCTTGCTTTGGCATATAATTTTTGTTAATATACATTATAAATCGAACTATTCAAATGTTGATTTGAAAGCCCCGAAGAGTCTTTAAGCGCAAAGGAGAATCTAAACATGAAAAAGACAGTCAGCCTAGTTCTTTGCATTGTCTGTGTATTGACGTTTTCAGCTTATGACTGGGGGGGAAAGTCCAAATCTAAGAAAGAGGCGACGGCCAATGCCGGGACTACATGGCAAACCTCTTCGGCTGAGGAGGTTGCCCCCAGCAAAACTGTTTCCAAAACAAAAAACAGCAAATCTACCCAAGTTTCAAATTCAGCCAGTGATAAGGCGGCAGCTATCTCAACATTAGCCAAAATCGTTGGGTCAGGAACGCCTGCGGAAAGACAGGCGAGGATCGAAAGCCTTAAACGCGTCAGCCAAGCTTTGGCGAAAAGTCAGGCCCAGAACCAAGAAAAAAATACCCGTTAAATTTATAGAAATCCAAAATAACCCCGCGTACCCTCTAAAGGTGCGCGGGGTTATTTTTTTAGAGGGTTTTTGACTACGGCGCAAAGCGTGACACCATCCGCCTTGACTTCATGGATCGTTCCAGGCGGGGGCCATTTTGTTTTGAGCTCGGCGGCAGGCCACTTTTTTGAAAGAGCTAAGGCGTAGTCCCAGGGTTGCTGATAAGCAATCTGAGTCAGATAGAGCGGCGGGTAGATCAGAAAAAAACATTGTTTCCTGCGCAAGAAGTCCTCAGGGTAAGCAAAAGGATAATAAAGCCCGCCGAGTTTTTTTTGAAGAAAAGGATAAGAAGACATCAACGTGCCATCGGAGCGTACTTGAATGGGGCCGTTAAAACCTTCTTGAGCCTGGTGATTTGCGAGCCATTCTGCGCCCTTCCGTAAGCTGTTCCCCCAATAATCCGTTTCATATTGAAGAAAAGCACCTTTGAGTCCGCCCACCAAGGGATTGAAATAGACGTACTCATTCGGATGATTCCGGATCATCCACGCCGCCGGTTCTGTGAGTTGAACGGCAAAAAAGATACCCAACAAGATCCGCATCTTGGATCGTGTGGCCCACGCCCAGGCTTCTTGCCATGCCAGAGAGAGGAGGACGATCAAGAGAGGATAAATAAAAAGCACATGCCGCCAGCTGTCGAAGACGCTGGATCTTTGGACCATAATATAGAGCAACGGGAAACATGCTCCAAATGCTACTAGGGACGCAAAAAACCTCCTCCCTTTTCCGAAAACTTGAAGAGCGAAGAGAGATAAGAAACACAGGCCGGAGATGAAAAACAACGGGTTGCTGATCAGGATCCATTTGGGGAGGTAATACCAGGGAAGTTTGCTTGCCTGGATCAGCTGCCCTTCAAAAAAGATGAAGTCATCCGAATGAGTGTAATTCGAAAATTTGAGAAGGGCCTGGAAAGGATGGGTGAGGGGATCCATTTGTGCATAGGGCCAAAGAAGTAACCCTCCTAAATAGCCTAAAAAAGCTACAGTCAACGTAAGCTGGCCTATCCGCCACCACGAGACAGGGGTTTTTGAGTTCCGTTGCAGTATAAGACTGTATCCAAACGAAAATAGGAACAAGTAAGGTATCAAAACCAGTGCGCCGACTCGGGTCCAGATCGCAGCCGCAATTCCTAAAATAAGACCCAAAGACAGACTTTTAGGCGGGCAGGGAAGAGCTTTGACCCACCGTAACATGAAATAAAAAGAAAAAACGTACATGGCTGCGAAGGGGATGTCTTTGTGGTCATTCATCGAGTTCCCGAAAAATCGCGGAGACAAAAAAAGGAAAACAAAAGTGAGTAAAGCTGTTTTCCAGTTCCCCAGTTCTTTCGCGAGAAGACCCGCGAAGAGCATAGCGACAAAACCAAAGGCGGCATCGATCCCGTGAGCCATTAGATAAAAACTTAAAAGATGTGTATCAACCCTGAGCCCTTGTTGAACAAAATCGAGGAGCGGGCCATGGAGCAGTCCAAAAAGGACCCCGGCGATCATGAAGACCGGTTCTCCGTAAAAAAGAAAAGCCTTCCACTCCAAATACCCCAGATCCCTGGCCCCGCTCAAAAAATAACGGAGGAGAAAAGAGCCGTAATTACTTTCCTCCCATTCATCCCACGTGATCCCGTAATCTTTGCTGATCCAGATCATAAAAAGACCGGCAAGACAGCTAAAGAAGAAAAACATCCTTTTGGGAGGGAAGCTTATATTCCTTAAACTTGAAAAAAAGGATGGGGAGGTCTTCATGGCCGGCGGGGATTTGCGATGACGGCACAAAGTGTCACTCCGTCAGCTTCGACCTTATGGACCGTTGAAGGAGGAGGCCAGTTCCCGATTTGAATATCCTGGGGGCTCACTCCTCGGGAAAGGCTTAACCAGAAATCCCAGTTTGGGTCATTGCCGAGGCTCGGCATATAAGATGCCCCCAGATCTCGGATAAGATAGTAACCCGATGAAATAAGTTCGCCGTCGGCCCGTACAACTATAGGACGTTGAATGCCTTTACGTTTGTAATATTGATTCAGCCACTCCGTCCCTTGTCTCAGACTATTCCCCCAATAATCTGTTTCGTAACGGCCGTAGGCGCCTTTGAGCCCGCCGACCAGCGGATTGAAATAAATATATTCGTGCGGGTGACAACGCACCATCCAGAGTGCCGGCTCCAGCAGAGTGATGACAAAGACAATCCCCAGAATAATCTTAGTTTTTTTGGTACGAAGCCAGTCCCAGAGAGAGTCCCAGGCAATCGCGGCGAGTACGACCATGGGAGGGTAAATAAAAAGAAAATGCCGCCAGCTATCATAAAGAATGGAATGTTTCAAAACGGCATAGAGGGGCGGAAAAAGCACAGCGAAAAGAAGTATCCCGAGGTAGCGAAAGCCTTGGGACCGGCTGATCCTGTGAAGGAAGAACGGCAGTGTTACAAGCCCCAAATGAATATAAAGAGGGACAGAAATAAAGATCCATTTGGGGAGGTAGTACCACGGGATCTGGTCGTAGGAAATAATGCGGCCTTCGAAAAGAAGGGATCCCTTTGCGCCGCTGAACAAAGAAAGCTCGGACAGGGCTTTAAGGGGATGCTGGAGGGGGTCCAGAAGACCGTAGGGCCAGAAAAGGAGACCCCCGAGATAAGCTGCAAGCGATATCCCTGCCAAAGATAAAAGAAGATGAATCGGGGCTTCTATTTTTTTCTTTTGAAAAAATTCAATACTGTTTAACCCGAAAGTGAATAAGAATAAATAACCGATGAGCATCATTCCGCCCGCCTTAATGTTGATGGCAAGGGCGATAGAAAAGATCAGAAAAAGGGTCGAAAAGATCTTAGGCCGTGGCCAGGATTTGAAATAACGGATCATGGCATACAAGGACATGGCGTAGGCCATGGCAAAGGGGATGTCTTTCGGGTTATTCATCGAGTTCCCAAAGAAACGGGGACTCAGGAGAATGAATAAAAGACTTAAGAGTCCCGTGCGCCAATTACGGAGTTCTTTCCCGAGGAGTCCCGTAAAAAGAATGGCCGTAAAACCAAAAAGGGCGTTGATAACATGCCGGGTTTCAAAATAATAAGGAAGGACAAGATCTTTGAAATGGGAGGAATAGGCCAGTGTTTTCAGTCCTCCGGAAAGGAGGCCGTAAACAGCGGCTGTGATTGTGTCGAAAAGTCCTCCATATAAATACATGGTCTCACCGAAAGTGAGACATTCCCGGGAGGTTCCGCCGCTAATGAAAAAGCGAAGGACCAATTTCCCGTATTGGCTCTGGATCCATTCATCCCAAATGATCCCATAGCCCCATGAAAGGAAGATCATTCCAGCACAGGCGAAGCCGGCAATCCATCCGAAAATATTACGATAAGGAAATTCAGAACGCTCGTCCATTTGAGAAACCATTTTACAGCCCCTTGAGCTAGGGTTAAACTGCTAAATTACGTTGACCGGTAAAACGTGAAAAACTTGTTTTTGTTGATCTGAAAGAATGAAAACTGATACCACCTCGTGTATGGATAAACTCTCGATCATTATTCCAGCTTATAATGAAGCCCGGACCATCGGGCAGCTTGTAGAAAAGATCGTAGGAGTCCGCTTTCCCGTAGATTATGAGATCATCCTGGTAGATGACCATAGTCAGGATCGGACACATGAGATCATCCGTCTTTTAAGTGAAAAAGATATCGCGGGACGGATCAGGGTGTTCCGCAATGACCAGAATCGCGGCAAGGGTTACAGTATTCTCCGGGGGCTTGAACATGCCGAGGGAGATATCGTGGTGGTGCAGGATGCGGATTTTGAATATGACCCTTCTGAACTGCCACGTCTATTGGAGCCGATCCTTAAGAACGAAACCGATGTTATTTATGGGAGCCGTTTCCTCGGGAAAGGTTTCCCGCACGGGATGGCTTTTCCCAATTATATCGCGAACCGGTTCCTTACCTGGGTCACCAATCTTCTTTTTGGGACTCGTTTGACCGATATGGAGACTTGCTATAAGCTCATTCGTAAAAATTTAATGTCCGCGCTGCAACTTAGCGCACGGCGGTTTGATTTTGAGCCTGAAATCACCGCGAAGCTTGCAAAAAAGAAGTCAAGGATCGTCGAGTTGCCGATCCACTATAACGGAAGAACGGCAAGCGAAGGAAAGAAGATCAAATCGCGCGATTTTTTCATTGCACTTAAGGTTTTGCTCGCAAACTACTTTCGCCCATGAAAAAAATCTGGATCTTTTTACTGATCTTTAATCTGTCGGTTCTGGCGTTGCCGGCCCCTGTACAGGCTGCGACCCTCAAGAAGATCAGGGTGGGGGTTGCGGTCACACCTGAGGTAAAATCGATGCCGAATTGGCGTTCCAACTTCGAGCGGCGCCTTGCGTATGCCTCCCGGATCTTTGAAACCGAATGTCAGATCAAATTTATTCCCGTGAAATGGTATGAGTGGCCGACAGTTTCCGAACGCGAAACAACGCTCGTTCTGATCGAAGATCTCATGTCGCGGTACCCGCTAGGTGATGTGGATGTCATGATCGGTCTCAGTCGGATGCCCGGGAAAAACCTCCAGAGCATGATGGATCCCCGGGACCTTGATACACTGGGACAGGCGCGGCCTTTTTCAGGGTATCTTGTTTTACGTTACCCGACGGAGAAACTTTACAAGATCCAGGAAGAAACAGTTCTGACCCATGAGCTCGCGCATCTTTTTGGTGCGATTCACACCGGAGATGCCTCGAGTATCATGTACCCTATAGTGGAAAGGCAGCTTCCTTCCAGGCTCGATCGGGAGAACCAAGAGATCATTTTGCAAACCCGGGCGATGGATTTCAAAAAAGGCCTGACAAGCCTGCCGCCGATGGTGCTTCAGAGTCTTTTGGGTTCTTATCTCAAATTGGCTGCGAGGGATCAACCGTTTGATTTTTATTATACATTGGGAGTTCTTTATTTGACCTTGGGGCAATATGACGATGCGTTAGGGGCCTGGAAGATGGCGGTCTCGATCCTTCCTAACCATCCGCGGATCCATTTTGATCTCGGGATTCTTTATTACAAAATAAATGATTATCAAAATGCCATAAAAGAACTGACTCAGGCGGTCCAAAGTTTCCGGTTCCGGAGCCAAAACCTCGAAAAGGTCCAGGCCTTTACGGTATTGGGCGATATCTATATGGCTCAAAATAATACTATGGGGGCTTATCAAGCCTATTCCCGGGGGCTTGCGGTCGATCGGGAAAACCCGACACTGAAGGCAAATCTTGCCTTTGTGGCTATGGCGAACGGGCAATACGATGAAGCGATTCGCGAGTTTGACAAAATGCTTTCGAAGGATCCGAACAATGTGAAAGCCATGCTCAATCTCGGGATCGCTTATTTTAACAAGGAACGCTTTAGCGACAGCGAACGTTATCTAAAGAGAGCGCTTCCACTCACCAAGAATAAGAACGAGGTCATTCAGATCCATAATTACCTCGGGAAGCTTTATTTCAAAACCAATCAGCCTAATGCGGCGATCGAACATTTTCGCGCAGCCTGTGCGATGGACTTGAGCGCCGGTTGTTTAAAAGGTCTTGCGCAGATCCATTATCAGTTGGGGCAATGGGACGATTGCATTCAGGCACTTGTGAGAGTTCTGCAAACAGAAAAAGACGATCCAGATGTTTATGGAACGCTGGCAGTGGCGTTGCTCCAGAAAGGGGATTATGACAATGCAATTTCACTGCTTCAGGAAGGGCTCCGCTATACCAAGGACACCAAGACGGAAGCCCGTTTTCATAAAAATCTCGGATATGTTTTTAATCAAAAACAGCATTTTGATGTTGCCGAAAAAGAATTCCAGATAGCGATCGCAAAGGATTGGAACAATGCCGAAAATCATTTTGGGCTTGCGCTCGCATGCCTTGGCAGGCAGAATCCTGTCGGTGCGAAAGAGGCCCTGGAAAATGTTCTAAGGCTTGATCCTCAAAATAAAAAGGCCAAAGAGATTTTGCAAAATATCGAAAAAATGTTAAAAGACTCACCACAAATGCAAGTTCAACTGGAGGGCCAATCATGAAAAATGTTCCCTTAAAAGAGATTATGATAACCGATATTATTACGGGGCACATCAATGACCTGGTGAGTGATGTTGAAGCAAAATTCCATGAATATATGATCCGGCATGTTCCGATCGTTGACGACAAAAACCGGATTCTCGGGATATTTACACAAAAAGATCTGGCAAAATGTCTGGCACCTCACCGGACAGAAGACGGAGAATATTATTATGATACAGAAGAGATGGATCGATTTGTTCTGAGATATGTGATGACAAAAAACCCCGTTACGCTCTGTCCCGAAGATACGCTGAAGCATGCGGTGGATATCATGGCGCTTAAAAAGTACGGTTGTATTCCTATCGCTAAACCGGATGGTACGCTTGTTGGGATTGTGACCCCGGTGGATGTGATGAAGTATGTTTCTCGTTCATTCGATGAGAATTAATGATTTCATTCGAAAACTCGAAGCTTGATTTTCCGGCGGAAACCTCAAGAACATAGTTGATTCCGGCTGGCAAGTTCCCATAAAATAAATCCCGCTGGATTTTTTAAAAACTGTTTTGGATAAGAAGAATAGCCCCGAGGATATGAAAATAAATCTTCGCTCGATCTTGACAGGAGTTTTACTGATTTTGTTTCTGGCGGGGACTGTTTTTTTTATAAAAAGAAACAGGCCTGCGCCGACACCGCCGCCGTCATTGGTGCCCGGAGTCCCCGATCTTCGGGCGGCTTTAAAAGTCAAGGGATCCGCTACTGCTCCCGTGAAGATCATTGAATACAGTGATTTTGAATGTCCATCCTGCCGCAATGTGCAAACGGATATTCGAGGTCTTTTCAAGAACTATCCCGGGAAAATCCAGCTGACATTCAAACATTATCCGCTCACTTCGCACAAATGGTCCATCTATGCCCATCAAGCCGCGGAGTGTATGAATGCTCAGGGTAAATTCTGGCCCTATCAGGACAAGCTTTATGAAAAACAGTCGGAGTGGGTCCCTTCGAATGTTCCGCCGATGGAGATTTTGACACGATATGCCCGGGAACTTGGCGCGAATATGGATCGCTTTGGGAAATGCATGGCAGATGTCGCGGTCACACGTGAGATATTCGCGGAAAAAGAAGAAGGGAACAAACGACAGGTCAACGCGACACCGACGTTCTTTCTTGGGGAAGAGCGGTTTGTGGGGCCTAAAGAAATGCAAGAGCGCGGCGAAAATGCGGTTCGCAAGATCCTTGGACTGCCGCCGAAGTCCATGCCCCCTCCCAAACAAGAACCCGTCGCTGCGGCCTCTCCGGCTGGAATATCCAAACAAAAGGTGGCATGATGTCTGAAAAAAGCTACAAGATCCTTTTCTTTGGCCGTATGTTTTTAGGGCTGATCTTTGCGTATTCCGGGTTTACCAAACTTATGGAACCCGTCGAAAATTTTCAGGGAGGTATGGCCGCTTATGAAGTCATTCCTTATGCGGTCATTCCGTTTCTTGCGCACGTGATCCCCTGGATTGAATTTCTTTTTGGTGTTTTTTTAATCTTAGGCTATTTACCGCGGATAAGCGCACTTGTCCTGGCCGGCATGTCTTTGAGTTTTGTGCTCCTGATTGCCGTGACTCGTATCGTGACCGGGTCTCTTCCTGCTGATTGCGGTTGCTTCGGGGAGGGAAGCCTCGTTCATCTAAAACCGCTTCAAGTCCTTGCTCTGGACGTCTGTAACGCTCTCATCGGTATGCATCTCGCCCTTCTCAAGACACATCCTTTCAGCTTGGCTGCTTTTCTTAAAGCAAAATCCTGAGCTCGGACTTAGAAACAAAGACAGAACTCTTGGAATTTGGTATACTTTCGCTTCTATTTGACCCTGGATTCGTTTGAAAGTCAAAAAAGTTGATCGGGTAAGCACACGCTTGGGGCTGATTCCGAAGGAATCAGAGGAGCCCCGGAGGCACTTATGACTTATGTCATAAGTGCGGGGCGGGTGGCCGACCTGAAGCAAAGCGGAAGGCGCCGTGCGGAGCATGCACTCTTTTGCATTGGCGATTTAGTTTATTGTTTTTTCGAGGCGCACTGACTTCTATTGAAAAATAGTTAAGGAAGTCAGTACTGCCCCGATGTTTTAATTGATTTTTTATAAATAGGATACATCGGGGCGTAGCGCAGCCTGGTAGCGCACACGCTTGGGGTGCGTGCGGTCGGAGGTTCAAATCCTCTCGCCCCGATTGTCATTATAATTATTTTAAATTGGTAATCGGGACTGTCCTAATTCACCGTTGATTTTAAATAAGAATTAGGACGCCCCGATTCCATTTGAGATTTATCGTGCTATACTCATACGCACTTGTAAAAAAGGGGTACCCAAAATGAGATATGTTTTTCATGGGCTCATCGTTTTATTGCTTTTGACAAATAGTGGCTGCGATTCGTCGAAGAAAACAGGGCTGGGCAATACGGATTCCGCCAACCCCGCGGCTTCCCTAACAACTTCAACTGAATTATTAGCTAATGGTGGAATGGAAGTTTGGACGAACCCTACCACACTGACTCATTGGACGCTTGTTGGGACAGGAGCAACTTCAGCTCAAAAGAAAACGAAAAGAATGGCAGGGACTTATTCGGCAAGAGTCACAGCGGCTGGAGTTTCTGGCTATATAGAGCAAGACCTAGCCAATCCAAAATCTTATAGAAACAAAACCTTGTTTTTGGGAAGTTGGGTTTACGCTACGGGAGATGCTAGGCTTCTTCTTCGTTATTCTGCAGAGGGTGTGAATACTGATGCGTGGGCTTTCCATTCCAGTAATCCTGGTTGGGAATATTTAACAGCCATAACAAAAATTGGCGGCACTGCAACACAAGTAAGTGTCATTTTGTTAGCGACCCCTGGCGTAACCGCCTTATTCGATGACGCATCCTTGAGCATCTACAAAAAAACAATCCCGGCTGACCACCGAACGTAACATCCCCATTATGGTCCCCGAAAGCCGCTCGGTTTCCCTGTGCCGGAATTATGTTAAAGGGATGTGACCGGATACTAATGGATACAAAAGGACGCTCATTCACGTCTCTTTGGGAATTCCGCAGTTATGATGGATTTCGTTGCGATATAACGAGTTGAAAAAAATAATTTTTAGGCATGCCCTGAAGTGCGTACGTTTTGACCGGAGTTGATGAAATTTTGTTGATAGGAGAGGAGAAAAACTTTGGATGTGATGTTTTATGAGATATTTGAGGAAGAAGAGAAGGCGCTCCGGCGATATTTGCCGCGGCGGATCAAAGCGGGCTTTACGCGTCAAACGATTCAGGAAAAACCCTCTAAGTGCGTTCCTGCTTCCCTGATATCCATTCGTACACAATCGGTCATTCCAGTCGCGTGGGCAAAAAGTCTGGTGGGAATTTTGACCCGTAGTACGGGTTATGATCATTTATGTGATTATCAGAATCGCTCTTCTCAAAAGATCCCATGCGGGTATCTTCCGATTTATTGCGCCCGGTCGGTAGCGGAGCATGCGGTCTTGGTCATGATGACATTGTTGCGACGCCTTAAAAAACAGATGAGCCAGTTTAGAAGATTTCACCGCGATGGTCTCACGGGAGGCGAATGCTTGAATCGGTGTCTGCTGGTGGTGGGCGTGGGTAATATTGGACAAGAGGTCGTCAAGCTCGGGAAAGGCATGGGGATGCGGGTTCTCGGAGTGGATCTGGTAAAAAGAATGCCTGATCTGAAATATGTCACATTGAAAGAGGGGCTCCGACGTGCCGATGTGGTTGTCTGCGCATTGCCTCTCACAGAGCTGACGCGTGGCATGCTCGATTATTCGCGGCTTAGCACTGTTCGGAACGGTCTTATTTTTGTGAATGTCGGGCGAGGAGAAATTGCCCCGGTGGGGGATCTCGAGCGTTTACTGAAAAAAGGGGTGTTGGGAGGGATTGCCTTGGATGTTTTTGAAGATGAGGCTTGTCTTGCGGAGGATTTGCGGTCTGGAAAAAGAGTTTTGGATAAAAAAGGCAAGATCTTGCTATCGTTGAAAGATCAAACGCAGGTGATTTTGACACCTCATAATGCTTTCAATACCGCTGAGGCGTTGGATCGTAAAGCGGCACAAACATGCGATTCGATCGTTCGGTTCTTGACGTGCGGCGCATTTCCTTATGTCGTGCCTTAGCAATATCGTATACAAATAGACAAAACTTATTAAAGAGGTGGGATGAATCATCTCTTGTCAGGGGAAAGAAGAACGGCCGCTCTAAAATTCAAGAAGCCCGGGAAATAAGTCCCGGGCTTTTTTATTTCACAAAGAGGCTGATAGCAAGGTAGTATAGAGGTGCGCCAATCGATCCTTTACATTAGAGACTTCTAGGGGTTTTGAAATGAAATATTCCATCGAAGATCAGATCAGTGAATTACTCAAAAGCGGACGTATCACAAAAGCGACCGCTGAAATTTTGACGCGGCACTATGCCAA
>Ga0247841_10006030_pt1 | contig 19086 bp, 21 predicted proteins | sample LaCruzMarch2015__2_FD_192410 | JGI IMG/M metagenome (GOLD analysis project Ga0247841, IMG submission 192410) | Freshwater microbial communities from meromictic Lake La Cruz, Castile-La Mancha, Spain - LaCruzMarch2015_18m | ecosystem: Environmental > Aquatic > Freshwater > Lake | place: Spain... | reverse complement strand
CAATATTGCATTGGAAAGCCTGATTAATCTCCTTGGGGCACCGCTCTCAGAAAGAAGGTAGCCGGCAAAGGTGAAGAGGGGGATCGCTACAAGGATCGGAGTTGTTGCCATTCGATGCATTTCGATGATCATGGCCGAGGAGTCAATCTGACCGGAAAAAAGCAGACAGAGCGCCAAGCCGGAAATAACGATAAAAAGGGGAGCGCCAAGGAGCATCAGAAGGAAAAGGGCAAGGATAACTGCAAAAAGGGTCATTCTTCCCTTTCCTGCAAATGAACAGTAAAAATACTCTTGAGGAATTGAAAAAAATACCGGAATGCCATTATGCCGAATGTAACAGGAAGAATAATTTCCGATATCCAGGACGGAATCCCCATGAAGATTACGCTCTTCATCTGAAACTCGTTATGAATAAACTTCAAGGCGGCAAAGGTAAGGAAACAGCAAATCAAAAACGAAAAAGCATTGATAATAATTGCAACAACCTTCTTTCCCTTCGGTGATAACCACCGGGAAACCGCATCGATACAAATGTGCTTACCTTCCCGCGCTGCAATAGTGGCCCCGATAAATCCTGTCCATAATACGAGGCCCCGGACAAGGGCATCTCCCCAGGCAATCCCGGTGGAAAAAAGGTTTCGGAGTATAATCTGGGAAAAGGCAACGAGAATCAGGGCGCTTAACAGGATTACAAGGAAAATCTGCTCAATCCGGCCGATGACTTCATCGATCCGTTCCCATAGATCCGTCATTTCACTCCCTTACGATAATTTAGCAGCTGAGAAGTAACATCATCCACGGTTTTCCTGGAAAATGATTTTCCTGTAATGCGGCCCATTGCATCGTTAGACAGTTTTCTGAGCTCATCAATCTGGTCCTTTGAAGGGGTTATGATCTTCACCCTTTGTTTCACCATCACTTTGATTGCCTCCTGATTTTCATTTCGGGCTATCGCCTTCAATTGGCTTAAGTGACGCTGGGAGCTTTCAAGGAGGACAGTCTGATAGGCAGGCGGCAAACGGTTAAATACATCTTTACTGATAACGATAGCACCTGCCACATAGGCAAGGGGAACGTTTGTCAGGTATTTCACTTTGGTAAACCACTGGAGCGAGATGGCCCCGGTTGGAGGAATATAAACAACATCCACCAGACCGGTTTGGAGACCCACCAGAACATCAGGAATAGAAAGGGGAATAGCCGTCACTTCGGCAGCATCGAAAACTGCCTTGGCCACGCGAGAATCCTCCTGGATCCAGACCTTTGCCTTCTTTATATCCACTACGCTTGAGATAGGGATAGTGGAGGACATGAGGTAGACAAATCCTACCTCGGAAAAGCCCAGAAGGACGTATCCATTATCTTCAAAACCTTTCTTGAGAAATGCATCCATTTTTTTCAAAATGAAGTCTACTTCGTCGTAATTTTGAAAAAGAAAAGGGATTTGCAGGACATTAATTTCTTTAAATATCGTTGAGAGGCTTGACGAGGTCAGTGCTGCAGCCTGAATCTGGCCAATCTTCATTTTTCTAAGCATATCATGCTCATCACCCAGCACTCCGCCGGCATAAATCTTAAGCTGAAGCCTATTTTCGGTCTTTTTCATCACTTCAGCATTTAAGGCATTAAGCATCTTGACCCAGGAGTTTCCCTCCGGGGCCAGGGTGGCCAGCTTGATGACAACCCCTTTCTCGGCTCCATGTGCAGGCCCGATAAAAAGAAGGCATACCAGCAATAAGGGTCCGATAAATCTGATTCCGCTGCGAATGTTCATATCTGCTCCTATTCGAAAATTTCTTCTTTGCGATTCAACAGATCCCCTGCCTTCTTCCTGGCAACCGTATTAAGGAGTGTTACCTCCGGCAATATATCAGCGGGGGTATCCAGAACCTTTTGAAGAGTGGAAACAAAAAGGTCTTTGTCGAGGATCTGCCGCGCATAATAGTTTGCATAATAGACGTAGGTCATTAGAAATCTACCCTGCCCCATCTCTAAGGCCCTCTGAAAATGTTTTTGAGCCTTTTTCAGGTCTCCGCCGGCATCCCTGGGCCAGGAGGCAAACCATATACCCATAAAGATGTGCGGTCCGCCATAATAAAAACCTTCGTCGAGTTCGAGTACCTTTTTCATCATCAGTTCAACCCTGGGAAGTTCAGCAATGGCCTCCATTGAATCGAGGTTCAGCTTGATCCAGCTCCCCCAGGAGGTCCCTGCCCAGAATAAGTATGGGACATCATTCCTGCCGCAGCCCTTCAAATCTTCCTTGAAATCATCAAAAAGGCTCTGAGCAGGGTTTTTGAACCCCCGTATTTCCAGCGACCGAAGGGCATAATCTCGTGCCCTCCTGTAGAGCAGCTTCGCGTACTCCGGATCGGTCTCTTCGATAAAGGCCGAGGTAAAGGAAGAATAGGTCCGGGCAGCATTGATAAGCAGCTGCTCATTGTCCGGCACCGATTCGATCATGCCGTCCATCAGCATCAGGTAGGCGGGAATACCTTCACGGACCAGCTTAAGGTCAGATTGCTGAAAGGCGGATTTCGCCACACCCTCCAGCAATGTCCCCGCTGCCGCAACGGTTAGCTTCTTATTCGACAGACAGCCTGTTAGTAGAAATAAACATAGTACGCAGAGCAGAATAGGGATTTGCATAGGTTTCATTTCTTTAACATGTTACCACAAAATATTTTTCTAAGGCAATGCTTAACCTGAGCATCATTGCAAAGCCATGTGAAGTATGTAATAATAAGAATATGATTAAACTATTCTTCGTATTTCTCGTGGTATTAGCAGCCCTTGCCGGGTGCTGACTTCCCTGAAGCCCGGCAGGCACCGGGATTAAATGCACTACAGAAGGAGAATTATATTTCAACCTTTTCTTCGGGATGCTCATGTATTGATAATGGGGGGTTCTTTGGAGGCTTCGCGCTGATTAAGCCGAACAAGTTTTTCACGTACCAGTTCGATATGTTCTTTCAATGTGTATAGTTCGCCATAGAAATTGAGCGGTATGCTGACTTTATTGGCCGCCGCCTCGATCCGGTCGAGCCTTGCGGAATAATCCGCAGCATGTCCCGGCCGCAACTGCTGCATTATTTCTAATTCAAGATATTTCAGTTCGCCATACAAACGATAGAGCTTTGATCTGTTTCGCCAGGAATAGAACCAGGGCAGGATTCTCATAAGAGGAAATATAACCGCAAGTACCGGAATTAACATCTTGACTATACGGTCCAGCAATACGGCAACCCAGAAAGGCAGGTAATCGAGTAAAAAAGGAGGACCCGTTTTATAGAACCTTTCTGCCTGGCCGCTCAAAGGAAAATCCTGAACCTTGGGAGCAGGAAATTCTCCCGCCTTATTTACCCAGCCGGCGCCCCCATGAATCTCAACCGCAGCATCGAGGAGAAGATACATCAGTGCCGGGTGGATCGTGTTACGCACAACAAGGTTTGTCGTTGATGCAACAAGATTGATATCCGATGGCGGCAATTTTTTCGCGATGTTTATTATGCCCTTCGGTAATATCACATGAGACAGGCCGGGAACAAGCCTTGTATATGCTTCTGCCTGGCCTACATTCATAAGCTTCACGTTATGGGCATTAAGCAGTTCCTGCATAAACGGTGTATCAGTTGAGCCGATTGCAATAACAACGTCAACCCGGCCTTCCTTCAGTGCCTTAATTGCAGCTCCATCTGCAATATCCAGCAGGATGGTCGGCAGATCTGCCGCATTGCCGGCTTTGAGTAAGTCGAGTGACAGTTTCCGCAGACCGCTGCCTTCCGGCCCTATGGCGATCCTCTTTCCTTTGAGCTGTGAAAAATCATCGAGCGTCTCTTTACCCTTATAAAACACCCATAGAGGACTGTACGTGATGCTTCCCAGGGAAAGCAGATTAGGTGCGTCAGGACCGGAACTCGTCCCCCCTTGAACAAATCCGACATCAACTGCTATCGTCTTATCCTTCAGCCGCTTGAAATTTTCCACTGATCCGGAAGAATTGAGCAACTTAAGGTGTACATTTGAGCGTGCCAGAATTTCCTTGTATCGCTCACCTAAAACAGCATACGTACGGCTTTCAATTCCGGTAGTCATGATGATAGTCCCGGGAGGTGCAGGCTGGACAAAATAATAGGCGATCAGGAAAACGGCAAGAACCACTAATAGCGCAGGAATAATAACCGTAAAAAGTTCACGGATCGAAATATCACGAAAGTTTATTTTTTTCATTTCCGGTTTTTACTGCCTGTGATTTTTGTAGCACTATCAATATATTTAATCAAGACTACGCAAGGTAATTTCAATTTTTTTCCTCGCTTTTAAGTTGAAATTAATGACCCTAAAAAGGTAAGTCTTCTAAAATTTAACGCGGATAAATCATTAGAGAATGGTGCCGGGTTTGTTACAATGAAAGTAACCACGAAACAGAATAAAGGCAATGGCAGACGTAATCCGGACTGTGTTCAGCGATAGCGTTACAGTGCTATTTTGAATAGCTCGAGCAGACCGAAGGGCAGGATGCCCATATAGAGGACAAGAAATATAAGTATATAGCAGAGCAACTTTTCAGACACGGAAAGGTTGATCGGCGCTGTTGTTACGGCCTCTTTTGAGTAACCCATGCGGACAAGGTTGAGATAATAGAATATTGATATGACAGTATTTACCGCACCTATAATAACAATGGTAAGGTGACCTGACCTGAAGGCGCTGGTCAAAAGAAAAAACTTACCGGTAAAACCACCTGTGGGCGGTATGCCTGCAAGAGAAAACGCGGCAACAGCCAATAGAAGCGCAAGGAGAGGCGACCTCCTTGAAAGTCCTGCAAGGTCATTAAGCGTAACGTTCTCGCCTTTTTGCGAAAGCAGTATAAGCACATAAAAGCATGCAAGATTCATGAATACGTATATCGTGATGTAAAACATTGCGGATGCGCTTCCTTCCCTGCTCATGGACAATATACCCAGCATCAGATAGCCTGCATGGGCGATCCCCGAATAGGCAAGGAGCCTTTTTATATCCTTCTGAACAAGACCTACAAGATTTCCTATAGTCATGGAGAAGGCTGCGAGGACCATCAATATATTGACAAATTGAACCGGCGCAGGCAATGCAAGCATTGTAATCCTTATCAGCAGTGCGGTTGCTGCAACCTTCGGTATGGTGGCGATAAAGGTCGTTGTACTGTTTGACGCTCCCTCATATATATCTGGCGCCCAAAAGTGAAACGGGAAAAGAGAAAGTTTAAAAAAGAAACCGGTCAGGGTCAGAATCAGCGCCAGAATCCCTATCGGTTTGGTCATAAACTGGGGAAAGACCGTGATAATGTCTGAAAGGAATGTTGAGTGGGCCATCCCGTACATGTAGCTCATCCCGAAAACCATAACGCCGGTCGAAATGGCGCCAAAGAAGAGGTACTTGATAGATGCCTCTATCTGAATCTTTGTGTGTCCCTTCCTCAACGGCACGATTACATATAAGCTGTATGATGAGATTTCAAGGGATATCACGATAGAGATGAGCTCAACGGAGCTTGTAAGCATCATAAGTCCCAGTGTTGAAAAACCGAAGAACATGTAGTATTCAGGCAGATAGGCTTCTTCTATCTCCGTATTCCTGCCAAGCATCAACACCACCAGACAAAGTCCTAAAGCTATGATAATTTTGAATATCTGTGAAAAAAGGTCAATCCTGTACGCACCTGAAAAAAGTTCACCGTTATTCGCTATACTTAGAACCGTCGCAATAAGTACGAGTAAAGTCAATAACCTTGCAAACGGAACGATACCGCTTTTCTTTTTACTAATTGAAAAGAAAAGACAGATAACAGAAAACAAAAAGATGCTAAATTCAGGCAGTAACAACATTATCCTGGCTCCTTAATGCAAAATTGCTTGAAGCTGGTTAAAAAGGTGCGCCAACGTTTTTTCCATAACGTACACATAAGGCCGCGGAAAAAAACCAACCCATAAAACAAAGAGCATAAGAGGAAGCAGGTATACAACCTCTCGCGCATTCATGTCTTTGATAAAAACCTGATCCGTCCTTCCCCATACAATCTGTTTCAGCAATCTCAGCATGTAAGCTGCCGCAAGCACTGCGCCCACAACAGCAAGAAACCCTGCCAGCTTCGATTGCACAAATGTTCCGATAAGGACATATATTTCCCCGACAAAATTGTTCGTACCGGGAAAGGCAAACGCGGATATGGAAAAGAATCCGAAGAACCCGACATAAATCGGCATTATTTTGCCAAGCCCCGCATTATCCATAATTTCACGGGTGTGTGTCCTCTCATAGATTATGCCGACACAGAGAAAGAGGGCCCCCGTCGTGATGCCGTGGTTGAGCATCTGGAGAAGAGCGCCTTCGAAACCAAATAAAGTAAATGAAAATATACCGAGGGTCACAAAACCCATGTGGGCCACGCTCGAATAGGCGATAAGCTTCTTCATATCGGTCTGACTAAGGCATACAAAGCCGCCGTAAATTATTCCGATTACGGAAAGCGCGACCATATATGGCGCAAAATAGAGACTCGCCTTGGGTACGATAGGAAGACAAAACCTCATAAAGCCGTAGGCGCCCATCTTTAAGAGCACGCTTGCAAGGAAAACACTTCCTGCCGTCGGAGCCTCGGTGTGCGCAGCCGGCAACCATGTATGGAAAGGAAACATGGGCACTTTAATGGCAAAGGCGATGGCAAAGGCAAGGAACACCCAGATCTGGAAGGAAAAGCTGTAATTCCTAAACATTGCCTCGGGTATGTTAAAGGTTCCGTTTACAAGATAAACCGCGATAATGGCAACCAGAAGGAAAACGCTCCCGAAAAGCGTGTATATAAAGAACTTGATAGAGGCATAATCCTTCTTAGGCCCTCCCCAGACCGCAATAAGCAGATACATGGGGATGAGCATTGCTTCCCAGAAGATATAGAAGAGGATAAAATCGAGGGAGCAGAACACCCCGATCATTGCCGTCTCCATAACGAGTATACAGAACATGAACTCTTTTACCCGGTCTTTGATTGCTGTCCAGGAACATAGCACGCAAATGGGCGTAAAGAGCGTTGTTAAAAGTATCAGAAAGATGGTGATGCCGTCTACTCCAAGGATATAATTAATATTATACAGGGGTATCCATGATAAGAATTCTCCGAACTGAAAGAGGTGCGTTTCAGGATTGAAGTTGGCGAAAAGGAAAATAGACATGATGAAAGTAACGATGCCGGAAGCAAACGCAGTAATTTTAATTACTTTATCATTCTTCATGAGGAGGACCAGGATCGCACCGATTAAGGGGAGAAAGATGGTCGCTGAAAGAACAGGGAAACTAAGTTGATTCATCAAAAGATATTGTTCCATAACCATATTAAACCTTTCACATACCTCGTATTAATAGCCACACAATCAGGACGATGAACAATACAGCAAATCCCATGTACGCCTGTATCTTCCCTGTCTGCAATTTTTTAACAATCCCGCCGAACCCCCTGACACCAAGGGCGCTTCCGTCAACCACACCGTCAATTACCTTTCTGTCAAAACCGTATGATATTTCCGCATTTTTGAAGAGCGCCCGCAGTCCGCATGTCCTGTAGAGCTCACCCCAGAAAGTATCTATCGGGCTTATAGCCTTATTGTCGATCCACATGAATACTGCCCCGCCTTTACGGTAAAACCAGTCTACGTCAAGGTTCAACTTATCTTCAGGCGCAAGTTTCTTTACGAGCAGAAAGAAGACAAGACCGGTAAAGGAGAGTATCTGGAGCATCTCGGAAAGATGCATGCGGGTATATGGATGGTATTCTACGGGAAATGGCAGCAGCCTGTACAGTGCATCAGGGTAAATCCCTATAATAAAACAAAGGGCTGATGTGAGGCCCATGGCCCAGAGCATATTTTTCGGAGGCTCTGCTGCCTTTATCGGCGCTTCTTCTTTGCTGAAGAATGCAAAATATGTGACTTTCAGACCTACAGACAGAAATGTACCTATGCCGGCAAGGTTCATAAGCAGCACTAATATAATCCTGCCCTCTTCGTGCGCCGAGGCAACAATCATCGATTTGCTCACAAAACCGGAAAACAGCGGGAAGCCGGAGATGGAAATAGCGCCCACAATATAGAAAATCATCGTAAGCGGCATATATTTATAAAGACCGCCAAGCTTCGACAGTTTAGCCGTGCCCGTCATGTAGAGTACAGCACCTGTGCCCATGAACAGCAGCGCCTTGTAAAGTATATGAGCAAAAGCGTGTGCGCATGCCCCGTTCAGAGCAAGTTCCGTGCCTATGCCCACGCCTGCCACCATGTAGCCCACCTGACTGACGATATGGTACGCAAGCACCCTTCTCATATCGTTCTCGATAACAGCGTAAAAAACACCATAGATTGTCATGGCAGTGCCTAATATGGCAAGTACCTCAAAACCGGGAAAACCCCGCGCGAGCACATATACTGCAGTCTTTGTGGTAAAGGCGCACATGAACACCGCGCCTTCAATAGTTGCCTCAGGATATGCGTCAGGCAGCCAGGCATGCAGCGGTATTACTGCAGCATTAAGCGAAAAACCCGCCAGTATCAGGTATTCTTCGAGACCGGCACCGCCCTGCGACACCCTGTCAAACAGGAGATTGCCTGTCTTGTAATAGTAGAGCATCATGCCTGTGAAGAACAAAAGTCCGCCGAACACATGGACGAGCAGGTATCGGTAGCCTGCATCTGTGGATTTCTGCCTTTTGCGGTACCAGATAAGGAATACGGAGGAAAAGGCCATTATCTCCCAGAAGATGAATAAGGTCAGATAATCGCCTGCGAAGATTGCACCGAGAGAACTGCCCACATAAAAACTGCCTGCAATGTGGTGACCATCTTCTTTGACATGGAGTGCATAAAGGGCACCCAGAAACGCCATAATCACAAAAACCCAGGCAAAGACAAGGGACAGTTTATCCACCCTGCCGAAGATCATCGTTGTGTTCAAAAACTGAAAACTGCCGTAAACACCTTCCTGCATCAGAGATACATCGATAATGGAGAGGACCGGGATAAGAAGCATAAAGAAGCGCTTTGCCTTTTCGTTTTTGATAAAAGGCAGGAGCAGACTCCCGATAAAATAAAAGACAGCAGGATGCAGCCACTTATCCATAAAAATCCTCGTCTTTTGATAGGAATGCATGGGCTATGCCCTTTGCAACCTTGATGAGCAAAAAGCAACCGATGATGCCGAATATAGTCCAGAATGCCGGTATATTATCCACAAAATAATGGCCGTGAAATCCCAGATGTATAAGGATGTCGAATATTACAAGAACAGCGAGATAGGCAATCAGGACAATTTTCAGTGTTTTCATATTGCCCCGCAACGATTCGATACACTTTAATACATTCATACCAGTGACTCCATAATTAAAAGCTGTGAACTGTGGCACCCGCAAGCGGGTACCCGGAACTGTGAACTTATTTGAATCACGGCATCATCCTCCCTACAAGGCCGACAAAAAAATCAGGGAACAACCCCAGTGCAATAGATATGCTTGCAGCAATAACTATCGGCACAACCATTGTAGCAGGCGCCTCTTTGATGTCGCTTCTGCTCCAACCTGATTTCTTGCCCTGAAAAAATGCCTTGATGGTAATGGGCGCAAAGTATCCGGCATTCAGGATTGTACTCACCATAAGGACAATCACTATAGGGAGATTCTGGATCTCCAGCGCCCCGTTCAGGAGATACCACTTCGTTACAAACCCGGCCACAGGGGGAACCCCGATCATACTCAGGGATGCTATGGCGAATGCGGCCATAGTAAAGGGCATTGCATAGCCTATTCCTTCCATATCGCTTATCTTCCTCTTGCCCGTTGCCACGAATATAGCGCCGGCGCAGAAAAAGAGCGTAATCTTGCTGAAGCCGTGATTGGCAATATGAACAATGCCACCCGTGATGCCCGAAACATCGAGCAGGGCAACACCGAGTACAATATAGGAGAGCTGACTGACGGTAGAATATGCGAGTCGCGCTTTGAGATCATCCTTTGTAAGGGCAATTACAGAGGCGGCAAGAATGGTAAACGAGACCAGATATGCGGTATACAGACCAAGGTGTGAGGCTTGGAGCAATTCCACACCGAAGACGGAAAGCATTACCCTTGATATACAGAACACCCCTGCCTTTACAACGGCAACAGCATGGAGCAGGGCGCTGACAGGCGTAGGTGCTACCATGGCCGAAGGAAGCCAGTTATGGAGCGGCATAATAGCAGCCTTCGCAAAACCGAAGATAAAGAGCCCATAAGCAACAGCAACCCAGAGGCAATCTGTTTCTTTCCTGAAAATACCTGTAACGATATTATCGGCAAAGTCGAGTGTCCCTGCGAGGACATAGGTAAGGATCATAGCGGGCAGCAGCAGTCCCTTTGATGTGCCCATCAGGTAGATTGTGTATTTCTTGGCACCCGCATAGCCTTCCGCGTCCTGATGGTGCGCAACCAGAGGGTAGGTGAATATCGTAATGATTTCATAGAACATATAGAGTGAAAAAAGGCTGCCAGAAAAGGAAACACCCTGGGCTCCGAGTATGGCAATGGCAAAACAGGTATAGTACCTTGTTTGCGCATGCTCATTCAGAGTCCGCATATAGCCGATATTATAAAAAGTTGCAAATATCCACAAAAAGGAGGATATGATGCCGAAAACAAGTGAGAGTCCATCCACTCTGAAGTTGAGGGAAATCCCCGGTGCAATAGTTGATAATGTGTAAGCAATCGTCTGGCCTCTCCATATATCCGGCACCATGCTTGCCACCGAGATAAATGTGAGAACCGAGCCGGCGACAGACCAGAATTCCCTTACATTCGGCCTTTTTTTAGAAAGGGAGATAAGTATAGTGGTAATCAGAACGATGATGATAGGAATAAGGGGTCGCGCGCTGTCAATGATCATAAATTAATCCTTCATCTCTTTTAATTCCTGGCCATCAATATGCCTGAATTTTTTGAAGATTAAAATAATGATGCCCAATGCAATGGCTGCCTCGGCGGCGGCAATGCCCATGATAAAAAGCGTAAATGACATGCCGTAAGCATTATCAGGAGACGTAAATCTGTTAAAGGCCACAAAATTTAGGCCGGCGCCGTTCATTATGAGTTCCATTGATATGAGCATGCCTATAAGAGTTCTTCTGTAAAGAAGACCCAGAATCCCGCAGCACAGTAAAAAAAGGCCAATGAACAGATAAATATAGAGATTGTTATACATAAGGGTTCCTGTCATTTTTCCCCCCTCGAAAAGAGCGCAAGCATTATTGCACCAACAATGCTCACAACGATGAGCAGAGAAATGAGTTCAAATGGGAGCATAAGTTTATCAAATAGCGCTCTGCCGATGGCCTCTGTTGAAACCGTAAAGGCCTTTGCCTTAGTATTCATCCAGGGAGCATGCATTATAACCTTAAACAGGATGGCAAATGAAAACAGGGAAACCACTAAAGCAGCAGCAAATTTTACCGTCGTGGTCCATTCTTTAGGCCTCTTGTAATGAGGACCAGTAAGCATGATCGCGAAGGCAATGAGAATCGATATAGCTCCAACATAAATAAGGATCTGCATCATTCCCAGAAACGGGGCATTAAGGTAGACGTAAAGGCCTGCAATCCCGAACATGGTCGCCACAAGTCCAATCATGGCATATATGATGGAACCCGAAAGTACGGTTACTAATGCTCCGATCATCGTCACAAAAATAACCAGAACAAATATAGACTCAGCAAAATTCATCATGACCTCATAAAATCCTTACCACGGGTTTTCAAAATCCTTTTGGGTATACACATAATCTTTAAAATATACATAACCTTCCGAATAAGCCTATTTCCTCTTTTCAAATTCTTTAATAAGATCGTAATAAAAATCTTCCCTGTTGTATCCTACAGCATTATAGTCCGCCGAAAAGGCGAGGGCGTCTACAGGGCATGTCTCCACACATAATCCGCAATGGCTGCATGTTGTAAAATCAAGTATGTATTCTGTGGCGGTCTTTTTCTTCTCGCCTTCCATCTTTTCGCCTGTAACCCTCTTGATCGATTTAGAGGGGCAATTCCTTTCACACATGCCACATACAATACACTTTGTTCTTTCAGGGTTTTCTTCGTCTGCCACGAGCTTTGTGTGACCCCTGAAACGCGGACTGATGTTTATTGTCTGCCTCGGGTACTGGACGGTTACAACAGGCATGAAAAATGCCCTGATGGTCACACCCATGCCGACAAGCAGAGAAAAAGCACCTTTGACAATATCCACAACATAGGTCATAGCTTTTCAATACCTCCGGCATTGAAAAAGTTTTGAGTACCGTGAACAGACTTTTTCATAGCTTAAGTATTCCTCCTGTAATGATAAGGTTTACAAGAGAAACGGGTATCAGTATCTTCCAGGAAAAATTCAGGAGCTGATCGAACCGTACCCTGGGGAATGTCCAGCGAAACCACATAATTACAAAGACAAGGAGATATGTTTTAATAAAGAACCAGACAATGCCCGGCAGTACAGGTCCGAGATAGCCGCCAAGGAAAAACACCGTCGCAATAGCGCTTACAATCATGATGTTCGTATATTCGGCAAGGAAAAACAGGGCAAAACGCATGCCCGAATACTCTGTGTGGAAGCCGGCAACGAGTTCGCTCTCCGCCTCCGGTAAATCAAAGGGAGTTCTGTTTGTCTCTGCTACACATGCAATGAAAAATATGAGGAAGGCAAATGGCTGGTACACCACAAACCATACACACTTCTGCGCCTCTACTACGTCTTTGAGAGAAAGTGAATTTACCATAAAAACAACCGCAAGCAGCGAAAGGAGCAGCGGGATCTCGTAGGCAATGTTCTGGGCAACACTCCGTATGGCACCGATAAGGGCATACTTATTGTTCGAGCCCCAGCCCGCGATCAGTATGGAAAGTACTGAAAGGGAAGAAAAGGCAAGAATAACAAGGATTCCGACATTGATATCTTTCACCTGTAAATATGAATCAAATGGAATCACGACAAAAGATACAAGTACAGGGACAAATATCAGGATCGGGGCAAGAAAATAGAGAGGCCTGTCGACGTTTGCCGGTGTGAGCAGTTCCTTGCCAAGCAGTTTGAGGCCGTCTGCAATGGGCTGGATGAGGCCGAAAGGGCCTACTTCTTTGGGGCCTATCCTTCTCTGCATGCGCCCGCTGACCTTACGCTCAACCCATGTAAGCAACAGGGCGTTGACCACAACGATGATAAGCACCCCGACAAGACCGATAATCACCCTTGCCGTCTCTTTTCCGATGATACTTATTATATTGTTTAATTCATTCATTTTAAGCTATCAGCTATCAGCCCTCGGCTATCAGCTTGCTCCCTTTTTATATTCTTAATTCTTAACTCTTAATTCTTAATTGCCTTCCTATCTGTCTATCTCCGGAATCACAAGGTCATAACTTCCAAGAGTTGCAATAGCATCGGCAATGAGCGTGCCCTGCGCAAGCTCCGGAAATGTCATCAGGTTCGAAAATGAAGGCACCCTCCATCTCATTCTGTAAGGCTTATCGCTCTCATCGCTCACAATATAGACACCGAGCTCACCTCGCGGAGATTCCACAGTGTGATATATATCGCCCTTGGGCGGTTTCAGTTTCTTCGGTACCTTCTCTGCCTTAAACGGCCCCGAAGGAAGCTTTTTAATGGCCTCTTCAATAATATTCAGACTTATTTCCATCTCTTTTATGCGGACCATATAACGGTCCATATTATCACCGGTTTTGCCGGTTGGAATCTCGAAGTCGATCTTGTCATAAGCCGCATAGGGTTCGACCTTCCTCATATCGAAGGGAATTCCTGTACTCCTGATGATAGGCCCGGAGCATCCGTATCTTGGTACATCGCTTTGTTTGAGAATGCCTATGCCTTTGACCCTGTTTATAAAGATTACGTTGCCGGTAACAAGCTTTTCATACATCCCGAAACGACCACGTAAATACTTTATGAACTGTTTTACGGCGTCTATAAATGTGTCATCGATATCGTTGTAGAGCCCTCCAAAACGGAAATAACAGTATGTGAGCCTCGAACCAGCCACGGCCTCAAGTATGTCGAGGATGTGTTCCCTGTCCTGAAAGGTATATAGAAATGGCGTCAGTCCGCCGAGGTCTGCCACGAATGCGCCGACCCATAGGAGATGGCTTGAAATCCTGTTCAGTTCAGCGGTAATGGTCCGTATATACTGGGCACGCTCCGGCACTTCTATGTTGCAAAGTTTTTCAACGGTTGTTACATGACCGAGGTTGAAATTCAGCGCACCGAGGTAATCCATTCTTGGCGGGTTGGGTAGAAACTGCTGATAACTTCTGTTCTCTGCCATCTTCTCGTGCATCCTGTGGAGATAGCCCAGCACAGGTTCAGCACTGATGATATATTCGCCGTTCATTTTGACGATAACCCGCAGTACCCCATGCGTGCTCGGATGCTGTGGGCCAAGGTTTAAAAAAAATCCGTCCTCCTGTTCGCCGGGTTCGAATGGCTTAAACAGGCGCTTATCATCCTCTGATACGGTCACCATGTGCTTACGAAGGGGATAATGGTCTATACCATCATGGAGAAACAGGTATGTCAGCCCCGGATGTCCCTCAAACAGCACACCGAAGAATTCATGTATCTCCCGCTCATACCAGTGGGCCATTGTGTAGATATGTGATATTGTGGGCGCTGCAGGCTTGTCAGGCTCGACCTTCAATGTTGTTTTAATGCGGCATAATGTATTATGGTGATTGAAAAAATAGACAACTTCAAGGTAGTCCACGTAATCCACACAGCACATATCTTCAAGATAAAAACCTTTTCCGCTGAAAAACTCCACAATTGATACGACGTTGTCCTTTACGGCATCTACTGCGAGATGATAACCTCTTTCGTCATACGAAATTTCAGATGCGTCAACACCTTTCAGGTTGTTTTTAATCTCTTCGAAAATCCTTTTTACCATTTCTTTTCCGGTGTCGGGAAGCGTCGTGTTCCCGTAATTTTTTCTTCGAGTTTCATAAGCCCCTCGAGCAGTCCTTCCGGCCTCGGAGGGCAACCGGGTATATAAACATCAACGGGTATGAGTTTATCAACACCTTCAATAATGTTGTACTGGCCTTCGAATGCAAAGGGACCGCCTGATATGGCGCAATTGCCCATTGCTATCACCCATTTGGGCGAAGGCATCTGTTCGTACAATGTGACCACTGTAGGTGCCATTTTTTTTGTCACTGTCCCGTTTACAATCATCAGATCCGCCTGCCTAGGGCTCGGCCTGAAAACCTCTGCGCCAAAACGCGCAATATCAAAACGCGCCATGGCGCCGGCCATCATCTCAATAGCGCAGCAGGCAAGGCCGAAGGTCATGGGCCAGATGGAGTTTGCCCTTGCGAGATTGAGAAACTTGTCTGCAATGGCAAGATGTATTATAGGAGCTTTCGTTTCCAGGTAAACACCCCTTTTCCCCACGCGTAGATGATCGCGAAGGCAAGTATAAGGACAAAGATCAGCAGTGAGTAGAACTCGTACATTCTCTCGCCCCTTGTATAGCTTAATGCCACGGGAAACAGATAGAGTATATCCACATCAAAGGCTATGAATATAAGTGCATAAACGTAATATACGACGGTATGACGTGTCCATGCGCTGCCGAAAGGCGGTATGCCGCATTCATAGGTGGCAAAAGTGTTTTTACCCCTGGTGCGGGGTGCGATCAGATATGAAATCACAACCGGCGAGAGGGTAAACACAACCGCCACCACTGAAAAAATAAGCACAGGATAAAAATCTTCAATCGTGTTTATCATGATAGTAATACATAATTCTATATTTGGCTAATGCTTGTCAATATAAAAAAGCAAAGGTTGTTCTTTTTTTCACGATTAACACTGACATATGCGTAATTATTTAGCTTTTTATGAACGTCACCTGTTAATAATGAGGGGTATTGATGCTGTAGAGCTATTGTCTGTCAATATAAAAAAGCAAAGGTTGTTCTATTTTTCACTATTAACACTGATATAGGGGTAATTTTTGAGTTTTTTGAGGAATATCTCCTGTTTTTCATTGGGGACATTGATACTGTAGACACCTTTCGGCAGTCTGTATTTTCTGATATGAAGGTTGTAGTCTCTGAATGTTTTATAAGACATATCCATGCATTTGGCGAGTATTGAAGTGTGGATTTCCCTGTCCGTCTCCAGCAATACTTCGTGGATAAGAATGGGCTTGTATAAATCCTTCCCGCTCAGATTCAGCCCATATCTCTCTTTGTTAAGTACAATCTCTTTAAGGGATAAGATTCTGAATATGTATCTTTCCGTCTCTTCCGGAAGGTAAAGTTCAAAGAAATCCCGCGTCCCCTGGTTTTCTATGGCCTCCCTCAGTCTTCCTGCACCTGCGTTGTAAGCTGCCATGGCAATCAGCCAGTCGCCAAACTCCCCGTGAAGCCTTTTCAAATGGGTCAAGGCTGATTTTGTTGCCTTCTTCATATTGTAACGTTCATCTATGTTGTCACTGATATATAAGCCTTCCCGTTTTCCCGTCTCCTTTATAAACTGCCACATGCCTGCCGCGTTTGCCTTGGAGAGCGACCTCGGGTTTAAATAACTTTCAGTAATAACGAGGTATATGAGATCCGACGGGAGACCCATCTTCTGTGTCTCTTCGTTTATCATATTTGAATACTTGAAATACCTTTTAATGATGATCGTCAGCAGTCCTTTATTCTCGAGGAATTGGAAAAATTCCCGTTCGAATCTCTCCCTTATGTCATCCCTGAACAGGGGTATTTTTTTGTCACAGAGTACAAGCGCATCGGGTAAACCATCCAGGTTATAGATCTCAATTTCTCTTTTAAGTTTTGTCACTTCAGCTTCCAGATCCGAGACCTTTTTTTCCAGGGGTATGCTCTTTTTCTGCGCAACTTGAGCTTCAGCCGGCAAGGCAAAGATAAAGAGCAATATTACAATTAACAGGCACTTGAAGTATTCGAGGGTTCGAGGGCTTATACTTGACCCTCTGGACCCTTGTTGGACCCCTGACCAAGAAATGCAACAGCGCCTTAGCAGGGTAGGACTTGGACCCTGATTTTCCGGCCCCTTGGACCCTGATTTTTTCATATCCCTTCTTTCGCCATCCGGCTTACCATCATTGCCCTGTTATTCATACGCTCCATGAGATTTTTTAACTCTATCTGCATGGAACTTAAATCTTCATATCTTTTCTTGTATATTAATTCGACTTCCTTCCTCCAGTACTCAACAATCTCGGCTTCCCTTTTGTTCATCTCAATCTCAAACTTCTTTTTTAATTCTCTGACAACCTTTTCGTTAATCTCCATATGATTTCTCCCTCTCTTTCACAATATGCCTGTATATCATGATGAGTATTGTAACGCCAATTAGTATAGCCGGGATAGTATATTCTTCATACTTCCTTATATCGCTTACAAACACGTACACAACGTTTCCAAAAACATACCCTGTTGCAGACACCAGAATACTCCACAGGGCCGAGTTTATCACGTTAAATAAAAGGAATTTGCTCAGTTTAACGTTCGTGCAGCCTATCAGCAGGAGAACAATTGCCCTTATACCTACAAGAAATCTGACAATAAATATGATAAAATTTCCATACTTTTTGATTATTTTGTTTGCCAGAGGGACCTTGCTCCTTAAAAATTCATACCTTTCTATAATATTTTTCCCGAATATTCTTCCAATTGAAAAAAAAGTGCAATCGCCGGCAAAAGTCCCCAGAAAAGCCCACAAAATTACCTTTTCAATGTTCATATAACCCAGTTTAGAAAAAATCCCGCCCAGTAGAACCGTTGTTTCACCTTCAAAGAAGGTACCGGCAAAAATTCCTATGTATCCGTATTTGGCTATATAAGCTTCCATAATATCTCATTTTAAAATTGCACAATTCTATATACATTAATGGCTAATGGTCAATAAACATTTTTCCTCTTCTTCTCTCCTATCTTCATAATGATGATGCTTATTTCGTACAGGATATAAGTCGGGACAGCAAGGAGCATCATATTATACACATCCGGTGTGGGGGTTATAATCGCCGACGCAATGGTGATAAACAGTATTGCAAACCTTCTCGTTTTTGTCAGGGTCTTTGCCTTTACGATGCCCATTTTATTCAGGGCAATGAGCATAACAGGCACTTCAAAAGTTATGCCGAAGGCAAAGATCATAGCTGATGAAAATTTTATAAACTTTTCAACGGATATCATCGCCTTCAGGGCATCCCCCTCATAACCAAGGAGGAATGTTACACCTGATTGTAACACTATGAAATAGCAGAAAAGACTCCCTGCATAAAAAAGTACTATCGAGAAAATAACAAAAAGCCACCCCTCTGATGCCTTAAGCTTAATAAAACCTTTAAATTCATGCCACATAAGAACAACGAGCACGGGTAGCGAAAAGAAAACACCCGTATAGATAGCAAGCTCAACAGATGAAAAAAAGACCTCCGGAAAGGCAAAATAATAAACTTTTATATTAACAGTCTTCAAGAGCAGGTTTAAAATGTTTTTAAAGAACATAAAACAGACTATGCTGGAAAATGTGACAACGACCAGTCCTTTAAGAGAAAATTTTTTCAGACTTGTCAGAATGTGGAGGAGTTTATCTCTTTCCATTCAAGCTCAACCTTTAACGTACCGAGGGAAACGATGTATTTAATCGCATCATCAATAGGTATATTCAGAAATATTACCTCTCCTTCGGGCACCATAATGAGGTAGCCCGATGTGGGGTTGGGCGTTGTAGGAATAAAAACAGAACAAAACATGCCCTTTTCGCTGTTCTGTATGCGGTTCGTTATAAAACCTACGGCGTATCGCCCTTTAAATGGGAACTCAACAAGAACAACCTCCTTGAAAGACTTCATCTTATCCGATGAAAAGGCATCCATCATATCTTTCACAGAACTGTATATGCCTTTCACAAAAGGAATCTTCTTTAACATCTTCTCTCCAAACAGGAGAAGCCTTTTTCCGATAAAGTTCGATGCCACTGCGCCTG
>Ga0247841_10006029_pt1 | contig 19095 bp, 15 predicted proteins | sample LaCruzMarch2015__2_FD_192410 | JGI IMG/M metagenome (GOLD analysis project Ga0247841, IMG submission 192410) | Freshwater microbial communities from meromictic Lake La Cruz, Castile-La Mancha, Spain - LaCruzMarch2015_18m | ecosystem: Environmental > Aquatic > Freshwater > Lake | place: Spain... | reverse complement strand
CAGCCGATTAAGGTCCGAAAAAATAAATCAGATCCAGATTCACAGCTTGTCAGACTTGGATTCCGTGATTTGATGTGGTATTGCTTTCTACAGCAAAATGAATTGGATTCTTCGTTTTTTCAAATGGAGCATCCCTTTAAAGCGAATAAAAGTAGAGATGTGATGCGCTTCGTAACTGGGCTTTATTCTGAGCGCATGAATGTTTTAGAAACGAAGGTGGCAGAACTTATTCAAACCCAACGCGCCAAACGAGAAGCTGGTGCCCAAATACGCCAGTTTATGGGGCAATTCCATTTAGCAAATGAAGATGAATTTGACAAAGAGCGGGCATCTGTAAAAAGAGAACTTGATGATGCAATTCTTGCTCAAAAGAATCTTCAGCAAGGTCACAAAGCTTCAACTCATGCGCTCGAACCTATCCGGGAGCAATTGCGAAAGCTAACGAAAGAATTAGATGGAACTACTGTTGCCTTAGAAGACCTTCAGGCGAGAATTCAAGAGCAGGCTTCTCTGAAGTCGGAACTAATTTCCACTAAAGTAAAAGCATCTCGCGCAGATCAAGCTATAAGCGTTTTAAGGAACGTGGAGTTTGTTTCATGCCCTTGTTGCGGAGTTCCCGTTGCGTCTACGCGGTTTGATGAACAAAGCGTCTGCAATCTATGCGGACAATCACCTCAAAAAGAAAAAGAGTTAACAGCTGTAGACCCTGAATTAAATTCTGATTTGGATGCGCGGATTGATGATTTGGGAGAATCTGTTGATCGTCACAAACGTGAACTTGCGCGCTCTCTTAAAAGACGCGAAAGCCTTCTCGAAAGACAAACAGAATTAGATCTAAGATTAGGGCAGGAAGTCGAAAGGTATGACTCCGCATATACGTCCAACGCCCGCGCGGTTGATAGCAAAGTAGCACAATTAGAAGAACGAATCCGTTCAATTGAGAAGTTGGCTCAAATGCCAGCTGCGATTTCGGCGTTGGAAAAAGAAGCGGCCAGCCTACAGGCTGATATAGATCGAGTTAAAATCGAAATGGCGGACGAGCAAAAACGTCTTATTGGAGCTGATAATAATTTGGAAGCAATCGCGACCGCATTCCGACAAATCATGATAGATGTGGGATTCCCTGGAGTTTATGGCGAAGATAAAGTGCATCTAGACCCCCGTAATTGGTTCCCATATGTTAGGCATGGGGAACAAGAGTGGTCATTCGCTGACGCGGGAAGCGGAGGGAAAAAGACTTTATTCAACGTTTGCTATGCGCTTGCTGTTCATCGTGTGGCATTGGAAAGGGACCTTCCTCTGCCCACGTTACTAATCATTGATAGCCCTACAAAAAATATTACGCGGGATGAAGATCCAGAGTTGGTCGAAGCCTTGTATCAAAGAATCTATAAGCTCGCGGAAGATTTTTGTGGAAAACTGCAAGTTCTACTCATCGATTCTCACTTGGTTGAACCCAATGAGCCTAATTTTAAATTCAGCAAAAGACGCATGCCACCACCTTTGATTTCGTATTATGTAGGACCATAGTTTAAATGCGTATAGCCTGATAAGAGGGGGTGACAATGAGACAGGGCGATTTGAAAGAGAATCGCGTTTAAATATGGCAAATTAGCAGATATGTATCGGCTATCGGTAATTTTTCGAATCATAGTTGCATCGGACAAGATTAACCACTTATCGTATAATTCAACGTTCAATCTCGCATAATCGTCGGAATGCGACATGCCATTCAGTAATCGGCGCTATTCTTCTAGCAATTTTCGGATCTAATTCAAGTGACTTCCCGTTAGCAATCAGATAAAATCCTTGCGATTTTCAAAAAGTATTTTTTTATGACTGAAATAGCGTATTATAAAAATCTTTCCGGCTATGAAATTTGGATGCTTGGAATGGACACCCTAAAGACACCAGATTTTAAAAAATAAAAATCCTAATTTTGTAACTCGCTGTGAAATAATGATTTGTGAAAAGCCCGAAATCGTAACCCCAACGGACTAAATGTATTATGAGTTTTCAAAAAAATATTTGCGTAACTGATTGAAACATAATAGGATACAAACATGCCCGAGTGGCGGAATCGGCAGACGCACCGGACTTAAAATCCTCGTGAAGAATTGTCGTAAGTGCTTGAAAATAAACGTAATTTGAATAAATATAACAAGTTACGATTTATCACGAGATTGATTGGTTTTGAATAGCTTCCCTTTAGTTGATGCTAGCTTTAGACACCCTAAAGACACCAAGCCTCTTTTTGTCACCCCAAATCGACAGATCCTCCGGATGATGGCTCAATTCGGCGCAAAGAAAGAAAAGATTTGCTGTCGTTCTTAGGACGATATTGTATGATGCCAACCCAGTAAAAGCCGTGGGAGCGGGTTCGGAGGTCCGGACGCGGGAACTCGGTTCAAACCAAAAGGAGAAAACACCATGGCGAAGGCGAAAGCAAATTCAGCGTTTATGAAACCGATGAAGATCAGCGAAGCGCTCGCGGCGGTAGTCGGCAAAGGGCCCATGCCTCGCAGTGAAGTCGTCAAGAAGCTTTGGGTCTACATCAAGAAGAACAAGCTCCAAGACACCAAGAACAAGCGTAACATCAATGCGGATGATTCTCTCAAGGTCGTGTTCGGCGGCAAGAAGGTCGTCAATATGTTTGAGATGACCAAACTCGTCAGCAAGCACCTTTCGTAAAGCATCATCCGTTTTTCATCGCACTATCTGCCGCCGTAATGCAGTGATGTTGGCCGGCACTAATTCGCAAAAGGGGTTACGGCAAATCGCCATAGCCCCTTTTGCATATCACAATCTATGCATTCACGACATTTAGCTCGAGCCCTGAAAAGCCTCCCAATTCACTTTTGAGGAAGAGCTATGCTTCCTGCGACGGGTGCGATGGGAGGGGCTTGGGGCATTTCCGCTTGACAAAAAACAAACACAACATTATAGTTGTGTCATGATACCTGAACTCATAGATGTAAATGGGCCGTGGAAGGTTTTACCGCCGGGCATTCATACAGCAAACTTGGCTGAAATTAAACAGCGATTTGCTACCTCGGAAAAGCGAAAGCAACTCTTTGAGGGACTAGAAAGAGGTGTTATGGCACTGTATGAAGCTGGATGCTGTGCGATTTTTCTCGATGGCAGCTTTGTTACGGAAAAGCCTGATCCGGGGGACTATGACGCTTGTTGGGACCCTGTAGGGGTGGATGTTAAAAAGTTGAACCCTGTTTTTCTGGATTTTACGCAGAAGCGCAAACGTCAGAAGGAAGTTTTTCTAGGGGAGTATTTTCCTTCAAGCTCCAAGGCCGATCAAAAACATATTTTCTTAAATTTTTTCCAGCAGGATAAATTATCTGGTGGGACAAAGGGAATACTTCGGATTAATTACCCTGAAAACGGAGGCCAGTCATTATGATTACGAATGAAAGGCAATATAAAATTACTAATTCTCAAATGCAGAAACTCAAGGTTGCCATAGGTGCTTTCGATCTGAAAGATACGACGAGCCGGGCAGGTTCTCCTGTATTAGCTAAGGCGGAATTGGACGCTTTGCGAAGTGAATATGAGAATCTTTTTTCACAGCTTCAAGAATACGAGGTGCTTAAATCTGGCATGGTTGGAATATTTAAAGCATCAAGTTTGGGTGAGTTGCCAACCATTCTTATAAAGGCTCGTATCGCAAGGGGACTGTCGCAGCGTGAACTTGCGGAGCTATTAAACGTAAAGGAGCAGCAGATACAAAGGTACGAAGCTGAGGAATATGCCTCTGCAAGTTTGAGCCGTCTTAGTGAGGTTGCTAATAAATTAGGTCTTAATATAAGCGAGATAGCTGAATTTCGCATTGCTTCTGGCCTCATGGAAATTGAAATCGGAGGCGATCTTCCGTGGAATCAATTTCCGGTCAAAGACATATACAGTCGAGGCTGGTTTGAAGGTTTTTCTGGTTCTTTATCAGATGCAATAAATAAGGCGGATGAGCTTGTTAAGGATTTTGTCACCAAATCGCTTGAAAAGCCATTAGCGGCTGCGGCGCGGCAGCTTCTTCGTTCAAACAGTGCTGTAAATCCCTACGCTTTACTGGCATGGCAGTGTCGCGTAATAGCTCTTGCTGAAAAGAGAAGAGAAAAAAATCAGAAAAAGTTCAAACTTAGCGATATTACTGAGGAGTGGCTTGCTAAATTAGCACGTCTCAGCTCTTGTGATGACAGCCCCAAAAAGGCTGTGGAATATTTGGAAAATTCTGGAATATTGTTAATTGTCGTTCCTCATCTTCCCAATACCTACCTCGATGGGGCTGCTTTTTTGCTTTCGAGCGGGCCTGTAATAGCAATGACTCTTCGTTACGACAAGCTAGATAATTTCTGGTTTGTTCTGTTCCATGAAATTGCTCATGTAATTAAGCATCTACACAAGGGAACGGTGGAGAGCATTTTTGACAATTTAGAGGCAGATGCGAGTGGTATTGAGGCAGAAGCTGATGATCTGGCAAGCGAAGTCTTGATACCCCAAAGCAAGTGGAAGACAGCCTTAGCGCGTTATGTTAGAAGTCGAAGTGCTATCATGGATTTTGCTCATGAACTGGAAATTTCTCCTGCGATAGTTGCTGGGAAAATACGGAGAGAAGCAAATAACTACGTGATTTTAAATGATCTTATTGGGCAGGGCGAAATACGGAAGCTCTTTCCCGAGATGGATTTTTCTTTATGAACAGGGAGAAAATAATGGCTTTTAATCACACGCACTATGTCCCTTGTTTGAGATGGAAACAAGGAGAATATCAAGCTGTGTGGAGATTGAGTGATAGACCAGTCAAACATAGCTTCATGCCTCTGATCGAAGCGCCAGAGATGGGATGGGATTTCGAAGAGGAGAAAGTTGCAAAGTCCGTAGACGATCATTTAGCGCCATTTGCAAAGCGGATTCATGATAAATGGGGAGATGGACTTTGCTTTGTGGATTTAAATCTAATTAATCCTGATGAGCGAATGCAGGACGGGATGCATCCAGCCAGTTTTGTATTTGATCAGCTTAGAAGCTTTAAATGCGCGGCTGTGCCAGTTACAGGTTTGCATCGTGATGCGAACTATCAAAATGAAATTAAAAAAAATGTGGAAAAAGATAGGGCCGGTTTGTGTTTAAGAATAACTCTCGAAGAGATTTCGAAAAACTCTTTCAAGGATGAATTGAACGCATTGCTTTCCAGCTTGAGTGTGCAATTAAGTGATTGTGACCTGATTATAGATTTAGGCGCGCCCAATTTTATCCCGTCGGATGGATTTGTTGCGCTCATTCAAGTAATGGTACATAGAATTCCCCATTTATCCGGTTGGCGAACTTTTACCCTGTTGGGCACTTCATTTCCGGAAACAATGGCTGGGATTAAAAAAGAAGGGGAGCTTATTGCTCGCGATGAGTGGCAACTCTATCAACTATTGATCGATTCTTTTGGGAAGTCGAAGTTGAGATTGCCGACTTTTGGTGATTATGCAATAGCCCACCCAAAAGTTATTTCTCTCGATATGAGAAAAGTTAAACCTAGTGCTACCATCAGATACGCAACAAGTGATTATTGGTATATTGTTAAAGGTGAAAGCGTTAGAGATCATGACAGCCAGCAATATTGCAGGCTTAGTAAGTTGATAACTGATTCAGTCCATTTCTGTGGAGCTGAGCTTTCGTGGGGAGATGAATATATCCAACGCTGTGCAGGAGGTAGCGTTAGTACAAAGTCCCTTTCGATGTGGAGACAAGTTGGGACAAATCATCACATTGAGAAAGTGGCGCAGGACATCGCCAATTTTTTCGGCTCATCAAGCATTCCCTAACTTTCTCCTTCAGCTTTTCTGTGGGCAAAGCGCTTGCTAGGCGTCCATAAATAAATGAGCGTGGTTTTGACCTGACGCCATGGTCTTGCCCCATCGTTTCCAGAACGTCCAACGCTTCCCCTCGCCAAAGTAACTTGGCCACTGATAATACATCTAAGGAATGGTTGATCTTCGCTTCTCGTATTTTCTCAAAGATTATGTTTCGATTTTGGGTTGCTTCTGCCCTAGTAACGCCCCACCATGCCGGAATGATTTCAAGAGCTTCATGAACATGGTTTTTGCCTACTACGAGCGTGACATAATCCAAAACGGAATTATAAATGCGCATTTGTTCACCTAACCGTTTCAGAGTATCTCGATCGCTTTTTATTTCAAACCCATGAAGAGAGCCGTTGATTACAGCAACATCGACGCGAACCTGACCATGATGAAGCCCTAGCTCTTCAACGATGCGAGTGTGTTTAATGTTCCCATATTGATGTGCAAGGACGCTTTTGAGGCTTGGCCGGATATCTTTGTCAGTTGTAGAATAGGCTGTGTTTTTCATGGCTCTCCAGATGATACACACAAATCTCTTGGGATCCAATTGCTTTAGTATTATCGCACCGAAGAGAAAATCTCTTAACCCGGAAGGATCGGGATCGCATTGACTCAAGATAAAGGTAACTCTCCGGAGTTGATGTGATTTATATCAAAATGGTTCACCATGTGGGCGCCAAGCCTAATTTGAATTAGGCGAGCATTCCTTGGCGGATTGATATCCGAGTATGTCTTTTAGCTAAGGCCAAAAAACTTTTTTGTATTCTTCCGTGATATCTTTAGCGGCGTTGAGCTGAAACTTCTGGCAAGTCCGGCAGATTTTCAGAGAGTTCTTGATTATGGAATTTTCGAGGTGTTGAATACCGTTCAAATTCCGAAGCGGAAAGTATATTGGCTATTAAGGAACGGGCACTCCTGACATCACATAAGGCAACACACAGTGTTTCAGCGCAGGCAGCAAGGCGGCAGGCCGGAATCGATCGATGAACGGAAGTATTTCCGAAAAGTGTGGCTAGAGCTCAAGTTCGCAGCCTTCCCTTGTGACACCAACCCCGGAAATTGCCCGCTTTAGGATATGCACGAAACAACCGATATCTATGAGTGAAATAAACCTTGCTTTGGGTGTGAGAAAAAGGAGCGGGAATCCTTACGCGTTGCTATTAGGGTGTTGCACCTTTGAGATTGCTTTTGACTGAGATGAAAAATCGTTTAAGATTTTCTCAATAAAAAAGTCAAGATTGTGGCCTTGAAGGGATGAGGGCAAACGTTCTATGAATTTTAAAAAAGCATTTTCGGTCCAATCGCGCCCTAATGTTCCTCCAAGCGCGTTCGGTCCTTTTTTTAGACAAACTTCTTTCCGAGATTGTTTCCTTGCGGTGGAAAAATCATGAGCTACTATAAAATTTTGGGCCTAGACGTAGAGCCGTTCTCCACAAGCCCGGATCCCGGCTTCTTTTATGAAACCAGGGAGCATAAGGCGGCCCTTTTCCGTCTGAGAGTCGCCGTCGAACTCAAACGGGGTTTGAGTGTGGTATTGGGGGACGTCGGCGTAGGAAAAACGACGTTGAGTCGCCGCCTTTCCCAGGTCCTCAGCGAAGATTCCACGGTTCTTTTAAAAGTGATCTTGAATCCCGACTATGCTTCAGAGCGCGAGTTTCTGGAGGATCTTGCGGAGCGGTTTAACATTTCCCCCGAGCCTCTGGAGGGACGCGTGGCCACGGCGCTGGACTACATGAAGTGGATCGAAAAATTCCTTTTCGAAAAAAGCATTGTCCAGAAACAAACGGTCGTTCTCTTGATCGATGAAGCTCAAAAGCTGAGCGACCCCTGTCTTGAAGTTCTGAGGTCGCTTCTGAACTATGAGACGAATGAGCACAAGACTCTCCAACTGATCCTGATGGGACAGATGGAGCTTTTGCCGCGCATTCGCCAGATCAAGAACCTTTGGGACAGGATTGCCCTCAAGCGTCTTTTGAAGCCTCTTGAAAATGACGAGGTCAAAAAGATGATCGAGTTCCGGCTCGAGCACGCGGGGTATCAGGGCCATAAGCCGCTGTTCACGGATGAAGCACTTGACAGCATTTGTGATTTTACCCAGGGCTATCCCCGGAAGATCGCGATGATCTGTCATGATGCCTTGGAACATCTGCTCATGCATAATAAGGAGTCGGTCGATTTGGACTCCGTCCGGATGATCGCTCTCGAGACATGGTAAAGATGCGGGCGTATGTCTGAAAGCCTATCTCCGGAGGAAAGACTATTCAAGGTCATCCAGCAGGGAAAGCTCACCACGGGTCAGGACAGTGGTGTTCGTGAGAAAAAAAACGACGGATGGCTCGATCGATCCAAGCGTTTCATAGCGTCGTACACCGGCGGAAAACCGGGAGCTGATTGGAAGAAGAGTCTTTTGTCCCGGATCAAGTGGCCTGAACTGGAGCCGGAGAATATTAACCGGGTGCTGGTCGTTGTCTTCGGGATTGTTTTCGTTTTTACAATCTGTGCCGCTTTGAAAAAGAACAAGGATGTCGCGGCGATCGCGGCGGCGGTGTCAAAGATCAAGGGATCGTCTGAGGAAAGTAAAATAAGGGTCGAGCCGCTTAAAGAGCTCTCTTTTTATCTGAGGGAAATCCGAAAAAGAGATCTGTTCCGGTTTGGCGCGGGAGCTCCGGCCGTCGAGAGCGTTCAGAAAAATTCCGAGCCGCTCGCAAAGGCGCCTGAGAACCTGAAGCTTCAAGGAATCTCCTGGGGGGAGGTCCCGAAGGCCATGATCCTTTGGCAGAGCGGCAAAGACAGCAAAATGTATTTTTTGGTGGAAGGCCAAGCCCTCGGAACCACCGGGTATAAAGTCACGAAGATCTCCAAAAGTACGGTCACGGTCGATGACGGGAAAGAAGAAACGGTGCTTTTATGAAGAAATTTTTCTCATTGAAAACGGGTGTTGCGATCCTGATCGCCGTGTCATTTTTTGCCATCCGGGGTTATTCTCAGGGAGAATTTTCCGGAAGTGAGGGGCTGTCGCGCAAAACGATATCCGAATATGCCTTCCCGGGACTGCACAAGAAGATCTCTCTGGATGTCCGGGAGATGGACATGTCCCAGTTCCTCAAATTTCTGGCGACCGAAGGGAATCTGAATATTATCACGAGCAAGTCCGTGACGGGTCCCGTGAGCCTGCTGATCAACGAGGTGACCATCGGTGATGCGCTCGAGCTGGCGCTTGCCATGAACGGATTCGCTTATCAGGTCAAAGGCAATGTCATTACGGTCATGACGACGGCAGAATCGAAAACCATGTTCGGGGTCGAGTTCTATGATCAGAGGAAAACGGCCCTCTATCAGTTGAAGTATGCCTCGCCCAAGAACGTCGCCGCGATCCTCGGCAATATCAAAAGCGACATCGGCAAAATCGTTTTTGACGATACCACCGGCACGCTTGTTCTGATCGATACCCCAGGGAAGGTCCAGGAGATGGATGCCATCATCCAGAAGCAGGAATTGCCTACCGTATCGCGGATCATGCCTACCGAGGTGCAGGTGTTTGAGCTTCGGTACGCGAAGGTGGAGGTCCTCAAGGATGAGATCGCCAAAGTTCTTACGCCAGAGATCGGTTCGATGCGCACCGACATACGGACCAATAGCATCGTGGTGACGGACCTGCCGCACGTGCTCAAGAAGGTCGAAGTCCTGGTCAAGACGTTTGATCGCAAGGTGCGGGAGGTTTTTATTGACGCAAAGATCGTCGAAGTGACTCTGAACGATAAATTCCAGTGGGGCGTGGACTGGTCCCGGGTGATCACCCTGGCCGGAAAATTTAGCGCGGTAACGCTTTTGCCGCAAGCCGCATTTCCTCTTGCGTTGGATAAAGTGACCGGGATGGGCAAAATGACCGTCTCCACCACGTCGTCGAACAACAAGCTCGATGTGATCCTGGAGGCGCTCGACACGATGGCGGAAACCCGGGTGCTTTCGAACCCGCACATTACCGTAGAAGAAGGAAAAGAAGCCAAGGTCGAAGTGATCGAAAAACAACCGTACCAGGAACAAACGACCACGACCGCGACCGGGGGAACGACCACCAACGCGCTGACCTACCAGTGGGTTGACATCGGCGTTTCGTTAAGCGTGACGTCTCACATCAATCAGGACGGATACATCAGTATGGTAATCAAGCCCGTCATGAGCTCCATCTCCGCGTGGTACGGCGGTGCGGCTCAGGCAGCGGGATCGGTCCCGGTAGTCAAATCGGCCAACGCGCAGACGACCGTGACGATCAAAGACGGAGTGACGATCATCATCGCGGGTCTCGTGAAGGACAATAAAACAAAAGAAGAGGACAAGATCCCCGTGCTGGGAGATCTTCCGTGGATCGGGTGGGCTTTCAAAAGGATCAACGATGAAATTTCAAGGACAGAGACCATCGTTTTTTTGACTCCGAGGATCGTAACCGGGGAAGAGGCGTTCCTTCTTGAAAAAGATCAGCCCAAGCCTGTGAAGGGCCTCAGGCCGTAAATGCGGAACGGGTAAGCGGATAAACGGGTTGGTGCGTTTGCGGGTGAACGGGTTCAACTCGTACACGCGCGCACCGGCTAACCAATAAGGTGGGTTATGAAAAAATGGATGATGCTTGCAATCCTGATGGTGTTTGGATCAATATCCGCGGCGGGAGACACGTTGGCCATGGTTCCGGACCAGGACGGACCGGACGCTCCAGGAATGCGCGCCGAATACGACAGGGTCACCGCGGGCAAAATGAAGAAGTATGACAGGCTAAAGCTCGAGATCGCCGAACTCCGGAGTCGCATCGAGGATCTCCGCGAAAAAGAACGGGAACTTTTAGGCGAAAAGGAAATAGCCGGAAAGGCTTTTTCGGAAGCCGACAAAGCGGCGGAGAACGCGGGCACAAACGTCAAAAAGGTTCTTGAAGTCGCGTCAGGCGAAGATGAGAAAATGCGTCTTTTTGCCGAGGCGGGCGCGAAAGAAAGCGGAGAGCGCCGGGAGAAGATCAAAAAACTCCAGGGAGATCTCAAAGAGGTCCAGGACCGGATGAAAGAACTGCAGGACTCGAAGAACAGGGCGGAGGAAGGAAGTGCCGCCAGGGAGAAGGAGTACAAGGATACTTTGGAGCTTGCCGCGCAACTCAAGGATAAAAGTACCGCGGAGAAGAAAAGCGCACCCGCAGCGGGGGCTGAAGAGGCGAGGTTGAAGACGCGCATAAGCGAGATGGAGGCAAAAGTTCAGGAGGGGGAGCACTTAAAGCAGCAATTGTCGGAAGAGATCCTGGCGTCTGCCGAAAAGATACGGGTCGTTGAAGACGAGATCTCGGCGCTGGAAGTTCAGGACTCTTCGAAAGCGAAAGAACTGAAGGAAAAGATCGCGAATTTTGATAAGGCCAGGACCGAAGACAACGGGAAGGGGCCTGCAATCGAAAGTTTGAAGAAAGGAGCCGCAGAGGCGGACGCGACGAGGCTCAAAACGAAAGCCGCGCTTCAGAATATCGAGGAGGAGGTTGGGAAAGTCTCCGGGGAAAAGATCCTGGCCGGGAAGGATCTTGCCGAGAGGACCGATGAACTCAAGGTCCGGATTTCCGCGCTGATCGTGAAGAGCGAAAGGGACCAGGCACTCCTTCCGGAGAACGCCGGAGATGACGAAAAAGACTTGAAAAAAAGGCTCAAGCGCGCCGAGAAGGATGTGGTTGAGCTCCAGCGGAAAACGGAGAAAGCCTTGATGATCAATAAGGCCTTCAAGGAGAAATTCGACAAGGAAATGCTGAAAAAGCATTTTAATCTCGCCGTTGTCTATGAAATGAACGGGTTGTATAAGGACGCGGAGAAAGAGTACCGGGAGTGCCTCAAGATCGATCCGACGGACTCGGACACCCATTACAATCTGGCCATCCTTTACGACGACCGGCTGAACGACAACAAAAAAGCGAAAAAGCATTACTACAAGTTTCTTGCTCTCCGGCCCATCGAGGAACCGGGCGAGATCGTCCGGGAATGGATCATGAGGGCCGAGCTGGAAAAACGCCTGGGAAGCACGGTGCGCTAAGGTGCGCATAAAAATCATTCTGATCTTTATCCTCTCGGTGCTGATCCCCACAGCCCTTCTGTCTTTTTGGGGTCTTCAAGCCGTCCGGAGCGAAAAGGCGATCCTGGAAAATAATATTCGCCGGGTGTATGAATCGATGGCCGATGTGGTCGAATCCGAGATCAAGGATGCCTTGGCCGGCAAACCAGCCACTTTCCTAAAAGATACCTCCCAGGTAGAATCCGTTCTCATTCAGCAAGCTTCTTTGTTTCATTACCAGGTGAAGGTCCTGGATCGCTTCGGCAAACCGCTCGGAGGAAAAGCCTCCCCGGAACTCGGCGCGCCTGTCCTCCGGCAGGAGCTCAAAGGCCTCCCTTACACGATCGCCGTCTATGAAAAGTACCCAGTGCTCGTCAAAGGGCTCGAGCTCAGGAAGAACCGCCTTGCTCTCTATATCGCGATGATCGTTCTTTCCGCGCTCTTTGTTCTGGGGGGGAGTTTTTTTACCCTCGGAGTCCTTTCCCGCGAATGGCGCCTGACAGAGCTCAAGAGTGAATTTGTGGCAAGCTTGTCCCACGATCTGAGGCGACCGCTGACCTCGATACGGATGTTCTCCGAGATGTTGAAGAACGGAAAAGTTCTCAGCGAGGAAAAGAAAAGTCAGTATTATAATATCATCTCCAGCGAAAGCGAGCAGCTAACCAGCCTGGCGAACAATATCCTTGATTTTGCGCGTATCGAACGAGGACGGAAAAAGTATGAATTCCAGACTGAAGACATGACGAAATTGATCCGCGAAACGGTCGAAAGGTTCAAGACCTCCATTGCGCGCGAGGACACCCAGATCTCCCTGGATATGGCCCCGGATCTCCCGACCCTCAAGGTCGACGCCGAGGCCATCTCCCAGGCGCTCACGAACCTCCTGACGAATGCCGTCAATTACTCTCCTTTCGAAAAAGATATCAAGGTCAACGCGCTCAAAACGCCGAAGGGCTTGGTCATTGAAGTGGCAGACCGGGGTCTCGGAATATCGCGCAGTGAACAGAAAAAGATCTTCGAGAAGTTTTACCGAGTCACGCAAAAGGGAACCGATGTGGAAGGTTCCGGCCTCGGCCTGACGATCGTCGAACATGCCGCTAAAGCTCATCACGGAAAAGTGCTTGTGGAAAGTCAGTTGGGGCAGGGATCGAAGTTCTCTCTTGTTCTGCCGGTGGATCGCTGATCTATGGCAAAGATACTGATCGTTGAAGACGACCGGAACATCATGACGGGCCTTGTGGATAATCTTGAACCCGAAGGCTACAGCGTCATCATGGCCCGGGACGGGAGAGAGGCGCTCAAACAAGCAGCGGAGAACTCGCCCGACCTCATCATTTTGGATATCATGATTCCCAAACTGAACGGGTTTGAGGTTTGCAAAGAGCTCAAGCTTCAGGGGAACAAGGCGTCGATCATTATTTTAAGTGCGAAGGCGCAAGAAGCGGACAAGGTGATGGGTTTGGAACTTGGCGCCGACGATTACGTTACCAAGCCCTTCAGCCCCCGAGAATTGGTAGTCCGAGTGAAGGCCGTTTTGAGAAGGACGTCCCAGGGCGCGAAGCTGGAGGACTTTTGCGAATTTGACGGGATCAAGATCGACTTCCGGAAATATCTGATCCTGAAGGACGGCAAGGAGATCCCCCTGACCGCCAGCGAATGCAAGATCCTGAAAATGCTCGTCTCCGGTCGTGGGGAGCCGATCTCAAGGCATACACTCCTGGCTCAGATCTGGACGGATGAAAAAGTGACGACGCGGACGATTGACACGCATGTCTGGAGCCTGAGGGAAAAGATCGAGAAAGATCCTTCAAATCCCGAACACATTCTGACCGCGCATCGGATCGGGTATAAGTTCGTGGAGTGAAACGGTCCCGATACCGATCAATCGAACTCGCGCATCGGCGAACCCGTAACAAACAGGAACAGAAAAGACGAAGTGCTTTATGCAAAACAAAGAGTCTGTCTACCCTAAAGACTGGATGGCGAAAGGGGATAATGATTGGGATGCCGCCAGGATTTTGCTGGAGGCTGGCAAACTGGCACTCGCTTCCTTTCATATCCAGCAAGCCATCGAAAAAAACTTGAAAGGGTATCTTCTTTCGAAAGGATGGAAGCTCAGGCACATTCATGAGTTGGACGAACTTTTAGACGACGCCGCTGTCTGTCATTCAGGGCTTAATGAGTTTCGCTCTTTGTGCGAGTTAGCCACGGAGTTTTATGTTGAAGAAAGAGCTCCTTTGCTTATCACGTCGAAATTCAATAAGGAGGAATTGGAAAAAGTGTTGAAACAAGCCAAAGAGCTAATAGAATTGATTCGGCGAATAGCGTAGCGGGAGGACGAGTTAAAACGTGTAAGTGGGTAGCGGAGAGAGTAGAGCGAATAGCGGGAGAGTGTCAGAGAGTCAAAGCATCAGAGCCGTAGAGGGAAAAAAGATGAATAAACGGGAGTTGATAAAGAGGTTGTCCGGGATCGAGTGGGATGACTTTGAGGTGAAAGCGGCCCGGCGCGAACTGCCCAAGGACATTGTTCGGACCGTTTCGGCGTTTGCCAATACGAAGAGCGGCGTGCTTGTGTTCGGCGTTGAAGAGGCGGGCGGGAAGTATATTGTTTCCGGCGTTGAAAACCCGGACAAGGTCCAAAATGATTTTATCACGCTCCTGAGGGGCGAGAAATTCAACATACCCCTCTCGTCCAAGGGCGATGTTCATTCTATGGACGGCAAGATTGTTCTTGTCTTTCGAATTGAGGAAATGCCCCGGCAGGCCAAACCGATCTATTACGGCGGGGATATTCGCAACACCTTTATCCGAATGGGCGGAAGTTCGCAGAAAGCATCCAAAGGTGAAGTCGAACGCATGCTTCGCGAGGCAAGTGAGCAGACCAGTGACAGTATGCGTTTGGATGATTTCACCATGGACGATCTGGACGCTGAGGCGATCGCGATGTTCAGGAGAGCTTTAAGCCAGGAACGGCCCAACCATCCTTTTGTCTCCTGCGATAAAACGGAGATGCTTCTTGGCTTACAGGCGGTCGCCAAATTGAAGAAAAGCGGGTATTGCCTGACCGCGGCCGGACTGCTTTTATTTGGCAAGGAGATCCGGATATTGAATCAGTTTCCTTCCTATTTCATTGATTTTTTGGTGATCCCTGCCCGTCAAAATGAGGACGCCCAGACGCGGTGGGTAGAGCGGTACAGTTCGGAACAAGGCATTATCCAGACCTATGTGCAGGTTTATGATCGCCTGAGAAAACGGATCCCCGTGCCCTTCGCATTAAAGCCGGACGGGGTATACGCGCAATGACGCGCCACCCTCCGCTCAGGCCGCGCGTGAGGCGCTCGTGAACCTCTTGATGCATATGGATTATTTTGATCCCAAAGGCGCCGTGGTGAAGTGTTACGACGATCAGATACTGTTTCGCAACGCCGGGTGTTTACGGTTTCCTCTGGAACGTATCGATCAGCATATTACCGAGCCGCGTAATCCAATCATCGCAAAAGCATTTCGTTTACTGGGGTGGGCGGATCGTACGGGCGAGGGGATTACAAAGATGACCCAGAGTTGGATGGGTGCGGGGTACGCGAAGCCCGCATTTAAGGACGATAAGACGATCAATATGTTCGAGGTTGTATTCCCTCTGGTTATGCAAGGCGACCGTACCCCGCAAGCACCCCACAAGCACCCCAAAAGCACCATACAAGCGCCGTACAAGCACCGTACAAGCACCGTACAAGTACCGTACAAGTCGGATATTGTCCGGTATTGTGCCCAGCAGCGTTCTTTAAAAGAAATTATGGATCATTTTGGGTTTAAAAATCGGCCTCATGTGTTCACGGAGTATATTTCTCCTTTGATGGAACAAGGACTGATCGCACTGATGATCCCTGATAAACCCACGAGCCCTCGGCAAAAATATGTGGTTACGGAAAAAGGACTGGCGGTAAAGCAATCGGAGATCGGATGAACGGGTAGATGGATTAACGGGTGAACGAGGGATGAAGGACGAGGGACGAAGAACAGGAAAGAGGCCGAGAGTCAAAATATCAAAGTGTCAAAGCTGTGACACTATGACTCTCTGACACTCGCTTAATCTTGACAACTTCTTGATGATTTCTTGGCGGTGTCCTGACAACTCTTTTGCCGGGGGCGTGTACGATAGAGATGTAGGGGAAGCAGAGAGGCAAAGAGTCAGAGAAGCAAAGAAGCAGAGCAATAAACTATGAAGCTTTGACGCTATGACACTCAAAAAGGTGCGGCGATGAAAAAGCTGAAGATTACTGAAGTTCAGGAAATGCCCGTCATTGCGAGAAGGCCGAAGGCCGACGAAGCAATCCCCGAAGCGCGACGAGATTGCTTCGCTCTCTGCCGCTTTCTTGCGAAAGCAAGGGGCAGATCGCTCGCAATGACGAAGAAACTGACCCCTCGTCGCCTTTTCGTCGGCTTCCTGAGTGCCGTTTTATGTTTGACCGTTCCCTGCCCGCTGAACTCTGTTGGTGCGTCCGCGTCCGGAGCAGCCGAGGTCAACAAACAGGCCGTCTTTACGGCGCCGTTGATCTGGCGCGCCGGCGGAAACGACAACACTTCGTTTAAAAAAGCATTGTTATCCAAGGCCAGCCTCGCCGAAGATGGTTCGGTGGTGGCCACCGGTTCCGGGAGCGTCTGCGAACTTGACACTCCCTATGCGACCGAAAGTCCCGTGAACCGTATTTCCGCGACTTGGACTTTTACCGGCCAGGTGACCCTCGAAGTCAACGCTACCGGAAATCCGCAGGACTATGTCCGGGTGATAAACGGCGTTCCGCTCCAGCTTAAGGAACGGGCGTCCGGCTCCCGCATCTCATGGAGAGCGACACTCGCGCCCCAAAGCACGCTTTCCCGGGTCCGGATCGTTTGCTCCGGTCCCGCCGGAGTGACCGACAGCTTCGGCAATGAACTTTTGTCCGGATTCAAAGCTCGCAAAGAATTGTTTCTCAAAGGTTCCGCAGCCGGCGATCTCTTTCAATATCAAATTCCGGTGAAGGTGGGTGAATCCAAAAAGTCTCCCGACACCTGCGATCTGAAACTGGACGGCGGTATTCTTTCGGACTTCAAGGACGTACGGTTCACACTTGCCGACGGAGAAACCGTGCTCCCTCATTTTCTTGAGAGCGTGACCGGCCAGGCCCCGGACCGTGTGGCGACCTTCTGGATCAAGGTCCCCGAGGTCCCCGTGGACAGTCTTTCCCTTTATATGTACTTCAGCCGCCGGGATGCCGAAGATATTTCCAGCGGCGAAAAGGTCTTTGATCTTTTTGAAGATTTCGCCGGCGCGACCCTCGACCCAAAAAAATGGAAGCTCACGCTTGGAGACAAAACCGGAACGGCCACTCCCGCGGATTCCCTTCTGGCCCTTAAAAAAGCCAAGATCACCACCGCTCATTATGAATTCACCAACGGCATGCTGGAATATCAAGCCCGCGTTGCCGCAAACGGCTCGGTGGCAGGTATCCTCCGCCAGACCGCGGAAGGAAATAACGACCTCGTCGCCTACGCCTCGACCTTGGCCGGCTCGGAACATGCCATCGCCAAAAGCGGGGATGTCGTGGTGAATGCTCCCAAGCCCGTCACGCCCGGAGTTTTTTATGTCTACAGGATCCATAGCGATGCGAAGGGAGATCTGATCTTCCAAAGATACGCCGAAGACGGCGAAGGCGAAGCGCAAGCGGAAGTGAAATATGCCGCAGGAGCGAGCCCGGCCTCGCCCGTGGGCCTGTCCTCCTCGAATCAGGAGCTCCCAGTGGAATGTTCGTGGCTACGGACGCGTCAGGACATCACCCCGGCCCCGCAAGTCGACCGGGAAAAGACCGCCGCAGGAGTTTTGGAGCAGGTCGATCTTCCCGAGTTTTATCATGTCGTTACGGCTCCGGACGGAAATCTTGTCGCGGCGGAAAACACCTCGGACGGGTTTTATGTTTCCAGACGCATCAGCCCGGGCTTCGAGGCCCGGATACTGAAACCGTCCTGGGAGACCGAACCGGCCGGAGGAAGCTTTGTTGACGTCGGGGTCGCGACCAAAGAGGACGGTGAATTTTACGCTGGGTGGGAGAACGGCAAGACGCGCTACGTCTCCCGGAAAGAATTTGATAAAGGAAGCCAGCTGAGGTGGAAAGCGGAGATTAGAGGAAATAAGGAAGTGTCAGAGTATCAAAGTGTCAAAGAGTCAGAGCCGCAAAAGACGGGTCTCAAAAAATTCTCGCTGAAGTTTTATCCCGGTACGATCCGCGTGGTCCTCCCCAACGGCGGTGAGAAGATTGCTTCCGGCGAGCCGTACAGCATTTTCTGGAACGCGGAAGGTTACGGTGCGGACTATCCGATGGGGATCGCGTATTCGGACGCCGGCGGAAAAGAGTTTAAGCCCATAGCGACAACGGTCAACAGTTTCGGCGATTATGCATGGAATGTTCCGGAGGGGCTTTCCGGTGAGGTACTTATAAAGGTTTCCGACGGGGTTGTCCCTGACGATGTTTTTGATATTTCCGACAGGGCGTTTTCTGTGGCCAGTGTTGAGGCAGTAACGGCGCAAGACCCGTCGGCGATAATTGTTACGGAGGGAGAATCGGAAGGAAAAGTTATCAATAAAGCGTCTGAGCCGTCAGGAAAGAAGCAGGCCTTGTATGAACTGCTCATCAATGTCTCCAGCAAAGGCTCTTCGGGAGACGGCGATGTCGTTATGATCAAGCCCGCCGGCTATCTCTGGGGCAAGGAAGAGCGGCAAAAGTTTCTGATAGTTCAGGCTCGCCTCACGGAGAAAGAAGCCGCGGAACTCGTAAAACCCAAAGAAGTGGTCACGGTCGATAAGTCGGGGAAGACGAAGATCAAGATCGTGAACAAGCGTCGGTACAAGCTGAACCTTCTGAAAGCGGATATGCTGGGCAAGAAAGATGACGTGCTCCACGGCCGGCTGAAGACAAGGCCGGAAGTGAAACGCGAGACGTTAGAAGAGAAAAAGTAGGCTAGGGGATAGGACACAAAGCGTCAGAATGCTTTGACACTGTGACACTTTAAAATGAAGCTATGATACTCTGACACTAAAGAGGATGTGACAATGGAAAAACTGACAAAGCTCGCCATTCTGATTTTTCTTGCACTGATCGTCGCTGGAGGCAGCGCGAACGCGAACAACGTT
>Ga0247841_10006028_pt1 | contig 19095 bp, 16 predicted proteins | sample LaCruzMarch2015__2_FD_192410 | JGI IMG/M metagenome (GOLD analysis project Ga0247841, IMG submission 192410) | Freshwater microbial communities from meromictic Lake La Cruz, Castile-La Mancha, Spain - LaCruzMarch2015_18m | ecosystem: Environmental > Aquatic > Freshwater > Lake | place: Spain... | reverse complement strand
AAACAGGCCCTTCTGGACAAGTTGACCGCTCGGGAAAGTTCAACGCACGAAAGGAAGGTTCAACGCACAAAAAAGGAAAGTTCAAATGTCACACGACAGGTATACGCTTTGACGTTGCTTTTCCAGCGTGGCTGGAGCAGCATACAAGAGGGTATGAAGGCTTATTCCAATCAATCGCGAGGAAAGGGCAATCAATGAAGTCCATGGGTTTGATTTGTGTGCTGGCAGTGGCTACGGCGGTCTCGGCAGCGGAGCCTTTGAGGGTGGCCCTCATGGATTTCGACAATCAGGCCAGCGCGGTCGCGAATGTTGCAATAGTCGGCGGTGTTACACCGAAGGCGCTTGCTGAGAAAGGTGTTTCAGCGCTTGGCGCGGTGCTTGCAAACGATGTTGCATACGTACTTATCGACCGTCGTGACTTCATGAACCAGATTCAGTCGCTTGCCATGGGCGACAACGACAAGCAGACTGCTGTGAAGCCATCCTTCCTCAGGGCGGCTCAGGCTGTAAATGCGGATATTGTATTGCGTGGGAGCCTGCTGAGCTACTCACCCGGAAAGAAAGTGGAATTTGGCACCGAATTCTATACCCTGACCGTCCGTACGGCGCTTCAGGCGCTGGATACCCACGATGGTGCCGTGATCGCAATGGTGGAGGGCTCCGCAAACCGCAGTTTCAGACAGACTGATATTGAACAGACCGTGATCGGCGAGGATGAGCTTTTCCAGCTGCTCTCCGCGTCCCTCGCAAAGGCCACTCCGGCCCTGAGCGAGAAGCTCCAGGCGCGGCTGGCCCAGCAGAACAGCAGGCCAAAGGTTAAGCTTTCGGTGAGGAGCGGTCCGACCGATCCAGCGACTGTTGAGATTGATGGCATGCTCATCGGCACAACCCCGCTGAAGGATTTCCAAGTCTATGCCGGCGACCATACGCTTCGGATCGGCAAGGCCGGCTACCGGGATGTCAGCAAGCAGATCCTGCTGAAGGTTGATACTGATATAGAGGTTCCACTCTTCCGCAGCAAGCTCAACGCCGAGGAAATGAAGGAAGTGCTGAACAAGGCGAACGTCAATGTCATGATGGGGTCCGGCGGCGTTGAGCCGGCCTGGATCATCAATACGATCGAAAAGAAGTAGGCCTGTCGCTGCTTTGCCGGTCCGGGCGACTTCAGTGTTTCCCTTGGGATGAAGAAAACACCTCGCCTTGTAGGTGGAGGATAGGGGCGCAATGTCCGCGAAGCGGACGAGGTGGGGCGAGGCGTCTCGCCGAGCCGGTGACGGAGCATGGACAGGCGGCTCACCGGGACGGTTCGCCCTACCGATTGGGAATGGTGGATTCAGTAAATGCTTGGTTCGATGTAACACGGATACTCCACATGGCTTGGAAAAAAATGCCCGGAATAGCAGGGATGGTCTTCGTACCGGAGCAATCCGCGGCAAACAAGCGTAAGCGGAAGTGCAAGGACTGCTTTTGCTGCCAGCACTGCGGCGACACCAGGTGCAACGAATGCGTAATTCGAAAGAAGCGCCTGAAGAAGAGCAGTGATCCTCGACCTCATTTTGCGCACGGCGCAGTTTGAGATTCCTGACAAGGACACCGTTTGGAGCGCCTGGGCCGACTATCGCGCCGGCAGGGGCGACTTCGCGGACTATTTAATCGGCCGCGCAAACGGCAGGCTCGGCGCGGCGCATACCGTGACATTTGACAAGGAGTTGAAAGGGCACCGGCAGTTCCATGTGCTGTAGAGGCGCTCAGGTGAGACTATCTGTCTTTCCCCAGCGATTTGCTTCATCATGCCGGTACGGCTTTGAGTCTTAATCCAACGGAATTGAAGACCTTCAGTACGGTAGAAAGCTCTGGATTTCCTTCTCTTGACAAGGTTTTGTACAGGCTCTCCCGTCCCAAGCCTGTCCGTTTTGCATTCTTCGTCATGCCTTGTGCACGCGCAATGTCACCTAGAGCGGCGGCGATCAATGCGGCATCGCCTTCTTCGAGCGCACAAGCCGATCGTTGGGTAGACGCTGTGCCTGGCCGGACTTGAAAGGCCGCACGAAGCGCGGCCTTTCAAGGTACGTGTCGAGGCATCTTGGCCTGGCTCTGTTCAGGCATGGACAGGTGCAGCGTGCAACTCGATGCCCAGTGCCTGAATCACTTTAAGAATTGTATCGAACCCAGGGGTCCGGTCACCAGACAGGGCTTTGTAGAGACTCTCTCTTGACAGGCCGGCTTCCCGCGCGACTTGTGTCATGCCCTTGGCGCGAGCGATATCGCCGAGTGCCTTGGCAACGAATGATGCGTCGCCATTAGACTCCTCAAGACAGGCCTCTAAATACGCAGCCATTTCTTCGGGCGTTCGGAGATGCTCTGCCACATCATATCGCGTGGTAGTTGTCTTCTTCATCCTTCTGCTCCTCCCAAGTTGCGTGCAAGACGCAACGCAGTATTGATATCACGACTTTGAGTCCGCTTATCACCGCCGGCAAGCAAGATAACCAACGAGTGTCCTCGCTTCCAGAAATAGACCCTATAGCCGGGACCGTAATTGATTCGCAACTCCGAGACTCCTTCACCGATCGGTTTGACGTCTCCCATGTTACCCGCAGCAAGTCGCTCGATTCTCGCCTGAACACGAGCACGCGCGCGCAAATCGCACAGGTCGTCAATCCATTTTGCAAAGGTAACTGTCTTGCGGATTTCAATCATTCTTAATACTGTAGCCAGTAGGCTACATCATGTCAAGGGTGAAACTATCTGTCTGTCCCCAGCGATTCGTGACCCCGTATCAAGAGGCTCTCATGAGGCGCGGAGTGACTAAAGGTATGTCCCTGATGGCCCTTTTGAGCAGGTCGCGATTGAAGTTGAGCAGGTCTTTTATCCGATTCCTTGGCACTTTGGCACGTTGGAAGAGTTTCGTATAGTTCATGCTTGCATTCTCGCTCTGCCTATCCAACAATGGCACAAAGTTCGTGGCGATGAGCGTATGTCGCCCGAAGCTTTCTTCTGTTCAAGTCTTAGTCGTCGAGCAACAGTAAATACAGGGGGTGCAGCATGAACAGGTTACTGGTCGGGGTCGTGGTGGCGATGACGGCGGCACTTCTGGCTGGGTGTCATAGTGAGATTGGGGATGACTTACAGGAATTAGAATACCCTCTCCCAAATGACCTCAACGTGGATGACCCTGGTGCCGAGTCAACGCTCTTCGACAATGGGAATCGTAATGGGGTTGAAAACGGCGGGACTTCGCCTACGGTCGTGTTTCAGCAGAACGCCATGGTAACTTCGATTATGGACTATCACTGGAACAATGGGAATGGACAGGCACCTGGCACGATTGCCCTGAGGTCTTCGGATGGAACGACGTATGGCCCGTGGGCCGTCACTACACGTCCTGGTCAGGGCGGTGTCCCCAATGCGTACTGGGATGCTTATCCGAACATCGTGATTCCTGCCGGTACTTACACGGTGATCGACTCCGACCCAGCCACTTGGGCGCAGAACGCCGAATCGGGTGGAAAAGGTATGGTCATAATCAGCGGGAGTCTTCAGTGACGAGTAGGTGTGATCCTGCGCAGCAGCGTTGCCGGTGAACCTCGCCGCACTTCACGGTTTAGCGTCCGGCTTGTTGGATTTCATTTTTTGCGAAGCTGTGTTCAAGGGCCAGAGGGGACGTCCTTAGCAATACATTGTAGTGCAATCAGTTGGGCGTCTATTGACACACCTTTGTAGCCGGTCTGCCACGTTTGCGGCGATGCCTACCGCCTTCCGTCATCAGTGCTCACAGGAAGCTATCAGTACCGATCACAGCGCGCAACATCTGCTTGCGCATCCACTCGTCGTCCGCTGTATGACTCAACGCCTCCGTGTACTCCGATCTTCCCGCCATACTAGGTTCCGCCGTGGACCAGAAATGCTCGTCCAAGTTCGTCAGCCCATTTCCTCTTGAGGCGACCCTACCAAAAGACACGGCCCCCCCGCCGTGCCGCTTGTGATGGTGTTGCGCATACACCTGCTGAATCTCGCCCACAAATGCACGCAGATTCTCGTATACTGGCGCATCCCTCTTGCAGAGAGCCTTTTGGCATCCCCTGAGCTCGCTGCCGTGGCCGGTGGAACCGACTTCATTTACCGGGCGAGACACCTGAGATCGAGTTCGAATCATCTAAAGAATGCAATGCAGCCTGCTTGGGCTTTCGCAGAATGGACTAGAAGAAGAACCGAGCACCCAGCTCGAACAGCCCCTCCCGGCTGTCGCGCGGATGCTCGTCCACCGCGTTCCAGGCCAGGAAGACCGACGAGCCAAATCCGCGGCTCGAGAAGAAAACCTCCAGTTCCAGGCGCTCGCGCCAGGTCGCATTAGCGTCCGTGTCGAAGAGGACATGCGTTCGGCTGGCGGCGAACAGCGCGTTCGTCTTGCGAACGCGCAGGGCGAGCATCAGGTCGGCCTTGAAATCGGCCGCCCAGTCGTTGGCGCCGTAGAGCGAATCCTCGGCCATCAAGCCGCCCAGTGACCGCAGGTACCAGCCCGCCTCCACGTACCAGACCATGCTCGGCTTCTTCTCTGGTGCCGACGTCCCGAGATAAGTGGACGACAGTATTTCGCGGCGCGATTCCTGATTGCCTGCCCCCATGTAGATGCGGTTGAAAAAAACGTCTGGCGGCATGTCGACGCGTTCCTCGAGATACCAGGGAGCTTTGAGATACCAGGGAGTTTCGGTGCCCTTGTAAATCAGGTGTTGACAGGCGTGGACGAGACCGGCGCGGTAGAGCAGGCTCCCCGCACGGTATTCGACGAAAGGGTTGATCTCGTAGGCCATTTCCTTGGGTGAGAACGGGAGATTCTTGGCGACGGACTGGCCCATGCCGGCGGTCATTTCAAAGCGCATCCTGAGTTCAAGGTGGTCGGCAAGGGAGAGAATGCTGAAATCCAGTTCCATGAGTCCCTCGGAAACGAAGCGGTCCTCCTGGAATTCGTCCTGATGGTCGAGGAAGTAGAGAAGGTGCCCGCCGCCGCTGAAGTTGGACAGGTAGTCCTTTGCGTCCGCCCCCGGGGTAAGCGTGTCGCCGCGACCCGGGACAACCGCCGCCAGCAGGGCGATGACCACAGGAAAGTGCATAAGACAGGCTGGCGCCCACAACCCAAAACGGCTCCGCCGGAGGCGTGGCCCCAGGGTGGGGCGAGGCATGCCCTCTGCTACCTTCAAGGTTCCCGAGTTCACCGACCATGACGATTGCAGTCCCAGTACTTGCTTGTAAAGTCTCGTATCGTTCATGCCGGAACTTTACGCCAGACAGTGAAAAATGCCACACTAAACTGTGGTCAGGACAGGGACAGATAGTATGAAAAGCAGAACCTCCAAGACGCTGCTAAGATAGCACGTCAAAGCGATGAGGCTCAATGCCGAGCACATCACACAAGGAGGTTCTGCTTTTCATACTATCTGTCCCCGGTGATCTGCTCGCCCCTTTATCCTGTGCTTGTTTCTCAGCCGGAACGATTCAGATGAGGCCACACGGGACCCTCACGCTGGCCCTCTCCCGGCGTACCGGGAGAGGGTAGAAGAGGGACGCGCGCTGCGCTCACCAAATGGTGTGCCACTACAATCAGGAAGAAAGTAGTTCCCTCTCCCGGAGGGAGAGGGTTAGGGTGAGGGTCGGCTTGATCGCAACTGAATCGTTACGTCTAAGGCTTTGACTCTGATGGCAAGGGGACCAATTGCCAACCCTCGATGCCCAGGCGAAGGTCGCGTTCGACGAATTCCCAGACTATGACCTTTTTGCCGGCAAGCAACCCCTGGTGGCGGAACAGGTCCTGGCGAACGAGCGTGGAGCCGCCGCCGTCGTTCACGATGCTGGCCAGAGGACGTCCGAGCGCCATGGCGAGGTGGGCGATGAAGCCGGCGTGGCCGGGTGCGTCTTTTTCGTAGACTCGCAGGAAACTGTCGCCCAAGACCAGCACTGGTGAAGCAGGATCGTCGGAGTATGGCGCGGCATCGGTACGGCGGATAATTTGTACTGCATCGACGCGGTCTGGTGTGACGTGCGATTCGACAGGGGGTGAACACAGCATTCTCACGATGTCGCCGACGCGCTGGACTGGCGCAGGGTGGATGTCGTAGCTGATGGATCCGCGAGTCAACCCGCCGTTTGTGAGGATGCGCCGGGCCACGGCGGCCGCGGCCATTTCCATGCCGGCCGGCGACCAGTGACTGTCCTGCGCGAGATAGAGTTCCGTAGTGGAATGTTTGCGAGCCTGGCTGTAAATGGCGAAGAGATCCACCACGTCCAGACCGGCATGTCCGCATTGCGCGAGGAATTCACGCGTGTCGGGGGAGATGGGCTGCGCCGACGGCGCGGCGCCGCGTGAGAGCTTGTCTGGGTAGATGCTTTCCTTGTTCGGTGCTGGCATGAGGATGAGGTGAATCCCGCGAGCCGCGAGCTGGTTTCGAAATGCCAGGATTGCCGCGAGCGCCTCGCGCGGTGTGGTATCGCCTGGTTTTGGACGTTGCGTGAGAAACGAAACACCCGGTTGGTAAAACAACCAGCCGTCATGGCCGACGACGGCTTTCTCTCCCGCTTCGCTCAGGCTGAAGAACTGCGCGGCCTGCATCCATGGCCGCAACGTACGGGCAAAGACACTCGCCGCTTCCAGCGCATTTTCACCGGAGCGCAGATTGGCTTGAGTCGGCCGTCTCGTAACGAGATCGATCACCTGGGACCATTCGCCACGCCGGACTTCGACGACAGCCTGGATCAGCGGGACGCTGAAAAGAATCAACAGGAAGGCGGCGATCAAAAGCAGGTTTGGGCGTGTGGTCTTCATTTAGAATTGGAAATAGAGAAACGGGTTAAGAGTCTGTGAACACATCGTGATGAGAGCTGACACAAATACCGGTATGAGGATCAACGCCTTTGGATGTGTCAGTGACGCGGTCCACTCGTGCGCCTGGCGCGGGGCCAGGAGGCAAAGCGCGGCCACGGCCATCGCCACGAGTTTGCCCGTTGTGAACATTTGCGCCGCGAGGATCGCAGTGGTTCCGGTCGAGCTCCCGCCGCCGAACATCGCGCTGAAATAAGCCAGCGCACCCGGCAGCGTCTCGGCGCGGAACCAGACCCACGAACCTAGAACCAGGACGAAGGTCAGCGATATGCGAATCGGCCGCGGCAGACGGTGATAGAAGGGCCTGCGCCCCGCCAACCGTTCGGCGATGAGCAGGGCGCCGTGGTACGCACCCCAGGCGACAAACGTCCAGTTGGCGCCGTGCCACAGCCCGCCAAGCAGCATTACGATGGCAATATTGCCGTAGGTGCGCCAGACGCCACGCCGGTTGCCGCCGAGTGGAATGTAGAGATAATCGCGCAGGAACGTGCTCAAGGAAATGTGCCAGCGCCGCCAGAAGTCGGTGATGCCGCAGGCATGATACGGCGCGTTAAAGTTCTTCTGGAACTCGAACCCGAACATCCTGCCCAACCCGACCGCCATGTCGGAGTAGCCGGAAAAGTCGAAATAGATCTGCAGCGCGTAGGCGACCACACCACACCATGCCGTTGGCACGTCAAGTACCTGAGCGCCAAAGGCGGCATCGGCGATTTCGCCCACAGGATTGGCGAGCAGGACCTTCTTGGCGAAGCCGAGGATGAACAGCGCCACACCGGCGGCGAAACGTTCCGTGGTGTGCGACCGGTCGCGCAGATCGTGGGCGATTGTGTTGTAGCGGATGATCGGTCCGGCTATGGATTGCGGAAACAATGCGATGTAGCAGGCGAAATCGGAGAACGAGCGCGCAACCGGCGCGACGCCGCGATAGACGTCAATAGCATAGCTCAGCGCGTGAAAAGTGTAGAATGAGATGCCGATGGGGAGGATTATTCGCCAGATGTGAACACCACCCGCTCCGAATGCCCAAAGAACGTGATTCAGGTTGCTCTGGAAGAAGCCGCAGTATTTGAAGAAACACAACGTGCCGAGGCTCAATACGATCGCCGCGGTGAGCGCGCCACGACGTTGTGGCGCGGTCGCCCCGGACCGCGCGATGAGCAGGCCGCAGGCATAATTGACCGTTGTGATGAAGAACATCAGCAGCACGAACCACGGATTCCACCAGCCGTAGAAGATGTAGCTTACAACAAGCAGCCAGACGTTGCGCCACGTGGATCGTGCTGGCAGGATGTAGTAGCCCGCCAACGCAAACGGCAGAAAATAGAAGATGAATATGTGTGACGTGAAAACCATCGCGCATCAGTCCGCGTCGTTCGTCCGGACGGCCCAGTATGCCGGGCCGGTATGCCGTCCGAAGTATTTGTCTACGATGCCGCCCATAAAGAAATCATCCATAGGTGTTTCAAGCGCCATACGCTGCAATTGCCCCGCGCGGAACTGCCGTGAATCGCCGCCGATGTTCTTCACACGACTGTCCGCGGCTTCGGCGCGCGGCTTCCAAGGGTTGTAATGCCCGACGTAGATTATCGCGTTATCCGGAACCTTCCCGCGATGTACGGCAACTATCTGGTATTTAAGGATCGTCGCGTAGTTATAGAGTTCGCGGTGAAAGATTGCGCCCGTCGGCACCTCGACAAGGCGCGCGGTAACTTCGACAGTGCCATAGTCGCTCATCCTGGCGTCGGTGCCTGAATTGGCTTTGCCGCCACAGGAAACGGAGAACAGCCCCAACGCGGCGACTAGAGCGAGTTTGCTGGTTTGAATTCTCATCTGACTTCACGCCGGGGCGCTGTCACATCCGGTCTGGCAACCGGTGCTGCAACATGCAAACTGAACAACACGACCAGTGGGTTCACGGTTTTCCAGGGGTTTCGCTGAAAGTCCAGCATGGTTCCCATCCGAGAGGCAGGGTCAACACCGTGCCTGTCCCGGCGTTGGGGAATCTTGCGCGGAGTTCGGTGTTCTTGCCGCGTATGACCGGCGCGTCGCTCAGGCGCATCAAGCCCATCGGCGCACCGGAGCTTCCAGGGTCGCCGTCTTCCTGCACATTCCCGGTGAAGAGCACGTACTTGCCATCCGGCGAAACGTGACCGCCATAGATGTGCCTGCCTTCTTCGGCATAGACGAGCCGGTTCGATTTTCCTTCAGCATCCGCGCGCCAGAGTTGAGTCCAGCCATAGCCGTTATTGATGCCCTCCACGGCGGTTCGCCAGGAGAAGATGACATTCGCCGAATCCGGGAACCAGTCGGGCGTGCAGCAATCAATTGTGTTCACAGCGGTCGCCGCTCCGCTTGCGATGTTCAACCTCGCGATGCTCCAGCTTGTACCGAAGGAATTTGCGACACCAACCAGCCACTTCCCATCCGGCGACCAGGTGGTCTGCTGAAAGAAGCCCTGGCGTGGGAAGGTGCGGACGATCTTGCGGCTGGCTATATCCACGATGCTGAATCCTTTTTGCGACATACACAGCAGTTGACTGCAATCCTGATTCCAACCCGCCCAGGGATAATCGCCATCATCGCCGAAGGTCTTCGGTTGAGATCCATTGCTTTGCGCCATGACAAGGATACCCTGTTCGCCGTAGCGATTACCGTCTATCGTCTGGTCGCGATGCAACCGGCGATACATCAGTTTCGTTCCATCGCTCGAATACCGAGGCCACGCCTCGTTGAACTCAGGTGTCCGCGTAATATTCGTTCGTGCGCTTCCGTCCGGCCTGCAGATGAACAGATCGTAGTCTCCCCTGTCCGAACGCGACGAGAAGACGATCCACCCCTTTGAATGAACCTCTGCCTGCAATGCCGCCTCATCCGGAGACTCAGCCGCATATGACTGGCCATGGCAAACCGCAAGGAGAGGGTAGATGGCGGATAGAAACAGCGACAGATTCAAGCGTCGATTCATGGATGTATCCCGTGTTGAGTCCTCTGCAAAACGTGATTGTGCCAGTAAACCGAGAATAGCCAGACCACCGCACCTTTACCAGAGTTCTTTTTGGGCTTCAGCATTCGCTCGTCAATTGGCAAACCATGTCTGAAATTGTCGTGATGGTAGAGAGGTTGAAGAAGGAGAAATGGGATAGCTTTCGCGATCATCAGGGCGACGTGCGCCTTGGGAGGCAAAATGTGAACTGGGTGGCTGATTGACTCAAGTGTTGGTATCCGAACCTCTTGCTCCCTGAAAGGGAGCCGCATTATAGCCCACCGAGAATCGGTGGGTTGAGGGACATATGCCAAAATCCCCAGGGATTCTCCCTGGGCTGAAATGTAGCTCCCTTTCAGGGAGCAAGACAATCCGCACTTGAGTCAATCAGCCACCCAGTAAATGTGAAACGTGAAGATGTGCCCCTTCTTTCATGCTCTATACTCGAACAACTGTCGAATGGGGAGACGTGACGCTTAAGTCCCTTAAGTCGCCTCACCGGTACACTCGCAGCCGCGACGGTTCCGGTAGTTTACCTTCGCGTGGCTGATCGCGATTGGCATCGAGGGTTTCCCAGCGCAACAGATATTTGTCGTTGGACTGACCGAGGTCGGCAGCAATACGTTGGCGCATCCCCGGAAATTTAGATTCCACTGCGTCCAACATGACCGGTGGCGCACGGTAGCGACCGATCGGCTTCAACGTGTTCTCATCGAGATACCAGCCGCCCGCGCCGTACTGTTGGTGCTGCCAAGTCTGAACGAGTTTGCCGTCGCTGGTGAGGGAAACGGGCGACATGCCAATCCCAAACACAATGGTGCCACCGCCGGCGAAATTCCACCGCCAATCCCACCGGCTGGCTTGGACAATCGTCCAACCGTCGGCGTCCCGTCGGGCGTTGTAAAGCTGGGTCTTGCCGAGGGCGTCGTACTTATGATAGCTGAGGATCACCCGGCCCGACGAATCGAAGCCGATCTTGGTGTTCCCGTTGATGATGCCTCCCTTCGCCGGCACGGGATCAATGATTTCACCGGTCGCTTGGGTGATGGGCAAGGTCAACGGCTTGCCCGCGCTGGTTTCCCAGTGCACCAAGTCTTTGCTGCGGGCGTAGGAGAGGTCGTGGTTGCTGGAGCAGTCCGGCGTGTCACGCCAAACCCAACAGAGATGGTAGTAGCCGTCTGGTCCCTTGATCGGACCGACGCTGTAGGCGTTGCAGCGACCTTGGCCGTCCAGCAGCGGCGCGTCCACGAGACGTTTCCACGACTGGGTCGCCTGGTCGTACCGATTGTAGTAATCCACACCGTTGCCGCTGCGCCCATCCCGGTAGGCAAAGATCAATTCGCCAGCCGGGCCGCGAAGGAAACGAGGATAGGTGCAACGCTCTTCGTGGTCGCCAATCATCTTGCCAACCCAAGTCAGGCTCGTCGGGTCACCGGCCCGCGTCGTGCGAAAATATGCCAGCGGATTACAGTGCATGTTTCCGGTGACGTGAAGTTGGCCGTCAGAATCCACGGCCATCGTCACGCTGTTGTGACTGTCCCAAACGAGTTGCGTCGGACTCCACTTGCCGGGCGTTACCAGGCGCGGGTCGGGCAGCCGGTACAGCCGGAACGATTTCTCATCCAGCGTCCGCCACGCAACCGTCATGCGGCGTTCCTTGTCGTAAAACGCGACATACTGGGTCTGGCCATGCGTCAACAGCGAGAAGTTCACCGGGTGCGCCGACCAGACATCGGCGACGTCAATCGGCGACGTATCGACGCATGCGACGGCAAGCGGGATAAACGTCACGAGCAACGCGAAGCTGGGAAAACTATTGATAAGAAATCGCCTTCTGGCGGTCCGGGGTTCTGTTCCGGTTGGGTTGTCATGAATTAGTCTCCTCATCCTGAAAGTTTGTCAAATCCGGCCCAGAAACACAAGCACTACCGTGAATTGTCGTTCGGGAGACTTGACTCCGGAGACTTGACTCACATTGAATGTTACCGAAGCCTGGGAATGTGAGTCCTTCTTTCGTTCACAATGCGGCGGAATTGGCGGGCGGCGCGTGTCGGCGCGAGGATGCGAATGATGCAAAGGTCGTCACGTTTCTGGCTGCGTAAGATCGTTAGCCACGCCGGTCGAGTATCTTATCCCTCATGCGGCTCGACAACCGCTTGATCCCGCCGGCCAGCGGTGTATACTCGCCGCACATGGGATACAACGCTATTTGTTAGCCCGCAATGAATACAATGAAGCATCGTACGAAATACATCGGACCATGAACTTGGTCAAATCAAAGCAACGCGTCGCGGACCACGGGGAGGTTTTTACTCCGGCGTGGATGGTTGAAGCCATGCTGGACTTGGTGAAGGGCGAGACCGAGCGCATTGACTCGCGCTTTCTTGAACCCGCCTGTGGCAACGGCAATTTTCTGGTGCAGATTCTGAGGCGCAAGCTCGCCGCTGTGGAACACAAATATGGCAAGTCCGATTTCGAGAGGCGACACTACGCGCTGCTCGCGCTGATGTGCCTCTACGCCATCGAACTGCTACCGGACAACATTGCCGAGTGCCGCGCGAACCTGCTGGAGATCTTCACCGGGTATTTGAACCTGGATCAGTCGGATGACCTGTATCGCGCCGCGTTCTATGTGCTTTCGCAAAACCTTGTCCACGGCGACGCCCTGACGATGCGTACCCGTGACGACCTGCCAATCACATTCGCTGAGTGGGGCTATCTGGGCAAAGGCAGGTTTCAGAGGCGTGACTTCCGCTTCGACAGTCTCACCCAATCATCTGCCTACAGCGCCGAAGGGTCGCTCTTTGCCAACCTTGGCAAACACGAGATTTTCACGCCGGCTAAGACCTACCCGCCGATGACGGTGGGTGAGTTGGCCGCCGTTGCGACGGAGGTCATTGTATGAGCGCCAAAGCCAGCTTTGCGCTGAGCAGCCGCAACCCGGATGTGCTGACGTGCATCGCGAACCTTTCCAACGACGAGGTGTTTACGCCGCCGGAATTCGCCAACCGGATGCTCGACACGCTGGGGGAGGCGTGGGCGGCCAACCACGGCGGGGCGAACCTCTGGGCGGACAAGTCGGTGAAGCTCCTGGACCCCTGCACGAAATCCGGCGTGTTTCTCCGCGAGATCACCAGCCGACTGACCAAGGGATTGGAAAAAGAGATTCCGAACTTGGAAAAGCGCGTGAATCATATCCTCACGAAGCAGGTGTTCGGAATCGCCATCACGCAAATCACGAGCCTGCTGGCGCGTCGGAGCTTGTATTGCTCAAAGCACGCAACCGGCGAGCACTCCATCGCCAAATCGTTCGCCAGTGATGATGGCAATATTTGGTTCAAGCGTATCAAACATAAGTGGGATGGCGAAAAGTGCCACTATTGCGGAGCGGGCAAATCCGTTTTCGATCGGGCGGCGGGACTGGAAACCCACGCCTACGGATTCATTCACACGGACAACATCAAGACTCGGCTCGCCGAGATATTTGGAGGCAACATGCAATTCGACGTAATCATCGGCAATCCACCGTATCAAATGAAAGGTGGCGCGGGCGGATCAAGCGACTCCTCGATATATCACCTTTTTGTAGAGCAGGCACTCAACCTTGAACCGCGCTTCTTGAGCATGGTCATTCCGTCAAGGTGGCTGGCTGGCGGTCGAGGCATGGATGAGTTCCGAAAGGCGATGCTTACAGGCAAGCACATCAGCCACCTTGTTGACTACACAAAGATGTCAACAGCGTTCCCGGGTGTCGATTTCGAGGGCGGCGTAGGCTATTTCCTTTGGGAAGGGAATCATCACGGCGACTGCAAATACAAGCTCGTGCTTGGAGATGAAGAGCAGCCAGAGGTGGTTCGCGAGCTGGATGAGTTCGACATCTTCGTGCGAGACTCACGCGCGATTGGCATTCTGAAGAAAGTGCAACGGTTAAACGAACCTTCTGTGGCAGACCTCGTGACCGGAGACACGCCATTTGGTCTGGCCACGAACTTTGCTGAACATAAGGAAAAACCTTTTCGGGGCTCGGTTGCCCTTTACATAACAGACCGTGGAAAACGCGTTGTGGTGCATACCTCTCGGTCTGGCATCCGGAAGAATGTGCATCTGATTGATTCATGGAAAGTGCTTTTCCCAGAGGCTTACGGAGAACGCGGTGCAATCCCAGCGCTAGTTCTCGGCCCTTCCATCGTGACTCCGCCTGAATCGGTATGCACGCAGACGTATTTGGTGGCAGGGCCACTCGCGAGCAAAAAGGCGGCGACGAGTCTTCAGACCTATTCCAGAACTCGGTTCTTTCGTTTCCTCGTTTCGATTCGGAAAATCACACAGCACGCACTTCGGTCAACATATTCATGGATTCCACAGCAGACATGGGGTCGCACCTGGACGGACAAAGAACTTTACGCGAAATACGGCATCACGCGAAAGCAGCAGGCTTACATCGAGTCTCAAGTTCGGGAGATGACCCTCGACGAGGCAGCCGATGAGTAAGACCATCGAGGACTCTCTTGCGAAAACCGGAGGAGGAAACGGTATGATGTTGGAAACGTTTTACACGGAATCGTCCGCATGGCACCAGAAGATCGGCGACATTCACGCCGTTCTGGAGCGTGTCAAGATCAGCGAAGAGCGGTCCGCCGATGCCCTGCACTTGCGCAAGCTCAATCGCATCATGTCCATTCATGCATCTACCGCGATCGAAGGCAACAGTCTGACCCTGGTGCAGGTCTCCGACGTGATCAACGGCAAGCCCGTCTGGGGCCCCAAAAAGGACATCAAGGAAGTGCAGAACGCATGGCAGGCCTACAACGAAATGGCGAATTACGCCCCCTGGTCAGTCGGCGATTTGCTGAAGGCGCACGCCAACCTGACCGACACGCTCATCGGTGAATCGGGCCAATTTCGCAGCGTCGGTGTTGCCGTTGTGCGCGGCGATGGTATGGTGATGCACCAGGGCTCGCCGGCTGAACAGGTCCGCACGCTGGTAGAGCGGCTCCTGGCTTGGGGGCAAACCAGCGAAGCCCACCCGCTCATCAAAAGTTCCGCTGTCCACTATATGATCGAACACATCCATCCCTTCCGCGATGGCAACGGCAGAATCGGGCGACTGTGGCAAACGCTGATCCTGTCCAAATGGAATCCGCTGTTTGCTTGGATGCCGGTCGAAACTCTGGTGCACCACAATCAGGCGCTTTACTATAAGGCGCTTCAGGATTCGCATACTGGCACGGTGGATTGCCGACCGTTTATAGACTTCATGCTCGATGCCATCGGAAATTCACTTTACAAGTATATCGATATTGCGACGGAAACTGCAGTTGATGTCCCTGTAAGTGTCCCTGTAAATGTCCCCGCAAATGGGCTTTCTGACAAAATCTTGATCATCATACGGGCCAATCCTAAAGCGACGGCGCAGAAGATGGCGATCACGCTGGGGGTGACTGACAAGACGATCAAGCGGCATCTCAAAGCGCTTCGGGAACAGGGTCAACTGCATCGCGTCGGTTCCGACAAGGCGGGCCATTGGGAGGTGGTGGAGAAGTCGCGATGAATAAACCAACCATTGAGGAACTCCTGGCGCCGAAGCCGGAGGCACGTCCGCGCGTCTACGCCTATACGATTGAAGACAAGGCGCACGCTGGATTACTCAAGGTGGGGCAGTCCGCGCGCGACGTGAAGCAGCGCGTCGCCGAGCAACTCAAAACAGCCAACATCAAGAACTACACCATCGTGCTGGATGAGGTGGCCGAGCGCTCCGACGGCACGACGTTCACCGATCACGAGGTGCGCGATGCGCTCGTCCGGAAAGGTTTCGCGAATCCAGAACTGGAATGGATGCGCTGCACGCTCAAGGATGTGAAAACCGTCCTCACCGAGTTGCGCACCGGCAAGGCGTTCACCGGGACGCACTCTGAGACGTTCGCGATGCGCCGGGAGCAGATCGAGGCCGTGAACAAGACCTGCGACTACTTCCGCTCCATCTGGGCAGAGAAGAAGAAAGTAGTCCCGCGCTTCCTGTGGAACGCGAAGATGCGTTTCGGCAAGACCTTCACCGCGTATCAACTCGTTAAGAAACTCGGGGCGAAGCGCGTGCTTGTGGTTACATTCAAGCCCGCCGTGGAAGATGCGTGGCAGACGGACCTCGAATCACACGCGGACTTCGACGGTTGGCAATACCTCTCGCGCAATTCCGGCAGCGATCCGACGAGCGTCTCCACCAAGAAGCCACTGGTATATTTCGGTTCGTTCCAGGACCTGCTGGGACGGGACGACGCGGGCAATATCAAGGCCAAGAACGAATGGCTGCACACTGTGAACTGGGATTTGGTCGTGTTCGACGAATATCACTTCGGCGCGTGGCGCGAGACGGCCAAAGAACTGTTTGAGGGCGAGGACGAGGCGGTCGCCAAAAAGGAGACCAACCTCGAATACGCTGCCGGCTTGGAAGACGTAAACGAGGACTTGACGGAACTCTCGGCCAAGGAGAGCGAGTTCCTGCCCATCACCACCAAGGCTTATCTCTATCTCTCAGGCACGCCGTTCCGGGCGCTGGCGACGGGCGAGTTCATCGAGGAGGCGATCTTCAACTGGACCTACACGGATGAACAACGCGCCAAGGAAGAGTTCGCGCAGAAGAATCCCGGCAAGTGGAATCCTTACGGCGCGCTGCCACAGATGCGTCTGCTCACTTACCAGATGCCAGAAGAGCTTGTGGCGATAGCGAACGCCGGGGAGTTCGACGAGTTCGACCTGAACGCCTTTTTTGAGGCATCGGGAAAAGGCTTGCTGGCGCAGTTCAAGCACAAGAGCGACGTGCAGAAGTGGCTGGACATCATTCGCGGCGCGTATGCGCCCAAGGCGGTCGAGTATCTCAAGACCGGAACGCGCCCGCCGTTTCCGTATTCGGATGTGCGTCTGCTGCCGTATCTCCAGCACTCGTTCTGGTTTCTGCCCAACGTTGCGGCCTGCCACGCGATGGCGAATTTGCTCGCCGAGAAGCAAAACGTCTTCTGGCATGAATACGATGCGGTTGTCGCCGCTGGAGCATCGGCCGGCATCGGGTTGGATGCGCTGCCTCCCGTGCGCGAGGCTATCAACAGTGGCTTCGACAACAAGACTATCACGCTGTCGTGTGGGAAGCTCACCACTGGCGTCACCGTACCGCAATGGTCGTCCATCCTGATGTTGCGGAATCTGAAGTCACCGGAGACCTATTTCCAGTCGGCGTTTCGCATGCAGTCGCCGTGGTCCATCAAGAACCCCAACGGCGACGACCCGAATGAGGAGGAGATCATCAAGCCGGTTTGCTTCGTGTTCGACTTCGCGCCCACGCGTGCGCTGCGGCAGCTCTCCGAATACGGGATCGGGCTCTCGCCCAACGAGCCGAATCCGGAGAACGCGGTCAAAGACCTCGTGTCGTTCCTGCCTGTGCTGGCGTATGACGGCGCGAACATGACGCAGATTGATGCCGGGGGCATCCTCGATATCGCGATGGCCGGAACATCCGCCACGCTACTCGCGAAGAAGTGGCAAAGTGCAATCTTGGTCAACGTGGACAACGACACGTTGCGCAGGATCCTCGACAATCCCGAGGCGATGGCCGCGGTAGAGCGCATTGAGGGCTGGCGCGCGCTCGGCGACAACATCATCGAAACAATCATCAACAAGAGCGAAAAGTTGAAGGCGCTCAAGAACAAGGCCAAGGACAAGGATCTCTCGGCGAAAGAGAAGAAAGAACTCACCGAGGAGGAGAAGGAGTACAAGTCCAAGCGCAAACTCGTTCAGGAGAAGCTAATCAAGTTCGCGACACGTATTCCGGCATTCATGTATTTGACCGATTTCCGAGAGAACACTCTGCAGGACGTGATCACCAAGATTGAGAAAGGATTGTTCGAAACAGTAACTGGTCTGACGGTAAAGGATTTCAACCTGCTCGTGAGGCTCAAAGTGTTTAACACCGAGCAGATGAATCAGGCCGTGTTCGCATTCCGGCGTTACGAAGACGCATCACTCCGCTACACCGGCATAGAGAGTCACCCGGGATTGACCCATTACGGGCTGTACGACACCGTGGTGGCAAGAGTGTGAAAGGGGACACTGACTGCGCCAAGGAATGAGATTACTAAAAACAGCCGGGATGCCAATCCATAGGAGAGGTAAATGACACGCAAAAATCAACTCGTATGCCAGCACCTTGAGAACATCTCCCGCGATGCGCTCGAGAAATACCAGCAGATCATCCGCCAGTACGTCAGACACCGGCAGGGCGTCTATGCCCTCTACCGCCGGAACAAACTCTACTACGTGGGTCTGGCCAGCAGCCTGCAATCTCGCCTTGCGATGCATCTGCGTGACCGCCACGCAGCATCCTGGGACCGGTTCAGTGTCTACCTGACAATAGGGGACAGCCATCTGAAGGAACTTGAATCGTTGATCCTCCGCGTTGTGAAACCCAGTGGCAACAAACAGAAGGGCAAGTTCGCCAAATCCGAGGATCTCCGCCGGCGACTGCAAAAGGATTTCCGCTACCATCTCCGCGACGAAATGGACGCAATGTTTGGCAAACCCGCAAGAACTGTGAAGACACATGACGCACTCAGACACGGTTCCTCGGAAGACACCGGCCGCACACCAATCTTGGCCGAATACATCACAGGACCAATAATTCTCCGCGCCCGGCACAAGGCCGTAAAACTCACCGCACGCGTGCGCCGCAACGGCACAATCCTCTTTGCCGGCAAAGTCTATACCTCGCCATCCGTGGCCGGCGCCGCCGCCGTGAAACGCACAACCTGCAACGGCTGGACATTCTGGGAATACGAACGAGCCCCCGGCGACTGGGTGAAGCTGGACGGTTTACGCACGTAACGACAAACCACTTAGACCTTAGAAAAGTCGGACAAATTCGATGATAAACGAGGACCAAGAAAAATATGCAAAACCGGCACAACGCCATCCACGCCTCGACCTGAGGGAACAGATCAACCACGGATGCAAGAAGTGTCCACGTCTGGACCGCAATGAGAACACAGATGACGGAGTCTGCACCGTTACAGTCTCAGGGATGGACGGTCAACCGGTCCGATGCGTCGGGCAATGGGCACAGAAAAAGATCCACTTCCTGACTCAATATCTTGGCAACTGGGTATCCCCTTTACTCTAGCTGATAATCTGGCTATTCTCGCGGCATGATTGATAACGGAAAGACGGAAGGCGTGGAGACCATGGGGCCGTTTCC
>Ga0247841_10006027_pt1 | contig 19098 bp, 15 predicted proteins | sample LaCruzMarch2015__2_FD_192410 | JGI IMG/M metagenome (GOLD analysis project Ga0247841, IMG submission 192410) | Freshwater microbial communities from meromictic Lake La Cruz, Castile-La Mancha, Spain - LaCruzMarch2015_18m | ecosystem: Environmental > Aquatic > Freshwater > Lake | place: Spain... | reverse complement strand
AGCCGATCCGGGCGACTATACTATAACGGTTAAAGCCGCTAATGATTGCGGAGCGGCAGCCACCAAACAAATTACCATTCATGTTTTGAAAAATGAGTGGCGCGGCGACGGCGCCTGCCAATCAAATCATCAAGAGGCCTGTGATACTCCGGTTAGTGATTGTGGCGCTTGCTGTGCTCCTCAATGTTCCGGCAAGTCCTGCGGGGCTGATGGTTGCGGGGGGAGTTGCGGCGTTTGCAGCGGTTCCCAAATTTGTACTAACGGGTCATGTTGCCCGGTAGCGGCGGACATCCAGGCAAGTGTTGATAATGCCCATGCTACATATTTTAACGGGGCTTATATCGGTGGAGCGGCTGATTGGGGAAATATTGAACATTATTATATTAATGTGCGGCCAGGGAAAAATGTTATTGCCATAAAGGCGACTGATTATGGCAGCTTATATGGAATTGCCGCGACTTTAAATCAGGCCGGTTGCGCTAGTATGACTACGAGTAGTGTGAGCAATTGGAAATGTATCATTTCACCCAGCGGCGATTGGACAGGGCTTGATTATGATGATGCCGGCTGGCCGGCGGCAGTCCACACAGATGCGCCCGGTTGGTATGGACATGGCAATATGTTATATCCAATTTCCCAAATTTGGGCAAGCGGTTCCGGCCAAGGCGGAATTGTTTATTGCCGTTATACTTTTTACACCCAATAATTTATTCAAACTAATTTATAAAAAACGCCCCGATGGAATATCGGGGCGTTTTTTATGCGGAAGAATATTTTATAAAAATATCTAGAAAATATAATAGCCGGCCAAGCTGATTAAAAAGCCTAAAAGCGAACCGGCGATAATTTGCGCCGGCGTATGGCCGACTTTTTCAACTAGGAGAGGATATTTTTCCGCGTTGATGATTTTATTATTGCTTAAGCCTTTTATTAAATCATTTAAAATTTTTGCATTTTGTCCCACATAGTTTCTAAGGCCTAAGGCATCGCGTATTATAAAAAAACTTAAGATTATGCAGACGAAAAAGAGGGGAGAGCTAAAGCCCTGCGTTAAGCCGGCGCTAGCAGCTAAAGAAATAATCATGGCGGCATGGCTTGATGGCATGCCGGAGTAAGAAATAAATGACCGCCAACTATATCTTAAGCTGTTAGATTTTATCAAGGGCTTAGCGAGTTGGGCGATTATAGCGGAGGTTAGAGGAGCAATTAAAATTTGCAGCATAAATTTTAAATAGAGGCGAGTTTATTAATTTTGAAATAATAATAGTAGTATAAAAATACTAAGAGATAAATTAAAGTTAAAGAGATAAAAATTATTAAGAAATTATTAGCGGCCGCGTAAGACCCCGGCTGTATAATAAATTTGTTCACTTTGATTTCTAAATTATTTTCAGCAGGTATTATTAATTTACTATCATAGGCCGGCAGTAATTTTTGATTAAGTATTGAATGGGTTAATAAATTTTCCGTTTGTCCAAGCTGATAGCCGGCCGAGTTTGTTTTCCCAAAATTTATATTTGTATTAGCAGGGTTTAATCCGGAATTTTGCGCTAACGGTTTAATTGAACCGACGGCCGGTGAACCGAATATTTGTACGACTACGGTTGTGTCTTGTCCCAGAAATTTTCCATCAATCGCGGAAATTCCTATTTCCTGGTAGTAAGGGCTTAAAAGGTTTTTTTTGTGCATTGGAGAATCTTTCCAGGCGTCTACTACTCCTTGGCTGGTTACGAAATCAATCGCCAAATTTTCACCAACATAAGAATAGTTATAGCCGGTGTCGCGTATCCAGGCGGAGAATTTTCTATTATCAATATTATGTTTAAAAGTTTGAGATTCTAAAATGGTTTTGCCCTTAGCTATGGCGGCTTGGGTTAAAAGTTGATTGGCCGTTAACGTATTAAGACCGGCGGCCTCTCTTTCTTGATTAGTCAAAGCGATTATTTCTTCCGGGGTAATAGCGGATAAGTGAGCCAAATTAGGCAATAAAAAAATCCCTACGAGTATACCTAATAGAGATAACCTAAGATTTGGCCTGAATTGCTTTTTATATTCATTTTTAGGGCTGCCATATGTAAAATATAGCCGTCCGTTTATCTTTTGAATCATTTTTATTTTTATCTTTATTTTTGTTTTTTGTCAACTTTTTGACTATAATATAATTATAGCACAGAATGATGTAAAAAGCAAGCATTGCCTGAATTAGTTTCGTCTGATAAAATAATAATATAAAAAATTAATTTTTATAAATATGAAAAAGGAAATTACCGTAGCCGTTAGCGGCTATTTTAACCCTCTGCATGTCGGGCACCTTGAGATGATGGAGAAAGCTAAAAAATTAGGCGACCGTTTGGTGGTGATAGTTAATAATGATTATCAGGTTAAGTTAAAAGGCAGAGTGCCATTTTTAAATCAGGCCGACAGGGTGAAAATAGTTTCAGCCATTAAGTGGGTGGACAAAGTCTTTCTTTCCATAGACCGTGACCCGTCAGTCTGTAAATCTCTGGCTAAAGTTAAGCCGGATATTTTTGCCCAGGGCGGCGACAGAAATCAGGGTGAAGCTCCAGAAACTGGAATCTGCCGCCGTTTGAAAATAAAAACGATAGACGGCTTAGGTAAAAAAATCAGGTCAAGCTCAACTTTAATCGCTAAGGCGGCTAAAAAAAAGCTGGTTAAAAAATAATTTATGTTGAAAAAATTAATAATTATATTCGCAGTTATCTTAATCGGCGGATTTTTGTATTGGCAAAATTTGAATTCACCCATAGACGCTGACGGCCAAGAGCAAATTTTTATAGTTAATAGGGGAGAAACCGTTAAACAGGCCGCAGAAAATTTGCGTATAAATAATTTGATCAGGTCTAAATTTTATTTTAAATATAAAGTTTGGCGGGAAAATTTAAAGATTCAGGCCGGCGAATATTTAATTAGCCCTAAATTAAGCGCGAGAGAGATAATAAAAATATTAACTCAAGGCGATGCCATAAGCCAAGAAAAATCCATTAAAATAATTGAAGGCTGGAATAATAAAGACATCGGCGCATATTTTGAAAAAAATAATATAATTCCAGCTAAAGATTTTTTGCCCCTGGCTTCAGCGCCGCTTAACCAATGGAAATTTAATTTTGCTAAGCCGGATTTTTTAAATGACGCGCCCAAGCAGGCCGATTTAGAGGGTTATTTATTCCCCGATACTTATCGCATATTTAAGGAGACTGCGGCCGAAGGAATTATTTTAAAAATGTTAGATAATTTTGATAAGAAGTTAACGCCGGGAATGAGGGCGGAAATAAAATTGCAAAAAAAGACGATTTATGAAATTGTTATCATGGCTTCAATAATTGAAAAAGAAGTTAGATCAACAGATGATATGAAAATTGTTTCCGGAATATTTTGGAATCGGGTGAAAAGCGGCGTGGCTTTAAATTCTTGTGCTACCCTAGCTTATATTTTAGGAGTTAATAAAGCGCAATACAGCCTTAAAGACACGAAGGTGGATTCGCCGTATAATACTTATAAATACCGCGGCCTGCCGCCCGGACCGATTGCCAACCCTGGGCTTAACGCGATTAAGGCCGCTATTTATCCGGAAGATACTAATTACAATTATTTTTTAAGCGATCCGGCGACCGGCAAAACTATTTATAGTAAATATTTAGAGGAACATAATGTAAATAAATTAAAATATTTAAAATAAATATTTTTCTTGACAATCCTTGAAAGTATGTTATTATTAAATTAATTCACCCCGTGAAATAGGCTTTGCCTCCCGAAGGGATTTCACGGGGTAAAATAGTCGCAGACAGCAGGCACGCTTTAGAAAGCGCTTAAATTCCTGCCGAGACATAGCTAATTTTAGCTAATCTTTTAGTCTAGTCTGCGCATTGTACGCAGATTTTTTTGTTTATTAATCAATTTTAAAAAATATGTCTAAGACAAAAGAGCAAAAAAGAACAATTCTAAAGGAACTAAACGACAAAATTTCCAGAGCTAAATCGATTATTTTTACCAAATACAGCGGCTTAACCGTTAAGGAAAACGAGATCTTAAGATCAAAATTACGCCAAGAAAACAATGAATATTATGTGGCCAAAAAGACTTTATTTGATCTGGCCCTGAGAGACAAGGCAATTGCCGGTTTGGATGTAAAGAAATTTGAGGGACAAATAGCCGCGATTTTCGGTTATAGCGACGAAGTTTCTCCGGCTAAGATAATCGGCCAATTTAAAAAAGATAAAGAAGGAAAAATTGAATTTGTTGGCGGTATTTTAGAAAATAAATATATTGGCATGAGTGAAGTCGCCAGCTTGGCTACTTTGCCCGGCAGACAAGAATTATATGGTAAAATCGTCGGTTCAATTAACGCTCCGGTTTTCGGCTTCGTCAACGCGTTAGCCGGCAATATTAGAAACCTAGTCCAAGTTTTAAAAGCGGTTGGGGATAAAAAATAAAAATTTATATAATTAATAATTAAGCAAAATTTATGCCAGAAGAAACTAAAAATGAAGACACTCAGGTTGAAGTGCCTGAAAAATTTAAATCATTGGTGGAAACCATTGAAAAAATGTCAGTTTTAGATTTAGCCGAATTAGTTAAGATTTTAGAAAAGAAATTTGGCGTTTCCGCTGCCGCTCCTGCTATGATGATGGCTGGTCCGGCCGCCGCTCAAGCCGAGGTAGAAGAAAAAACTAGCTTCAATATTGAAATAACCGAAGCCGGTTCAAACAAAATCGCGGTTATTAAAGCGGTTCGCGAATTAACTGAAATGGGTTTAAAGGATGCAAAAGATTTAGTTGATGCCGCTCCTAAAATGTTAAAAGAAGGCGTTAAGAAGGAAGATGCCGAGGCCATGAAAAAGAAATTGGAAGAAGCCGGCGCTAAAATTACCCTGAAATAAAAACTCGAGTAATAAAATAAAAAACGCTCCGTATTTTACCGAGCGTTTTTTATTTAGAGTTTATTTGTTTAGATGAACGGCTTCAATTAAATAAACCGAAGCGCCATTTAGAAAATATATTTTTTTGTTGGTTTCATCAATTTGAAAATCTTTTAAGTCATCAAATTTATCGCTCGTATATTGGTTAATAAAATTACCTTTTTTATTAAATACAACCAATCTTTTGCCGGCCGGTTCAAAAATATAAAGGTAATCTTGTTTTTCGGAGATCGCAAGTTTAGTCGCTTGGCTGAAATTAGGTTCAACCGCGGAGATAGAAAATTCCTGTTTTTTACCTTTGGCATATTCAGAAACTTCCCCGTTATTTTTTAAAAGATAAATATTGCCGGTGATATCAAGGCTGGTTACATTGGTTAAATCTTCTGGGGAGTTTAGCCAGCTAACCGCCCCGGTTAATTTAGAACCGCTTTTGTCAAAACGGTAAATTTGCCCGTTAGCCGCGTCGGCCAGATAATATCTGTTATTATATTGTTTTAAATCAATTATTTTTTGCGGTTTGGCCGAATAGTCTATTTCCATAGCGGAAATTTTTTCGGTTTTAACGTCAAAAATAATAATATTGTTAGCATCAAGGTAGGAGATGTTATTATTTTTGTCGATATCGGGGAAATCGAGCCGGCTTATGTCCTGGTCGGCTAAATTTATGGCCGTGGTAAGTTTGCTTTTTAAATCAATACTATAAATGGTTTTTTGCTCAGCATCGGCGGCAAATATTTTTTCTTGAGCCATAGTTATGCTGGTCGGCTTGGCGTTGGCGTTAAGATTAATAAAATTAGCCACCAGGTTGGCTTCGGCGCGGATAACGCGGCTTATTTTTTCAGTTTGTACCAGGTGTTTCGCCATTAACACATTATATTGATCTTTTTGCGTTTGGCTTTTCTGAGGCAATCCCGCTATTAGCCCCTTAACTTCTTCAAGTATTTTTTTGGCGCCGGCTTCATTATTATATAGCAGGCTGGCGTCAATTTGATTTTGTTTTTGCTCAATGGTTGCCATTAAATTGCTTATAGCGGCTTGGTTTTTTATTTCTTTATTTTTTATATTCTGCCAAGTCAGGTTGGAAGAAAAGAGTATCAGACAAATTAAAAAAGCTGATAATAAAATTTTGTTTATCTTGTTTAGATTTTTGTACCAGAAAAATAATTCAAACAAAGCCGCTTTAATTTTTAGGCAGAAATTTTTTGCGTTAGAAATTAACTGGTTGAAAAATTCGGCTAACTTTTCTTTATTGGTCAGTATCTTAAAAATATAAATTAATAACCCGGCCGACCAGGCCAAATAATTTTTCAAAGAATTAAAGATTTTTTTAAAAGAAAACCAGCTTACTTTTCTGCCGGAGAAAATTTTATCTTTAAGCAGAAATGTTTTTACTTCGATTTTATTGGTTTGCCCGGAGCTGAAGCGTCCGGTTAAGCCGTTAAAAAAAGATGACCATTTTTTAGCGTTGATCAGCCCTGAGGGGGTAAGCAATTTTTCAGTCTGCTCTTCCGTGGTAATTAAATTATCAATTGAAGCTTTAGTTGAAACAACCGGCGTTTTAATTTTTATTTCCGGCATTTCCACTCCGGTGGTATTTTTTATGATAATTCCCAAAAAGGGCACATAAGCGTTAATTTTACTAAGTGTATTTTTAATTTGTTCAGCCGCGCTGGCCGGAGGCAGGGTAGTTATAATATTAATAATTTGCTTGGATGAAAGATATTCGGACAAGGTTTCGCTCGAAAAAATGAAATAACCGCCGCGCGGCAGGGCGCCGCTTATGACATTAGAAAATAATTTAATTATGTTTGAAGATTTTTTTACTTCGCCTTTGTCTGTTTGTTCGGTGATATCAGCCAATTTATATCTAGTGTTATCTTCGGCCTTGCTTTTATATATAAGCAGCGCTTTATTTTTTCCTAAATTAGAAAAATGCAAGCTGTCATTATAAATTACGCCGATAGTAATATTGGCCAGGCCGGGGTTTAATTTGATTTTTTCACTTTGCAAAAATTCCGCCAATTTTTTATTAGTTTTAGCCAGAGCCGATTCAAAAATATGTTCTATTTTTATACTTGAAACTCGCTCGCGCAAGATCATTTTTTCATTTTGATAATAACTATGGTTTAGGGTGTTAATTAAAAAATTAATAATTTTAAGACTATTGGTTTTTTTTGATTCAATCTCAATTAAAGCAAATAGTTTTCCGGCCAAAGCTTCTTTGTTGGCGTCCGGCTGAGCGATATAAATTTCGTGGGCTAATTTATTGCGCTGGCCGGGCGTTATGATAAATTGGGCTATTTTGTAATTCATAAAAAATAATATAATCCATTTTGACTAAACGATGGATTTATTATACAATAAATTTATAAATAAGGTAAGAGGGTCAAGCTGGTTGGCTAGCCGGTTGGTTGTCTAATTAACCGGCCAACTGATTAATTGATATATATGCTGGAAAAACTATTTGGTTCAAATTCACGAGTCAAAATATTGAAATTGTTTTTACTTAACCCGACGAGTAAATTTTATATCAGGCAACTATCGCGTGATTTAAAACTGCAGCTTAATTCGGTCCGCCGGGAATTGGAAAATTTGGAAAAATTCGGTATTTTAACTTCAGATATGAAAAATGAAGAAGAGGGAAAAGGCAAAAAGGAAGCACCCGGTCGCACGACGCCAGAGGCTATGGCGTCGGCGCGCGGGCAAGAAAAGAAATATTTTCGCGCTAACCCTAATTTTATTTTATTTGACGAGATAAAGGCTTTAATCGTTAAGGCGCAGATTTTATATGAGAAAGATTTTGTGCGAAAGCTTAACTCTATCGGCAAAGTAAAACTGTTGGTTTTAACCGGTATTTTTGTTAATAACCCTAACACCTTAATTGACATATTAATTGTGGGTAAAATTAATAAAATTAAATTAATAAAGTTAATCAGAGAATTGGAAATTGAGTTGGGGAAAGAAATTAATTTCACGGTTTTTGATAATCAAGAATTTAAATACCGCCGTGATATTACCGACATATTTCTTTATGGTATTTTAGACGGCAAAAATCTTGTGGTGATTGATGAAGTTGGGTTGAGTTAATTTGGTTAGCAAATATGTGGCATTTTGGTTTTGGCTTTATTTATAATATTAAAACCTCCGAGCGGAGGTTTTTTGTTTTACCCCTCATCCATTGTAGATACGGGGATTTATTTGACATAATTGAAGATATATGATATAGTAATAAGTTATTTAAATTATTAATTATATTATATGTTTGATACTCTAAAATTAGCCAAAAAATTAATAGGCCAAATAAAGAAATCAAGGAAATTTAGGCTGTTAGCCCTTGTTTTTGCGGCTAAATTTTTGTTATCTGTTTTAGCCATTATTGTTATTAGCTATTTAGCTGTTAATGCACAAAATACCGAAGCGGCTTACGGCCTCAATACTGAAATAAAACAGGTTAAAACTGCCGATAACCCCACGGTATATTATTTAGATCATGAGCGCGGGTTAAAAAAAGCTTATGTAAGCGCTAAGGTTTTTTTGGCTTATGGCAATAAATGGAGCGATATTAAAGTTATTAGCAACGAAGAATTAAATAAGTGGCCGGAAGTTAGATTAGTTAAATCAAGTGATAGCCGGTCTGTTTATTATATTTCTAACGGTCAAAAAGCTTTGATTGAATCTGAACAGCAATTTGTTGATTCGGGGTTTAAATGGTCGGATATCATAACAATTTCCCGGGCTGATTTGGTCGAATATAAAACTACTGATTTTAAAGTCGGCGGCGCAATTACAGATTACAGCAACAGCTCGCTGTCAGTTACTTTGGATTATTCCAGTCCGAAGGCCGGTTATTTAGTTTCCGGCACCCAAGATAATTTGGTGGCTGTTTTTAATTTAAAAGCCGGTAGTCAGCCGGTTGAAATTAAAAAATTAGTTTTAGATTTAAAAGGTGTTTTTAATTCCGATGTAATCAAGGAAATTTATTTGACCAATGAAAGCGATATAGAATATTCGATTTCTTCTTCGCCGAGCAATAGACAGGTTACTTTTAATTTTAATAGCCAGCCGATAATTATCAGCGCGGGCGGAACCGCAAAAATTAAAGTTTATGTAAACTTTAATAATATTTCCAGCGATATTACTAATCATACCATTCAGGCCGCTATCAATCAGGCTTCCAATATAACCGGCGCTAAAGCCACCGGCGTTTTTCCTATAACCGGAGAAATATTTAAGCTTACTGCCGGAGGCGGTTCTTTAGAAAAGGTTGCCGCCAGCGAACAGTCTTTAAATATTAATAATAATCAGGCGGCTATCGGCTCAACGGAAAAAAATATCGGCAAATTCATTTTAGCTGAAACTTCCGGTAAGTCGGATATTTTTGCCAAAGAATTAAAATTCACCAATAGTGGTAACGCCGCCGCGGCTAGTTTAAATAATTTTAAGTTAAAAAATAAAGCCGGCCAAATCGTTTCGACCGCCGCCGCGATGACTAGCGACAGGGAATTAATTTTTAAATTAAATAATTATAAAATTAAAAAAGGCAATAATGAAACCCTCACCGTTTTAGCCGATGTTTCGGACGGTGAAAATGATACAATCAATCTTTACCTTGACGAAGCTAAAATCGGCAGCTCACAGGGAGATTTTAATTTGCCGGTTAATATAACCAATCTTGAAGAAATTATTACTATCAAGAGAGAGGCGGCCGGCGTGGTTGCTAAAGAGCTAAAAGCTAATAATAAAGTTTTTAGCCAACAGACCGGTGTTATTATCGGCAATTTTGAAATAAGAAATAATAACCAAAAAATAAGCTTGAATCGTCTGAGTTTTAGCTTGGAGAAAAATAGCGCTACGCCTGGTTTAACCGAAACCGTTTATTTAGTCAATTATAATAGCGGTGAAGTTTATGGCTATTTTGACGGCGGTAAGTTCAATAATGGCGCGGTTAGCATTGCTTTAAACGGTTTGGATTTAAAGGCTAAACAAAATTTAACTTTAGCTTTAGTGACAAAAATAGCCGAGAGCGCGCCTAATGGCGGTTATTATAAAATAATTTTAAATAGCCTTGATTATCGCGCTGGCAGCGGCGCTTTATTTTCCGACACGGTGAACAGCGCCGGAGAAAAACTAACCGTCAGCAAATCCAATCTTTATCTTTATCCTAATAATGATTTAGGCAGCCAGACCCTTACTAAGGGCCAGGAGAATGCCAAAATTGCCAGCTTTATTGTAGAGGCCGCGGCCGGAGGCGATACTAAAATAACCGGTTTGACTTTTTCTCGGGGGGAAGATAGTTCGGGCGCTATTTCTTTTGATAACGGTTTTAGCAATTTGAAATTTTATATCGGCTCAACTAAAATTGCAACGATTGAAAACCCTTACAGCGGCGATTTTTTAATCAGCGATTTTAAATATGTTTTAAAGTCAGGCGCCAGAGCTGAAATAAAAGTTTACGCGGATACGGAAACTGATTTAGGAGCTTCGGAAATTCAATTGGCAATCAGTGATTTAGTGGCGGTTAATAACAGCTCTTTAATATCGGCCGCAGTCAACAATTTAAATGTTAATAGCCATAAAGTTATTTTTGGCCAGACAGGCGGGGAAATCAGCAAAATTACCGATGGTTTCGTAACTAAAGGCTTAGATGATAATGTTATTGCCGGCTTTAAAGTTAGAAATACGGGTACTGAAGATTTAAAACTTCAATCAATTACCATTAACGCGACTAGTCAGGAATTAACTTATAGCTTAGGTTATAGCAACTTAAAAGTTATTAATCGCGATACGCAAAAAACTGCCGGCAGTACGGTTAGCCGGCCGGTGGCTGGCGCCAATAAGATTAGTTTGGGCAGTTATGTTATTAAGGTTGGGGAAGAAGCCACTTTTGATGTCCATATCAAAACCAACAATACTATAACTGATGGAAATATTAATATTTATTTTAGCGATTTTACGGCTCAAGGTAAAACTTCTAAGGTGAAAGCTTCAGTTAGCGGTGATTTAACCGATAGTTATAATTTTACCGTAGCCACCGGCGCGAGCAGCGAGCAATCCGACAGCAATACTAATACCACTACTACCACCACCACTTCGAAAAAATTTATTAAGCCGGTTAGCGGACGCATAACTTATAGTTTTCATGACTCAAGTTATCCTTATCTTAGTTCTGTCGGCCAGCATACCGGAATAGACATAGCAGTATCTCAGGGTACTAAAATTAAGGCCGCGAATGACGGTACGGTCGTTGAAGTGTTTAATGGCGGTTTAACCGATTATGCTAGTTATATCGCCATCAGCCATGGCAATGGCCTAATAACAAGATATGTGCATTTGTCGCGCCTTGATGTTAAGGTGGGCGATATGGTTAAACAAAGCGATGTTATCGGTTTGTCCGGCGGTGCGCCCGGTACATCCGGCGCCGGCGTTTATTCAAACGGAGCGCATCTGCATTTTGAAGTTTTACTAAACGGCGCAGCGGTTGATCCTGAAAGTTATTTACCATAAGCTTAAATTTTTTGAAAAAGGGGACTTCCAGGGAAGCCCTTTTTTCTTGCCTAAATGAGTTTTTTCGTTTAGAATTAGATTATGAACAAATTATTTTTATACAATACATTAAGCGGGGAAAAGGAAGAATTTAAAGAGGTAAAAAGGGGTGAAGTCAGGATTTATACTTGTGGTCCGACGGTTTATAATTACGCGCATATCGGTAATTTGCGCGCTTATATTTTCGCTGATATTTTAGTGCGTGCGATGCGTTATAATTATGGAGAAGAAAATGTAAAATGGGTTATGAACATTACCGATGTTGATGATAAAACGATCAGGGATTCAAAAATTGAATATCCCAAGTTGGAACCAATGGCTGCCCTAAAACAATTTACTTCAAAATATGAAAAATTATTTTGGGAAGATATTGATGAACTGAATATTAACAGGCCGGATATCGCGCCACATGCGGCTGGCGATAAGTACGTTGAAGCTCAACAAAAATTAGTGATAAATATTTTTAATGCGGGCTATGCCTACATAAAAGACGGATCAGTATATTTTGACGTAGTTAAATACAGCAAAAAATATAAATACGGCCAATTAGTTGATATTAATGTTTCAAAATTAAAATCAGGCGCCAGAGTTGACTCCGATGAATATGAGAAGGAAAATGTGCAGGATTTTGTTCTCTGGAAAGGACGAAAAGAAGGCGAGCCAAGCTGGCCGCTTGAGATTAACGGAGAAAAATTACCTGGCCGGCCAGGTTGGCATATTGAATGCTCGGCTATGGGCGAATCAGAACTTGGCATGCCATTTGATATTCATACCGGAGGAGTTGATTTAAAATTTCCGCATCATGAGAATGAAATACATCAGAGCGTGATAGGTTATGGATGCGAGAAACCGGTCAATTATTGGCTGCATAATGAATTTTTATTGGTTGACGGAGCGAAAATGAGCAAGCGATATAATAATTTTTATACTTTGCGCGACCTAGAGAAAAAAGATTTTAAATCTTTAGCCTTCCGTTTTTTATGCATGCAGACGCACTATGGCAAGCAGATGAATTTTACATTTGAAAGCTTGAAATCGGCCGAAGAAGGGCTAAGCCATTTATATAATCAAGCGCGCGAATTTGGCACGGAGACCGGAAGTATAGATAAAAATTTTAAAAATAAATTTATTGCCGCTGTGAGCGACGATTTTAACACGCCGCAAGCGCTGGCAGTTATACAGGAGTTATTAAAATCAGATATTTCTAATAAAAATAAATTAGCCACGGTTTTGGATTTTGATAAAGTACTGGGTTTAAATATTAGCGGTGTTTTTACAGCGGCTGATTTATCGGTTGAAGTGGCTGATTTAGTAAAAGTTCGGGACAAAGCAAGGGTTGAAAAGAAATTTGATGAATCCGATCGTTTACGCGCTAAAATTGAAAAAATGGGTTATATTGTTGAAGATACAAAAGACGGGCAAAGAATTTATAAAAAATAAAATATAATAAAATATGAGGAAGGGGGAATGTGGAAACATGATGGTGTTTTCGAGGTTAATAGATATAGATATAAAAACAGCCCTGATTATACTATTAGGTTTCGCGGGCATTATTTCATTGGCTTGTGAAAAAATTCAGTTTTTTTGCAGAAAAAAGATATTTAAGGAGAAAGAAGAGGGGGGTGAAGTATAAAAAATAACGATGCGGGTTTTCTTCATGAAGCCCGCATATTTTTATGAAAGACTTTTATAAAAAATTAAATAAACCTATCTACGCGCTCGCGCCCATGGCCGGAGTGGCGGATTCGGCCTTTCGGCAAATTTGCAAAAGCTTTGGCGCGGATATTGTTTATAGCGAAATGATAAGCGCTACGGCCATTGTTTATAATTCTAAAAAAACTTTAGAATTAATGAAATTTAATAAAAAAGAGCGGCCGTATGTAGTTCAGCTATTCGGCAGTAAACCGGAGCATTTCGCGCAAGCCGTAAAAATTATTGAAAAGAAAATAAGGCCGGACGGTATTGATATTAATTTTGGCTGTCCGGTTAAAAAAGTTTTAAAACAAGGGGCCGGCGCGGCGCTGATGGCTGATTTAAAATTGGCGCGGCAGGTAGTTGAGGCCGCTATAAATAACACCAGTTTGCCCATATCCATAAAAATCAGGTCGGAAGTTGGTAAAATTACGGCCTTGGTTTTTTTAAAACATTTAAACGATTTGGACATTAAAGCCGTTATGATACATGGCCGGACATTAAAACAAGGTAATAGCGGAGAAGTAAATTGGCAGATTATCAAACAAGCCAAAAAATATTTTAGAGGCGTGATTTTAGCGAATGGGGGAGCAATTGACAAGATGAGCGCGGATAAATTATTGCGCCTGACCGGCGTTGACGGCGTTGGCATAGGGCAAGGCGCGTTAGGAAAACCATGGATTTTCTCGCAACTCGCAACTCATAACTCGCAACCCATAACAAATAAATTAATTTTTAAGACAGCTTTTGAACACGCGAAGTTGGCGCATAAACTTAAAGGCAAGCGGGGGATGGTAGAAATGCGAAAGCATTTATGCTGGTATGTTAATGGCATGGAAAATGCTTCTGAATTAAGAAAAGAATTGGTAAAGGCGGAGAAAATAGATGATATTAAAAGAATTTTATTTTAAAATTTTTTTGTCATTCTGGCCAATGTTATAAAAAACTCGCTTGTTAGCGAGTTTTTGAGTTATGTGTTGCGAATTACGAGATTTACAGCCACTTTTTCTTCTTAAATAAATATAACATTGATAAGCCGACTATGGCCATAATAATTATAATTATCCAAAAACCGTTTTGATAATTAATAAATGGCATACCGCTGTCATTTTTTATGCTGAAAATCGCGGCGATTAAAGACATTGAAGAAAAAATTACATAGAAAATAGTCAGGGTTTTCATGACAGAGCTTAATTTGTTATTGGCCGTTGATTCATAGGAGTCGTGTAAAACTTCCACCATTTCGCGCTGATTTTCTAAAGTTTCCCAGATATTTTTTGTTTGGTCAATTAGTTCGCCATAGTAATTTTTTAATTGATTGCGCGGGATAAGGCTGCTTTCCATTTCCATCATCCGTTTTAAAATATTTTTATGGTTTTGCATGATTTTGCGCATATTTATTAAATTATGGCGCAATTTCAAAATTAAGGCGGCTGATTTTTTCTGGTCTTCACTTAAGACAATCTGTTCTGCCTGGCTTATGGCAATACTGTTATTATCTAAAATTATGTAGCTATATTGCAGAAGTTTTTTTAAAATCTCATAGAGTAAAACAGCCGAAGATTCAAATTTATAAGATAGAAGCGAGTTAGAATCTTTTTTGCAAAAATTAAAAAAATCATTTAAGGGTTTAATCGGAGTGCCGGGTAAAGTTACTAAAAAACCGTGGCCGATAAAAAATTCAATTTCTGAGGCCATAATTCGCTCATTATTTTTATCTTCGTTATAATTTGCCATTACCGGGAAATGCAAAATCATGAAAATATAATCAGATTCACGGGCGATAATCGGCCTTTGGGAGCTTGCTTTAGCCGAAGAAGCTACTAAATGCTGTAATTTAAAATTATATTTTTTTCTTAAATATTCGATTTCAGCTTTGCCGGTGTTATTAATATTAACCCAGTCGATATAATGATTTTTTTGCGGGTTGGCGATAGCAACTTGCTGGATGTTTTTAGATATTTTTTTGAAGTTTGACATAAGAAGATGGATTAAGTTTAAATGTTAATTTTATTATAGCATATATTTGGTTTTATAAAAATATATTTCCGGATGTTTTTATTTTTTAGGCTTTTTATGGTATAATAAAGCTTATTTGGAACAAGTAATTTTTTAATCATATGCCTGACATTAAATCCGAGGTAGCGGCAGAAAAAAAGCCGTCGTTAGAGAAAGAATTTTCCGGCCCAGAGGCGGTGAGAGAAAAAATAGGGCAGGGGGCTGAAGCGGAAAAAAAACAGAAAATAGAACAAGCCAGAAAAGTTGTTATGGATGAAATCGCGCAGACAGAAAGCCAAACCCCGGCCGCCATCGGACCGGCCGGTATTGTGCCTCTGCCGCAGGTTAAAACGCAAAAGCAGGTGGAAAATGTTCTGGCCGGAGGCTTGGCGGATATATATTTAAGCTTAACGCCGCAAAAGCGGCAAGAATTTAAAAAAGCCGGGGAGCAAACCGCCAGTAAAATAAATCAATTATTAGCGGCGGCTAAAATAAATATCGGTGAAATTATTAGATTGATAAAAAAATGGCTGTCTTTAATACCGGGAATGAATCAATACTTTTTAGAGCAGGAGGCTAAGATTAAAGCGGATGAATTAGTTAAGTTAAGAGATAAAAACTCTAATATCTAAATTCTAAATCCTAAACAAATTCTAATGCTCAAAATTACAAATTCAAAACGAATGCTAATTGCCTTTTGTTTGGAGCATTTGAATTTATAATTTTGGATTTGTTTAGAGTTTAGATATTAGAGTTTAAGATTTAAAATAGTATGGACTACGGCTTAGCCAATCAAAATATTCAAATTGTTAATGATGTAAGCTTAAGCGTTAATATTGACGGCTGGCTGATTTATTTATTGGCAGTTATCGGGGTTGTTATTCTGCTTTTTATTGCGAGAAAAATTATTTTATTTCTGGCCTTAAATTCAAAATATCATAATCAGATAATTTATTTATTGCGCGTGCCCAAAGAAAAGCCGAACGAAAAGCAGCAGTCGGCCACTCAAAATTATCTACAGCAATTGCGCGAAGAAATTTCCCGCGGCGAAACTATTTTTAAAGCTATAGGCGGCCTTAAGGCGCAGGAATGGCATAAAAATTTTTCATGGCTACTCGGCCGAAATGATCATTTTTCTTTTGAAATTGTAGCCGACCATAAATTTATTTCTTTTTATGTTGTCGCGCCCCGCGATATGGGCCGCTACATTGAGCAGCAAATTCAAGCCTATTATCCGGAAGCGATTTTAGAAGAGACCGCTGACTATAATATTTTTAGCTCCCGCGGCCAAACCGTAGCCGGTTTTATTAAAACCAAGCGCAGCTTTATTTTCCCTCTAAAGACTTACAATAAAATGGAAGCTGATCCGCTGAATTCTTTGGTTAACGCCATGTCTAAATTGAACGAAGAGGAAAGCTTGGCCATACAATATGTTGTCAGGAGCTCTAAGCCAAGCTGGCATAATAAAGTTAATCGGGTGGTTTCGTCGGTTAACCAGGGCAGAAAATTGTCAGATGCTTTAAGCGTAAATTTATTTTCTAAAATTTTAATGTTTTTTGGAGATTTGGTTAATGCGGCCAAGCCGACCGGAGACGATGGTAAAAAAATAGAAAAAGAAAACCGCTTAACCGCCATGGAGCAGGAAGTTTTAAAATTAATTGAAGAAAAAAATTCTAAGGCCGGGCTTGATGTTAATGTCAGGCTGGTGGCCAGCGCCCGAGATTTGCCCCGGGCCAAAATTTTTCTCAATAACATGATCAGCGTTTTTAGCCAGTATAATTATTATCAATACGGCAATATTCTAAGCAACAAAATTCCCTTTTATAATAACTACATTCAAAAATTTTTAATAAGAGATTTTATTTATAGGCGCTTTAAGCCGAGTTTTGGTTTTATTTTAAATACCGAAGAACTGGCTAGCCTTTATCATCCGCCGCTCGCTGGCGCGGAAACGCCTAATATCCGGTGGCTAATGGCTAAATATTCATCCGCGCCCTCTAATATCCCGGGTGAAGGAATTATTTTAGGAAAAAATATTTATCGCGGCATAACCACGGAAATAAAAATGAAGCGCGAAGACAGGCGGCGGCATACTTATGTTATCGGTAAATCAGGCGTGGGCAAATCCGTGCTCTTAGCTTCCATGGCCATACAAGATATAACCAATGGCGAAGGCGTTTGTGTAATTGACCCGCACGGCGATTTGATTAATGACATAATAAACCGAATTCCGCCCGAACGCGCGCAGGATGTTATTTTATTCGCGCCGTCCGATACTGCCCGGCCGCTGGCTTTAAACTTGCTTGAATTTGATGAACGATATCCGGAACAAAAAACTTTTGTTATTAATGAAATGATAAAAATTTTTGATAAGCTTTATGATTTAAAAGCAACCGGCGGACCAATTTTTGAGCAGTACATAAGAAACGCCATGCTGCTTGTTATGAGCGATCAGGAAAGCGGTTCAACTTTAATGGAAATACCAAAAGTTTTATCCGACCCGGAATTCAGAAAAATGAAATTGGAAAAATGCAAAGACCCGACCGTGGTTGATTTTTGGCGCAAAGAAGCGGAAAAGGCCGGCGGGGAAGCGGCTTTAGCCAATGTTGTGCCCTACATAACTTCAAAATTGACATCATTTATTTCCAACGACACCATGCGTCCGATAATCGCCCAGCAAAAAAGTTCGTTTAATTTGCGGGATGTTATGGACACGAGAAAAATTTTACTGGTTGATTTATCAAAAGGTTTAATCGGCGAAATGAACGCGCATTTATTAGGCATGATACTGGTCGGAAAAATTTTAATGTCGGCTCTGTCGCGCACGGACCAGCCGGCCGAAAAAAGGGTTGATTTTTATTTGTACATTGATGAATTCCAGAACTTTACCACTGATTCGGTTAATTCAATTTTAAGCGAAGCCAGAAAATATAATTTAAATTTAATAATCGCCCATCAATATTTAGGGCAATTAGTTAAAGGGCAAGATACTTCCATTAAAAACGCGGTTTTCGGCAACGTCGGCACTTGGCTGTTATTTAAAATCGGCTCTGAAGACGCGGAAACCATGGCTAAGGAATTCGCGCCGGTATTTAACCAATATGATTTGATTAACATTGAAAAATATACGGCTTATGTTAAATTATTAGTGGAAAATACGGCGACGCGTCCATTTTCCATGTCAACCATCTGGCCGCTGCCGGGAGTTAAGAGGGAAGATTCGGCCGCAAAAATTAAGTCTCTCTCTAGGCTTAAATATGGGCAAGATAGGAATATAGTTGAGGCGGAAATTATGAATCGGGCGAAAAAAATGTAACGGCTTTACAAAATTGATTGTTTTAGTTAAAATTAGTATAATTTATTAGTATTGAATACATTCGTGGCCCCGCTAATAACAGCAAATTTTCTACTGCGGAACTCGCTCGCCGAAGCTCGCTCAGACAGTCCTCGCCCCGTTAAATAGGCTTTGACTCCCGAAGGGATTTAACGGGGCGAGCACGAAAATTTGCCATTATTAGCGGAGCCGGTTAAAATAAAAGCTAAATTTTAAAATAAAAATATATGCCAAACACAAACAAAAATTTAAACGACGATTTGGCCATGGAGACTGATAATGAAGCTAATGAAACTAAAGAATATTTAAACACGGATTTGCCTAAAGCGCCGGCCAAAGAAGAAAATATCATTATTGCCAAATCAAAAATGGTCTTGGTTAAAAAGTTGTTAGCTAATATTAAAGAAAATAATGAACGATTGATTCAGCTTTTATCAGGCTTTTTAAGCCCCGAGGATGAGGCTTCTATTAGCATCGCCCAGCTAAGCGATGAGAATTTTGAGCCAGACGAGGAAAATCTAGGCGAAGCTCGTATTATTGAAGGCGTGTTTGACGGAGAAAATATGATTGGTCCTGACGGAAAACAATATAGTGT
>Ga0247841_10006026_pt1 | contig 19099 bp, 9 predicted proteins | sample LaCruzMarch2015__2_FD_192410 | JGI IMG/M metagenome (GOLD analysis project Ga0247841, IMG submission 192410) | Freshwater microbial communities from meromictic Lake La Cruz, Castile-La Mancha, Spain - LaCruzMarch2015_18m | ecosystem: Environmental > Aquatic > Freshwater > Lake | place: Spain... | reverse complement strand
TGGCAGTATTAAATATAGCTGGGACAATGGATTGAATGCATTCGTGCTGAAAAACAAGTCAGAGGATAATATTTGCCTGGTAGGTGCAAATATAATTCCCGAAAAGAAGCTTGCCGGGCAGTACGAAGATATTGATTGTAAAGTTGTTCATTCAGGCAATAACAATACTGAGATAAACCTCATGGGAGTTCCAACGGACAAACTGCAGGTTACATCAGTAATGGAGTATAAACTTGATATGAATGAAAATCTTGATATGGTAATTGCAGCATCAGGTGAAGGTCTGAATACTTCAATTGCCGTTTTCAGGGATGCAATTAATTCTCCGGCGGATGTTTATAATAAAACAATAAAATATTACCAGGATTTTTCCAACGACAAACTTATTATTACCAGTCCTGATGAAGATTTCAACCAGGGTTATCTCTGGGCTTTGCTTGCCACTGATCGGTTCTTTGTTAATACCCCCGGCATTGGTAAATCGCTGGTTGCCGGATATTCTTCTACTGACTATGGCTGGGATGGAGGGCAAAAAATAAGCGGACGACCTGGTTATGCATGGTTTTTTGGGCGTGATGCGGAATGGAGCAGTTTAGCCCTGCTTGATTACGGTGATTATGAAAAAGTAAAAGAAGTACTCAGCAATTTTATCAGGTATCAGGACATAAATGGTAAAATATATCATGAGTTAACTACATCCGGGGTTGTACATTATGATGCGGCTGATGCAACACCTTTATTCATATTGCTTGCCGGCAGGTATTTTACATATTCAGGTGATCTTGCATTTATCAGTGATATCTGGAAAACGTTAAAAAAGGCAATTGATTTTTGTTATTCTACTGATACTGATGGTGACCTGCTGATTGAAAATACCGCGGTAGGGCATGGATGGGAGGAAGGCGGCATCCTTTTTGGCTGTCATACAACACTTTACCTTGCTTCAATATGGGCACAGGCATTGAAGGAAGCTGCCGGTATGGCAGAAAACTTGAATTTGTATAAGGAGGCTGAAAAATATAAATCAGATGCTCTCCTGGTGAAAAAGAAAATTAATACTACTTTCTGGAATGAAAAAAATAAATTTCTGTATCATGGAATATTTAATGATGGTAAATTCCAGGAAGAGCCTGGCATTATGCCATCTGTACCGATGTATTTTCAGCAGGTGGATGAAGGAAAGACAAAGGTGATGCTGGAAAAATTTGCCGGAAATAGTTTTTCTTCTGACTGGGGATGCAGAATACTCAGCAATGAAAGCAAGTTCTTTAAACCTTCCGGATATCATTCAGGGAGTGTATGGCCACTGTTTACAGGCTGGGTATCACTTGCTGAATATAAAAATGGCAGACCAGCACAGGGATTCAGCCATATCATGAATAACCTTCTTCTATATAAATACTGGGGAAAAGGTTTTACAGAAGAGGTGCTGAACGGGCTTGCATTCAAACCTGCAGGTGTTACACACCATCAGTGCTGGTCAGAAACAATGGTATTACAGCCCGCGATTGAAGGAATGCTCGGAATAGTACCTTCGGCGGCCAGGAATGAACTGAACATTTCTCCGGGATTTCCTGCAGGATGGGATTCGGTCAATATTGAAAATATCAGGATCGGACATCATAGTGTTGATTTTAATATGAAAAGATCGAAGGGCAAAATTGTTTACCGGTTTTCACATCAGGGAGAATATGACCTGAATGTTCATTTTATCCCCTATCTGCCTCAAGGTACTGAAATCAAAAAGGTAAAAATTAATAATTCGGAAATCCCGGAGTATAAAGTTAAGTCGAAATCCAACTATCCATGTACGGATATATCTTTTAAAATCAGTGATATTACCAGTGTGGAAGTGTTTACATATGGTGGAATAGGTGTACTGCCAATTATCAGCAGGCCAAAACCCGGATATACCGGTGAAAATTTCCGGTTGATAAATGATTTTCTCGATGGAATGAACTACAGCATTAACCTTGAAGGAGTGAGCGGATCAAGCCTTGAATTTAAGTGTTATCTGGCGGATTTTAAAATTGAAAAAATATCGGGAGCCAATCTTGTATCTTATGAAGATAATATCTGTACGATTAGTACGGATTTCCCTCATAATGAAGAAAATTATTCGAAAAGGACAGTAACAATTATTTTAAAATGATTTTTTTATGAGAAAAATATTTGCTGTTGCCTCGATCATATTACTAAGTAGCTCCGGTCTGACCGCTCAGATTGATCCTTATAACCTTCAGGCTGACAAAACATCTGCTTTATTCACGACTTATGCTGCGCCGGCCATCCGCTCAAATTACAAAACCGATCAGGCTTACAAAATGATGTGGTACGACATGAACAGGGGTGTTGATTTTATTTCTGAAGAAGCAGGAAATATCTGTCTTGCATTCAGGATGAATGATGAATACCGTGATAAACTCAGGCAATATTATACAGAACCTGTCGTAACTGTTTCAAGTTCCGATATGGTAAGGCTTTTTTATTACCCTTTTAAAAATATTAAAACTGAGATTTATTTTGTTGTATATAGTTCCGGTTGGGCAATTTATAATGTAACCATGACTAATGAGGGAACCGGAAACGAAATTGTTGATGTCTATCCTTACCTTTATTCACCTGAAAAACCTCTGAAGCAGGTTGTTTATAAATCAGGTTCATCATCATACACTTGCCTGATAAACAAGGAACGTGATTCATGGATGAAAGAACACGACATTCCGGTCACTGAAAACCTTGCCAGTGTATTTTCCATATCATCCAAACCCAGCAGCTGGAGTGCTCTTAGTGAGCGTCTGACTAAAAAACTTATTGATTCTTTAGACTTGCCGGAATCATACGCAGGAGATAAAATCGAAGTACTGGCATTCCGAAAAAGAATAAAGCTTAAGAAAAATGAAACTTATTCTTTCAGGATAATTCGTGGCCTGGAAGATGCAAAAGAGGAAATTCCCAGATTACTTAAGATAAGCAGCTCTTTGTACAATATCAATTTAAAGGATATTATCAGGGACGGTAAAATTGCATATAATCAGATACCTGGATGCAGACTACCATCACAGGATGAACATTTGCTGTACCTTAGCGCTTTTAACCTGCTAAGGCAGTGTATGATGCCACCTGAGGGGAAATGCAGTTACAATTATTATGTTTTTTCCCGTGAACCTAAGTGGGGATGGGGTTATGGAGGCCAGGTCTTTCACGAAAGCTTGTCAATGCTGGCGTATATGTACATGGACCCGGCAAGCGCTATCAATTCACAAAGGGTATTTATGGAACGGCAACTCGAAAACGGATATATTAATTACCGGACAGGTCCGTACCTTGATGAAACAATTGAAACAAACGGTCAGTTGACAACCTCTGCGCCTTGGTTCAGTTTTGAAAATCTTGAAATTTACAAACGAACCAAAGACAAGCAATTCCTGAAAGAAGCATTTGACTCGGGTGGAAAATTATACAGGTTCTTTATTAATAACCGCGACAGTGACCACGATGGGCTATGTGAATGGGGTGGTAATGCAGAACTTGAATCGGTAAGGGATGCAAGAGTTGCAGTGTGGGATAAAGTCGGGTCTCCGGTTAATTTTGAATCTCTTGACCTGAATTGCATACTCGTGAATGAAGCACGCTCATTATCTGTTATGGCTCGTGAATCTTCAAACAGCGACGAATTCATATTTTTTACAAATGAGGTTCAGCGGCTTATTAAACTGATAAATAGTACATTCTGGGATGATTCGACAGGTTTCTATTACAATGTTGATAAAGTTGATCATGATTTTAATTTCAAGCGTACAGGTGACCTGAAAATTAAGGAAATAACAGGGTTCCTGCCTTTGTGGGCAGGGATTGCCGGAAAAGAACAGGCAAAACGTTTAATGGATCATTTGAAAAATAAAGATGAGTTTTGGCGTAAATACGGAATGCCAACACTCTCAGCCGATCATGAATATTACAACCCGATGGGATACTGGAACGGTCCTGTGTGGATTCAATGGAATTATCTGGTATTCCGTGGTATGCTTGATTATGGTTATTATGCAGATGCAAAACAATTAGCAGAAAATATTTTTACAAATATGATTTACATGCTTCAGACAGACCATAATTTCTGGGAATTTTATAGTCCCGATGATCATCAGGCAGGCTGGAATAAAACATATATCTGGGCAGGCATTATTGCCAGGATGATGATAGATGTGGGAACTATGAATTTGTAAGGACGTTGTGGGTGGAAAAATGAAAAATGAATAATGAAAAATTACATTATTGTTTGTATATTTCTCTTAAGTTGTGCCGGGTTGCATGCACAGCGACTATCGGTTTCAGACGAATATCTCAGGATTAGTGCACAGGCAGACGACCCGCTTTATACAACCTATACTGCATCTGTTGACAGGTCGCGCATGTATGGCGATAAGGCTTACAAAATGAATTATTATTCAGATTGCATGCCGGTATCTTATTCAAGCGATCAGGCAGGAAAAATGTTCGTAATATGGAAAATTGACAAAGTAGTTGTTAACCGTACAGGCGAATACTTCAGGAAACCGGTGGTGATCGCTTCATTTCCGGATATGGCAATACTTGAGTATGAACCTTTCGACGGTATTTCTGTCCAGGAAACATTCATGGTTTATAGTTCGAGGATTGCACTTGTCTCAATGTGCATTAAAAATAATTCTGAAATAAGCCATGAAGTTGAAATTTATCCTGTTGTTGATTTCGGCAACGATTCATTATCAATAAATTCTTTCGATAAAATCAACAACTGTTACATACTGGAGCATAAGGAAAGCCTTAAAAGACTGATAAGTAATCTTAAAGCAGAATGGGGCTACCCGACATACTGTACTGATATTTTTACTTCTGATTTTAATATATATTCTTACGGCGGTTATGATGGAAATATGGACGACTTCTATAATATCATGAAAACAGATTTCTATTCGACAAACCGTAGTGATTCACTGAATAAAAAAACAGGCTCGGATGTAGATTTTGTGGCTCTTCACGGAAAATTTATTTTAAAACCGGGAAGTGAAGTTAATACCAGGTATATCAGGGGAGTGCAAAAAAAAGAAGAAAAGACAGGTGACCTGGTTAATGAGGTAAATAAGGTAAAAAGCCTTAATTTACAACAGCTTGTTGACGCCGATGTTAAATTATTTTGCAGGATACCAAGGATAAGTTTTAAAAGTGCTGCAGAGAAGCTGGTATATCTGGGCTCTTTCAATCTTGTAAGGGGTTGTATGTTGCCAGCATCGGGAAAGACAAAACATAATTTTTACGTTTTTTCGCGCGAACCACTTTGGGGTTGGGGTCATGGACACCAGGTTTTGCACGAATCTCTCAGTATGATGGCATATGCATACCTTGATCCTCAATCAGCTCAGGAATCCCAGCGAGTATACATGGAACAGCAGGGCAGTGATGGTTTTATTGCGTACCGACACGGACCAAGGGGAGTTCAGGATTATCCCCATAATGGAAAACCTACAACATCGGCACCTTTTTTTTCCTGGATAAACTGGGAAATATTTAAAGTTAGTAATGATACATCATTTCTGGTGGAAGCATATGAATCAGGGTCAAAATACGCAAACTGGCTTGAAAAAAACAGGGATACTGATAAGGACGGTACTTATGAGTGGGGGCCATATGGTATTATCGAGAATGTGAGGGATTGGTACAATGCAGTTTTCCAGGTCTCGGCCGATCGTTACCTTGACGTGGATAAAGAAGATATTTCCGATGAACTGGAATGTCTTGACCTTACTCTAATGGTAATTAAAGAAATGCGTTGCCTGGCAGAAATGGCTGACGTTCTTGGCCTAAAAAAGGAAGCGTTAAAATGGAGAAAAAAAGCAGATAATACATCTGGGCTTGTCAATCGCCTGATGTGGGATGAAAAGACACGGTTTTATTATTCTGTTAATAAAAAAGACCATTCATTTATATTTATGACACGTGACCTGAGGCGCCAGGAAATTATAGGATTCCTTCCTCTTTGGGCACAAGTAGCGCCGTCAGACAGGGCAGAAATGCTGATTAACGTGCTCACAGATAATGAAAGGTTCTGGCGTAGGTTTGGTGTTCCTACATTATCAGCAAAAGACGAATGGTACAGCCCATACGACGATTACTGCTGCAAGTGGAATGGCCCGGTATGGCTGCTCTGGGATTATATGGTTTACTCCGGCCTGAAAAATTATGGTTATAACCAGGAAGCAAATGAACTTGCAGGTAAAATGATGCTTGCCGTCACAACTCAGTTATCGAAAAACCATAATTTCTGGGAATCATACAGCCCTGACAATACTGTTCTTAACTGCCCGTCAAATTATATATGGGATGCTATTATGGCAAAGCTCCTTATAGAGGAATACAAATGAAAGTGAGAAGTGATCCGCCTCCGCCATGGTGGAGCAGAATGAAAAGTGAATAGCGGATGTAAGTTAATTTGCGAAACACAAAACACGAACCAGAATCGTCAACCGTATCATGTTTACTGATGAATATTTCATGAATCAGGCTCTTAAGGAAGCGCAAAAAGCTTTTGAAAAAGATGAAGTTCCTGTTGGAGTTGTGGTGGTATGTACTAACAGGATTATAGCCCGTTCATACAATCTCACCGAAACGCTGGTGGATGTGACGGCTCATGCCGAAGTGCAGGCAATAACCATTGCTGCAAATTCAATTGGCGGAAAATATTTAGATGAATGCACGTTTTATGTTACGGTTGAACCATGTGTAATGTGTGCAGGAGCACTTTTCTGGGCACAGGCCGGAAGGATTGTTTTCGGTGCTTCAGATGAAAAAAGAGGATTTTCAAAATACTCAGGGGCAATTCTTCATCCCCGTACTGAAATAGCCAAATCTGTGCTTGAAAACGACTGCTCATTACTGATGAAAAGATTCTTCGCTGAGAAAAGAATGGATCAATGACTGGTTATCAGTGATTTGCCGATGATGACCAGTACGCAGAAGTGGTAAAGAAACCATCAACAGTATCCACTGGGATAATAAATTTAAAAACATCTTCCAAAAGCTGCAAAAAATATTTTGTATGTTTGTATGAATAAAACATAGAAAAATAAGCAATTTTAATTAAGCTATGACATATAATTATCAAATTTAATAAGGATTGATAATGAGATCAAAAATGAAATTCAGTTTACGGATACTAATGAGTTTTTTCATGTGCTTTTTCCTGGTTATGATTGTCGTCGGTCTGATTCTGTCCTCTTCATACCTGAAGTCGTACAAAGAATCGGTACATTTTATGATTGAAAATCAGATGACTAATTCCTTAATCATAACGGAAGTTATCAGGGATCATGAGATCGTGAAATCTTATGTTCAGAGTATGATACTCGATCAGTTGCAAGATTCAAAAAAGGAGTACAAAACTAAAGCTGACCGGAGTATTTCAGAGATAAATCTTAAAATTGACCAGCTATTAAAGTCTGAAGATAAGGAAGGGGCAAATTCTCTGAAAGAAGTGAGACATGCCCTTAACGAATACAGTGATTTGGTGTATAAGATATACCTGAAAATAACGGGGGAATCGGGTTTCAGAAACCAGATTGATAAATCCGGTCAGGAAAATGATCAGACTGTTGTGCTTCTTTCCCGTGCATCAGAAAATTTTGAAGAAGCAATCGAGCAGTACAAAATTCAGAAACAAAAAATAATAAACGCTACAGTTGTATTATCGGATAATTCCGTTACTTACCTGAATACAGTCATCTTTTGCTTTGGAATATTTCTTTTTGTGTTTGGAGGCATGATGTATTTTATCATGTACAGGTTTATTTACAGAGAGGTTGGCGGAGAACCATGGAAGATAAGAGAAATTACCAACAGAATGACCGAAGGTGACCTTGATATTGATTTTTCGGAGAATACTAAAGGTGTTTATAATTCGGTTGAAAATCTGAATATTACTATGCGGGAAGTTGCCGCAAATGCTGAGACTGTTGCAAACGGTAATTTCATGGTGCAGCCAACACTCAGGTCAGAAAAAGACCAGCTTGGGAATTCCCTGCTTAAAATGACACGATCATTGATTGATCTTCAAAAAGTGACACAGGAGATTTCTAACGGGAAATTTAATCTCAGGCTGAATGTCAAAGGAGAAAACGACCTGGTGTCAAAATCTATAAACCTGATGAGTGAAAATCTCCAGGCGAACAAGATATATAGTGACGAGCAAAACTGGCTGAAAGACGGACTGAACAGACTTTCAACCGAGCTTTCCGGTGACCAGAGCATTGAACGCCTGACGGGCTGTGCAATAAGTTTTATCGGACGTTATATTGATGCTGGCAGAGGTGTAATTTATATGAACGATGAAGTCAGGAAAACTTTGCAGCTTACCAGTTCATATGCGTTTACTGAGCGGGATTCCCTGTCAAATTTTTATGAACATGGTGTTGGAGTGGTCGGACAGGTTGCCCTTGAAAGGAAGCCTATCCTGCTAAGGGCAGTCCCAAAGGATGAAGCACTCATCACAACCGGAACATTGTCTTCACTGCCATTATGTACATATACCTATCCGGTAGTTTACGAAACTGAATTATTGGGAGTAATCGAATTATCATCATTACAACCATTAACTCCCGTCCAGATAGATTTCCTTAACCAGTCGAACCAGATTGTGGCATCTGGAATATATACGGCTATACAGAAATCGAAGATAGGGGATTTGCTTTCAAAAGCACAGGAAGCACAGAAGGAAGCGGAGGAAAAGACCCGGATGGTTCAGGAAGCAAATGCTCAACTTGAAGAACAACAACAACAGATACAACAGCAGTCAGAAGAACTGCAACAGACAAATTCCCAGCTTGAAGAACAACAACAACAGTTACAACAACAGTCGGAAGAACTGCAACAAACAAACCAGCAACTAGAAGAGCAACAGCAGCAGTTATTGCAGCAAACGGAGGAGTTACGTCGTGGAAACGATCAGCTGCTTCTTGCTAAAGAAGAACTTGATCTGAAAGCAAAAGACCTGGAAATGTCTAACAAGTACAAAAGCGATTTTCTTGCCAATATGTCGCATGAATTACGTACTCCATTGAATTCGATAATTCTACTTTCAAAAATGATGCAGAAGAATGAACGCGGAAACCTCGACAAGGAGGATATCAAGCGTTCAAAGGTCATTCATTCAGCGGGAGAAGAACTTTTACATCTTATAAATGACATCCTTGATATATCTAAAATTGAAGCTGGAAAAACCGTGCTTTCGATCTCAGATTTTTCAACGGAAGACCTGATAAATGATCAATTACATTTTTTCTCATCAATGGCAAAAAATAAAGGTGTCGGATTATCAGCAAATGACCTGCTGAAAATCAATATATCAAGTGATAAGGACAAAGTTTCACAGGTTCTGCGTAATTTTATTTCCAACGCCCTGAAGTTCACAAAAAAAGGAAATATTGAAATTTTGGTCACAGAAAGCGGAAACCCTGAAAAGCCGGTAAAAATTTGTGTAAAGGACACAGGTATAGGAATAGCACCGGAAAAACACAAACTTATCTTTGATGCATTCCAGCAGGTTGACAGCTCTATTTCCAGGGAATTTGGAGGTACAGGGCTTGGATTGACAATTTGCCAGAAAATTGCTTCATTGTTACATGGCGAAATTACCCTTGCCAGTGAACTTGGCAAGGGTAGCGAGTTTTCTTTGTTGCTGCCCCATACCCTGCAGCCTCACATTGGAGAGAAACAGGAATATGAAACTGCACAGAGCTACTCAATAACTTCTAAAACCGAGCCTGTTGAGATTATTGACGACAGGAAAAAAATCAGGACAGGTGACAAGGTTATACTGATAGTGGAAGATGACCTTTCATTTTCTGAAATTGTAGCCAAGGTTATCAATAAAATGCATATGAAGGTACTTAGGGCAATAACTGCGATGGATGGGCTTCAATTGGCACAGGAATACAAACTAAACGGGATTATTCTGGATCTTGTCCTTCCTGATATGAACGGTGTTGACTTTATGCGCCGGTTAAAAAGTTACAAGGAATTGAGGCAGGTTCCGGTTCAAATCATTTCGGGGTATGAAAAAAATCCTGAACTGATGCGGATGGGAGCATTTGACTTTTTACAGAAACCAGTTGACCAGGATCAAATCCAGAAAGCAATCCAGGGCATACTTAATTTCAGTGAAAAAAGCCCGAAGGATTTGCTGATAGTTGAAGATAACGAGATTCACAGGCAGGCCATGGCCGACCTGATAAAAAGCCAGGATATCCGGATTAAAGAAGTTGAGACGGAAACACAGGCAATCAATGAACTAAAAAGAGGCATATATGATGCTGTTATTATTGATCTTGCTCTAAAATCAGGTGAAGGAATGAATATTTGCAGATTTGCACGTGAAATGCAAATGAAGGTTCCTATCATTGTATATACAGGAAAAGAACTTAGCCCTGACGAAGAAAAGAATCTTAAAAAACTTGCTGACAGGATAATTATTAAAACAGTTCATTCTGAAAACCGCCTGATTGATGAATTGATGTTGTTTCTTCACCAGACACAAAAGGAAATAAGCAACAAACCTGCTTCAACAGATGCGGCAGTTAAAGTAAAAAGGTTATTAGGCCGGTCTGTCATGGTTGTTGACGACGATATTAAAAATGTGTTCGTTATGAGTACAGCACTTGAAGAACATGGGGCAAGTGTTATCGATGCACAAAATGGTAAACAGGCGCTTGAACTGCTCGAACAAAGCGACATTGATCTGGTACTGATGGATATAATGATGCCTGTCATGGATGGTTATACTGCAATAAAAAAAATAAGGGAAAATGCCAGGACTAAGAATTTGCCTGTAATAGCTCTTACGGCAAAAGCCCTGAAAGAAGATCGTGAAAAATGTATAGCTGCGGGTGCTAACGATTACCTTGCAAAACCTGTAGATTATGATATGCTTATAGGACTGGTCGAAGCTTGGTGTCAAAAAAAGATTTAGGATGAATATTCATGTAATTGATACTACCAGGACTCATCACATTTCAATACAGGGAAATCTCCAGTCTCAGTCTGACAGGGATATGTTTTTTGATGAGCTTAAACCTGGGAGTTACAAGGAACTTGAACTGACATTCTTCGATGCCAGAATTTTACCTGGTGAAGTGATAACCAGGCTAATGGAGTTTATTGCCTCGCATCCAAAAATAAAATGCAAAATTAATGTCTTTCACAGGTATCTTGGATCCTATTTGTTCCGGCTTGGAGTAAGATGTCACGTGATAAACCAGCAGGCTTTTAATTTCAGGGAAACAAAAAAAATCAGGGCAATAGCCCTTGGTGGATCAGCTGGTAGTCTGGATAAAATTCTTTCCATAATGGCTAAACTGCCACCTCATGGAGTATCAGTATTTATTGTTCAGCATATCCTCGAAAATGAACCTAATTATCTTGGTGAGATTCTGGAACGATGTACAGAATTTAAAATTGTACCAATTACAAACAATAATCATGTCAGGCCAGGGTATGTTTACATTGCACCCCCTGGTTCCCATATGAAAATCAAAAATGGAAAAGTGCGCCTTTCAAAAGAAGAAAAGATAAATTTTGCCAGGCCGTCAATCCAGGTCACTTTCGAATCTCTTGCTGAAGAGTACTCTGATGAACTGATTGTTGTAATACTTTGTGGTTACGGCGAAGACGGGGTAAAAGCTATCCCCTTGCTGAAGAAGGCAGGTGCCAGAGTTATAATTGAAGATCCTGGCGATTGTGTAGCAAAAGACCTGTTATTAAAATCCTGGTCAACCGGGTTGGTTGATTATAAATTCCCTCTTCCCGAGTTGGTTTCATATCTCGTTCGTATTATTGAACCGGAAAAGCCTGAAATTGGAGAGAACGAACTTAAAAGATTCTTTGATAACCTGCAGGATCATTACGGTTACGATTACCAGCATTATAGTGCACAAAGTGCAATCCGGCGGATTACGAGGGTCATGACAGATAATCATATTTATTCTTTCAGACGTTTTGAAGAACTGGTACTTCAGGATGGCGATCTGTTTGAGAATCTTTTCCTTGAATGTTCAATAAATATCACGGAATTTTTCCGGAATCCGGAAACTTACCTGTCAATAAGGGAGAAAGTACTTACATACCTCGATTCGTTTCCCCATATCAAGATCTGGAGTGCTGGCTGCTCAACCGGACAGGAAGCCATTTCAATGGCAATTCTGCTTGATGAACTTGGGATTCTTAATAAATCCCAGATTTATGCTTCTGATATTAACCCTTATGTAGTGGAAGAAGCACAGAATGGTATCTATGCACTTAAAAACATTGAGAAAAGTGCGGAGAATTACACACTTTCAGGTGGCAGGTCAGGTATTGATAAGTACTTCATTATGAAAGATGGATATGCAAAAGTCAGATCCTCGTTACTCGACAGGATACTTTATTTTCAGCATAGTTTGCTCAATAAGGGCGTTTTTAACGAGTTTCACCTTATCGTTTGCAGAAACGTATTGATATATTTTGACCAGGTTTTACAAAACAGTGTGCTTGAATTGTTTTACCGTTCCCTCGACATGAATGGATTCCTTGTACTTGGTGAAAGCGAGAACCTTTCTTCGAACCAGGCAGGGTTTCAGATTTTTGATAAATCAAAGAAAATATATAAAAAAATATTATGACCAGTATGGAAGCAAAATTCAAACCTGAAATACTTATAGTTGATGACGTTAAACATAACATTTTCACTCTTCGTACACTGATCGAACTGAATTTTGAAGCGAATATTTCTGAAGCTACTTCCGGCGAACAGGTTCTCAGGATCATCAATGAACAATCTGTTGACCTCATTCTGATGGACATTATGATGCCAGGAATGGATGGCTTTGAAACAGCACGCCTGATTAAAAACCGACCCAAAACCAGCAATATTCCCATTATCTTTATTTCAGCATACGACCCGACACAAAAACTTCTTGAAAAAGGTATTGCTGCAGGAGGATTCGACTACCTGACTAAACCTATTGACGATAACCAGTTAATTTACCGGCTGAAGATGTATTTAAGGTTTATAAAGCATGAGTTTCTCATGAACCTTCATTTACGTGAACTTAACCAGAAACTGATAGAGGAGGTTGAAGAACGTAAAGCTACAGAGATAATTCTTCAGCATTCTCAACTGGAACTTAGGGCTGCCAATGCAGCGAAAGATAAATTCTTTTCAATCATTGCACATGACCTTAGAAATCCTTTCAATGCTATTATCGGTCTTACAACATTGATTATGAAATACTACGACCGATACCCAAGAGAAAAACAAATGGAATTCCTGGAAGGTATCAAATCGTCTGCTGAAAATACCTCGCGGTTGCTTCAAAACTTGCTTGAGTGGTCTCAGACACAAACAGGTAAGATTCTTTTTGAGCCTGAAAAGTTCGATCTGAAGCTAATTATATTTGAAAATTATCAACTGGTGAATTCATTTGCAGATAATAAAAATATAAAGATAGAAATGAATATAGCGGAACCTGTTTATGTTTTTGCCGATAAAAACATGATCAGTACCGTAATCCGGAACTTATTGCTGAATGGCATTAAATTCACAAATAACGGTGGATTTGTAAGGATTGATGTCAGCCAGTCGGAATCAATAGTTGAGATAAAAGTTCAGGATAATGGTATCGGTATCAGTCAGGAAAAACTCAAAAAACTTTTCTTAATTGATTCAAATATTTCATCAAAAGGCACGGCTGGTGAAGAGGGAACCGGACTAGGACTGATACTATGCAGAGAGTTTGTTGAAAAGAGTAATGGAAAAATTTGGGTAGAGAGCATTCCAGGAGAAGGGACTACATTTACATTTTCATTACCGGCTGACAGTAATTCCAAATAACTTAATTTATAAAAATATGGAAAATTTGAAGCTTTTGATAGTGGATGATAATACTAACAATCTTTATTCACTGAATGAGTTGATCAAAAGCAATTTTGACGTCCAAATACTCGAGGCAAATTCGGGTTATGAGGCTTTACGAATAATCAATGAGCAAGTGATTGATCTTTGCCTGATGGATGTGCAAATGCCTGAATTAGATGGAATTGAAACAGCTAAACTGATAAAAACCCGTCCGAAAACCGCACATATTCCGGTAATATTTATTACAGCCTTCGATCCTAATAAGATTCTTATGGAGAAAGGTATAAATGCCGGCGGGCTCGATTATCTGTCAAAACCTATCGATGATGTTCAGATCGTTCATATGCTTCATATGTACTTCAGGTTTATTGAACGTGAACGAAACATCAATGCCGAACTTGAAGAAAAGGTTCAAATCCGTACCTTCGAGCTTGAAAATGCTAATCATTTGCTTAAACTCGAAATAGAAGAAAGGAAAAGAGCAGAAATAGCTTTACTGGAATCGGAAAAAAAACTCCAGGAAGCAAACGCAGCAAAGGATAAATTCTTTAGGATCATTGCCCACGATCTGCGCAATCCATTTAATGCCGTGATTGGATTTTCAAGCATGTTAAAAAAGGTTATTACCAGTAATAATAAAAATAAAATCGAAGAATATACTGATAATATATTTAATGCAGCTACCAATGCTAATGTTTTACTTAACAACCTGCTTGAATGGGCCTGCTCACAAACAAATATGATCAGTTATACCCCGGAAAAATTCGATGTAAATGAAATCATTGAATCAACATTATCTGTTCTTAGTGGAGAATCCCAGAAAAAAAATATTGCCATTTTCAATAAAATGCAAAAAGGTATTTTTACGGTCGCCGATAAAAATATGATTTCCACTGTAATCCGTAATCTTATATCTAACTCGATAAAATTTACAGCCAACGGGGGAAGCGTGTCAATTCACTCCTTATCAGTTAATGGTTTTCTTGAAATTTCTGTTGAAGACACGGGTATCGGTATTAAAAAGGACGATATTGATAAACTGTTCCGTATCGATACCAAAGTTCTGAAACGTGGAACTGCCAACGAGACCGGAAGCGGACTGGGACTGATCCTTTGCCGTGAATTCATTGAGAAGAACGGGGGAAATATCTATGTCAAAAGCGAATTTGGTAAGGGAAGCAGTTTCAGTATTACACTTCCGAAATTTTCGGAATAACACCTTGAAGCGGAGTGAAAAGTGAACAGTGATTGGGACTTCCTGCTGCCTGTGCCTGATATAGTGAAGTATGGGGCTATTATTGACCTGAAACCCTGAAACATAAACTGCTTAACACTGACAAATTTTCCCATGTCTCGGTTCTCATTATAAAAATCATATTTTTGCTGTCCTAAATTTCAAAACAATGTACAGGACTCATACATGCGGCGAGCTTCGCCTGACCGATGCAAGTAAAAAAGTGACCCTTTCAGGGTGGGTTCAGCATAGCCGTAATCTTGGCGGAATGACGTTTATTGACCTTCGCGACCGGTACGGAATCACCCAGTTGGTATTTAATATGGAAAGTGATGCATCACTTTGTGAATCAGCCCGGAAATTAGGACGTGAATATGTGATCAGTGTCACAGGTTTAGTTACTGAACGAAGTAACAAGAATATTAAAATTCCTACGGGAGGGATTGAAATCACGGTGAATACCATGAAAGTACTGAACAGTTCTGAACTGCCGCCATTTACAATTGAAGATGAAACGGATGGGGGAGAGGAACTCAGAATGAAATACAGGTACCTTGACCTCCGGCGTAACCCAAACAGGAATAACCTTGAATTGCGTCACCGCATGGCTCAGGAGACCAGGAAATACCTTGACGCACAACAATTCCTTGAAGTAGAAACGCCTGTATTAATAAAATCAACCCCTGAAGGTGCAAGGGATTTTGTTGTTCCTTCGAGAATGAACCCGGGTGGTTTTTATGCGTTGCCACAATCGCCTCAGCTTTTTAAGCAATTACTGATGGTTGCCGGATATGACCGGTACTTTCAGATAGTTCGCTGTTTCAGAGATGAAGACCTGCGCGCCGACCGCCAGCCAGAATTTACTCAGATTGATTGCGAGATGGCTTTTGTTACCAGCGAAGATGTGCTTAATACTTTTGAAGGCCTGGCAAAACATCTTTTCAAAAATATCCTGAATATTCAATTTGAAGGACAGTTCCGGCGTATGACTTATGCCGATGCCATGGAACAATATGGCAGCGATAAACCTGATCTGCGTTTTGATATGAAAATTTCTTGTTTGTCTGATATTGTTAAAGGTAAAGGTTTTAAAGTTTTTGATGACGCTGAATTTATCGGTGGAATTTGCGCTGACGGTTGTTCTGCTTATTCGAGGAAAGATATTGATATCCTTACAGAATATGTAAAAAAACCCCAGATAGGTGCAAAAGGTTTGATATATGCACGTTTTGGTGAAGACGGCACCCTTAAATCATCTGTTGATAAATTCTTCAGTGAATCCGATCTTAAGAACTGGGCAATGAAATTCAATGCAAAACCGGGTGACCTGATACTGGTGCTTGCAGGTGATAAAATTCAAACCCTGAAAGCATTATGTGAATTAAGGCTTGAAATGGGAAACCGAAAAGGGTTGCGTAACAGAAAAATGTTTGCACCATTATGGGTGGTCGATTTTCCTTTACTTGAATGGGATAGTGAGACAAAACGGTTTTTCGCGATGCATCATCCTTTTACTTCACCCAAAACCGAAGATGTTTATCTTCTCGATACCAACCCGGCGGTTGTCCGTGCAAATGCCTATGACCTTGTCATAAATGGAGTAGAAATAGGAGGCGGGTCAATAAGGATTCATGACCATAACCTGCAACATAAAATGTTCCGCTTGCTGGGATTTTCAGAAGAACAGGCACAGCAACAGTTCGGATTTTTAATGAATGCATTTCGTTACGGTGCTCCGCCGCATGGAGGTGTCGCATTTGGTTTCGACAGATGGGTTGCACTCTTTGCCGGGACAGATTCAATACGTGATGTTATAGCGTTTCCAAAAAATAATTCGGGACGCGATGTTATGAATGACTCACCTTCAGCTTTACCGGAAGAACAACTCAAAGAGCTGTTTATACAAGTTGTTGTTTAATTGTAATTTAACATGCCATATCTCCTGCATTTTTCTTTGCTGAAAGCAAGGTATATGCTCCTTTTATTACTACTTTAGCAGTTGTTGAACTGAAGCCTTCAGGCAAAAATATTTCAGTATATCCACCATCTGTTACACCTTTTTGCACCTGTATCATGCGGTATTCGGTGAAGGGTCTGCCGTTTTCTTCTTTGCTTTTTTCGAAAACGAAGATATAGTTTTTGTCATCGAAGCTTACAATTGCATCAGAAGGCAGGGCGGTGACTTTATTACTTGTTGCTTCGATAATAGCATTGACATACATTCCAGGCATTAAGTTTTTGCATGATTCCAAAACATTTGCATATACCTTGTAAGTTTTATCCGCATCAATGAACTTCCCCGTTTGGTATATTACCGCTTCGTGCTGGTCTGTTTCGTTATTGATGAAAAAGCGTATTTTCTGACCGGCAGAAACTTTATCAGCATCTTTTTCGAACAGTGTGAGTTCAAGTATAAGCTTATCAATGTTTACAACCTCGAATAATATATCGGAAGGGGCAACGAATTTACCAATGTTTATATTTACTGATTTCACATATCCTGAAATAGGCGTTAGCACGGCAACTGAACTGCTGATTTCGTCTTCGTGCAGACCGGCTGGATTGATGCCGATAAGCTTGAGTTTTTGTTCTAAAGCTTTCACCTCTGCTTTCATGCTTTTATATTCGGATGTTACCTGTTGCAGGTTTTTTTGTGAATATACATCATCCTTATAAAGTTCGTTGTGTCTGTTATATTCAGCCTCGGCATATTCGAACCTGTTTTTTGCTTCCAGATAATTTTTCTGTATATCCACGAATTCCTGGTTTTCGAGAATTGCCAGTGTTTGTCCTTTTTTAACGATGCTACCCGGCAAAAGATTTGTGCTTTTTACAAAACCGCCCATAGGCATGCATACAGTGGCAGAGTTCTGTGGTGCAACAGTAACAGTTCCACGTACTTTTATCGTACTGCTCAATGAGCGTGTTTCAATTGCCCCTGTCTCGATTTTGGCAAGTTTTATCTGATCGTCCCGTAATTCAACAATATCTTCGGGGATGACTTCTGCACCTTTGTTTTCATTACCTGGCTTTTTCCCACCGTTGCATGATACAAAAACAATTAACAGGGCTGATATAACGGCTGATGATATAAAACTATATTTTTTCATGATTTTACTTTATTAAAATATTTTACCTGTAATAAATTCTATTTTGACAATTGTCTGGTTATAATTATTAAGTGCCTCAAGGAAGTTCTGCTTTAAACATAAAGCACGACTCAGGTTCTGGATATAATCAAGGTAATCCAATGCGCCAGCATCATAACTACGTTTAGCCTGGTCAATTATCATGTCGGCTTCGGGTATAGCTTGTTTTTCGTAATAGTCCAGGCTATTGCTGAATTTTTTATATTCTCCCAGCAGTGAGCGGTACTGGCCGGATAGTGATTTATAATAATATTCGGCATTAATTCGCGCTGCCCGCTCTTTTAATCCTGCGGCTTTATTTTTAGCTTTAAATGGTACTGGCCACAAAGGAACCGCAATACCAGCCTGGATTCCTGTGAACCGGTCACCGGCACCAAATTCACGGGTAAGATCGTTCATATCCCTCGTATCTTTTAATGTCTGGCTAAAATAGCCGATACTGAAATCGGGCAATGCACGGCTATATTCCAGTTTCTTTTCAAGAAATGTAACTTCAACCTGTTGTTGCATATATCCAAAAGAAGGGTTTACGTCCAATGAGGCACTATCGGCACTTTGGGAAAAAAATATCCTGTGGAGGGAGGTATCCTCAGGGGAAAGAACCATATTTGTATTTAACAGTGTTTGCAGATTTTGGTTAAAAATTTCAATATCAGAATTGACCTGTTGCAATTGATTTTTTACCTCGAGGCTTTGTGAACGGGCTGTAATCATTTCCAGACGGTTTGTTTCGCCTGTTTTCGCCCTTTTTTCAGATGCCCTGAGGAAGCCCGAATATAAACTATCCTGGTAAAC
>Ga0247841_10006023_pt1 | contig 19114 bp, 16 predicted proteins | sample LaCruzMarch2015__2_FD_192410 | JGI IMG/M metagenome (GOLD analysis project Ga0247841, IMG submission 192410) | Freshwater microbial communities from meromictic Lake La Cruz, Castile-La Mancha, Spain - LaCruzMarch2015_18m | ecosystem: Environmental > Aquatic > Freshwater > Lake | place: Spain... | reverse complement strand
GGATGCTGCCGCTCGCCGAACACGTTCATGGTGTGTGTGATGACAATCGGCAGTCCGTAGGTATTGAAATAGCTGTACGCCAGCTCCTCCCCACCGGCTTTGGTGGCGGCGTAGGGGTTAGAGGCCTTGTAGCGGTCCCATTCTTTGTAGGCAACGCCTTCCGGCGCCGGACCAAACACTTCGTCAGTGGAGAAGTAGCTGAGGAGCTCCAACCCGTCCAGCGTGCGCGCGTAATCCAGAAGATTACATGTGCCCACCACGTTGTCCTGCACGAATTCCATCGGGCATTCGATCGAGCGATCCACGTGCGTGGAAGCCGCAAGGTGGAAGATGTAATTGACCGGACCGATGCGGTTACTGACGTAAGGATTGATAGGTGCACGAAGGTCGTGATAGACGAATTCCACCCGTCCGGCGAACCGCTTGCTCCACAGATCGATATCCATGAGACGGTGAAGCGTACTGGCCGAGTCGATCTTGCTCAAACCAACGAGCTTCCAGTCGGTGTTCTTTAAAATACCTTCAGCGAAATGGTGGCCGATGAAGCCGTCGATGCCGGTGAGCAATACACGTTTCATACCAAGGCATTCTATGCGCCTGCGTGCTTCTTCGAAAGCGAATTCTCCGCTAGTCTGAAGCCGTGAATCAGGCAAGAGTCGCAGTGTACATGCCGGCCTACGAACCCAAGCGCGAGCACATCCGTGCGGCCGTGGAATCGGTACGCGCACAGACGTTTAAGGATTGGACGCTGCTCATCAACGATGATGCCTCAGTGCGGGAAGATACGCAGTCGCACATTCGGGATTTTCTCGCAGATCCGCGCATCACTTTCCGCCGGAATCCGAAAAACTTGGGCATTGGAGGAAATTGGAATGAATGCTGGTGCAAAGTCCCTCCACAACGACTCACTCAAGAGCCAAAGATTTCTTCCGCGAATGGAACCTCCCCCTCTCTCCCAGCGGGCGTTGGCAGGGTGGGAGAGGGGGTAAGGGGGGTGAGGCAGCAATCCTCGGAATTCGTGGCATTTTTGTTCCACGACGACCTCTGGGAACCGCAGTATTTGGAAAAAATGGTTGCCGCACTTGAGAAAAACCCTTCCGCAGGATTCGTCGCGGCAAACCACACATACCTGAAAGAAGGGGCAGTGCCCGCGGCCCCCTTCTACGAGGAACTTCGTGCGTTCGTGCAGCAAAATATCACACCCGGCCTGCACGAACACGGCGCATTCCTGCGCTGGTGGACGGAACGCGGGCTCAAGCCGAATGTCATCGGCGAGCCGAGTTTCGTCGTGCTGCGGCGGTCACTGATGGAACAGGTCGGCCCGTTCAACGCCTCCATGGTGCAATTTCTGGATAGCGAGTACTGGGCGCGCTGTTTACTCAAGGCCGATTGGATGTACGTGCCGGAAGTTTTGGGAAAATTCCGCGTGCATCCCGCCGGCATGAGCGCGGTCAACGAAGGCTTGGGACGGGGAGTCTTCGAGCGCTTTCAGACACTGCAAACGGTGGTCGCAGGTTTGCCGCCGGAAGAAAAGGGCGCGGGAAACACAGCGATTGTTCATGCCTTGAGCGGCATGATCGGTCAGTATTTCGCACGCCGCAAACAGGGCAGGAATGTGAACAGCCACGGAAGCGGCGGACTCAAGAAATTCATCCTGAGACATCCGATCCTCCTGCTGCGTGCCTTCGCGCGCTGGAGCATGCGTTAGAGCAGAGATTTGTATGCTTCTTCGTATCGTCCCACAATCCCCTGCCAATCGTACGTTTTGGCACTGACCATCCCCGCCTTCGCCAATTCCTGCCACTGTCTGGGATCTGGTGAGAGGAGCTTCTGCATGGCCTGTGCGGCCGCTTCCGCATCATCCGGCGCAACGAGAAGCCCCGTGCGGCCATCGTCCACGATATCGGGGATGCCGCCCGTGTGCGTCGCAATCACGGCACAACCGGCCGCCTGCGCCTCGAGAAACACATTGCCCAACGCCTCGCTACGGGAAAGCCCGCAGAAAATCTGCGCTTGCGCGAACTCCTCGAAAACGTGTGGAATCGGAACAAAGCCAACGAACGTCACGTGATCACTCAGCTTGAGATCCGCCGCCAGACGCCTGAGTGACTTCTCTTCGCTTCCGCTCCCCACAATACGCAGATGAACATAATTCAGAATCCCCCCTCCCCCTTCGGGGGAGGGGCCGGGAGTGGGGGCGACAGGAGAAAGTAATCTCGCGAGAGCACGAAGCAGAACATCCACCCCCTTCATCGGTTCCAGCCTGCCGACGAAAAGGATGCGACGCGGAATCTTTTTCAGATCGGCACACGCGCGCTCGATCGCCGGAACATCAATCCCGTTGGGAATGAGCAGGGCATCGGATCGTCCGAGTGACTTCGCCCGCGCGAGGAGAATGCGGCTGATCACGGTCACGCAATCGGCTTGCCGGTGCATGAGCTTCAAGAGGAACGAGGTGTTGGTGCTCTGGCACGTCAGGATGGTTTTCGCCTTTGGAACCAGCAGTTTGGAAAACACCATAGCCAGCCCCGCAAAAGATTCGAGCACCGCATGGATGATCTGAGGCTGAATGCGGCGAACAGCGAACGGTGCGAGAAACGGAAAGAGCCACTTGTCGATCTTGTATCCCAGACCGACGCGCACCACTTTCACGTGACCGCGGAACGGATCGTCGTCCGGCAGTTTCTTCGTCAGGCGCGCCGTGACGATTGTGATATCGAACTGCTCCCACATGCGGCGGGCGATCTCCTCCACGCATGCCTCCGCGCCGCTCCTGAAGGGCGAGAGAAAGGCCGAGAGCAGAACGATTTTGGGCTTCATGAAAGAGCGATCATCATACATCGGACTTTTGGTTCCTGCAGTGTATTTCCTCTGACATTAAGACACCTTCTCACGCGTGATTTTCAAACAGACGCCGGTACTGCTCCCCCACTTTCTTCCAGTCGAACGTCTCTTCGATGCGCTTTCGTGCCGCAGCAGCGAGCGAGCGGAGTTTGGCGGGATCTTCAATCAGGCGCCGAAGGTGCGAACGGAGTGCCTCGCGATCCCCCGCGGGAAAGAGAAGGCCCGAAATACCGTTCTGAATGAGAAACCGGTTGCCGCCCACATCGCTCGCAATGCACGCACACCCGCTCGCCATCGCCTCCTGCAGGGCATTGCTCAAGCCCTCGCTGTAACTGGGCAGCACAAAAATATCCGTCGTGCGAAGAACCTCGGGAATGTCGTGGCGAAGACCGGTGAATGTCACCTGATTCTGATACTGCCTCACAAGAGGATGGTTTACCTGCCCCGAGCTTGTCGAGGGGTACCAACCGACCACCTGAATCTTTGTCTGCGGAAAATCCTGAAGGATGGAAACCGCCGCCGCGAGATAATCTGCAACCCCCTTTACGGATTCCAGCCGTCCAACATAGGTGATCGTCACAGACGAATCCGAGGTCCGAGGTCCTCTGTCCGAGGTCCGACCGTACGAAACGGGGTCGATCCCTGTCGGAATCACCTCCGTCTTCTGTGCAATACAGAGCCGTTTCAAAATCCGCTCCGGCTGGGGATGGAAGAGCACAACGCGCTTGGCACAGAGCAGAATGAGCCACCCAAATGTCCATGCGTAGATCGCCGCGCCGATCCGCGGAAGAATTCCCCGCGGCCACCACGTGATGCCGACGAACGTGTCGGTGAGAACAATAGGACGCCTGCCAAAGAGAGTGAGTGGAATCGCCGAGAGCGACGTCCAGAAGAGGAGCTTGTTGATGACAATCAGATCCGGCTGTTCTGCACGGATGATCCTGCGGACGAGCCCGAAAAATCCGAATGCGATCCCGTAGTTCCACGGATCCGGAATGAAAAAATCCCGCACACGATGAATGGTCAATGTCGGAGAAACCTCTTCTACGGAAACGCGCGGATATGAAGAAGCACTTTCCATTTTCCATTTTCCATTTTCCACTGGTGCATTCCCCATACACGCCACCACGACCCGAAATCCGAGCCTCTGCCACAACTCCGCCAGTTTGACCGTGCTCACCATCCAGCGATGAGGTTCTTTCCAATACGGTGAGAGAAGTAAGATCGTCTTCACGTCAGTAGTATGCAGTATGCAGTACGTAGTATGCAGCAAGAAAAGTAGTTCTCTTTACTGCGCTTCCGTGCTCTTTCCACTCTCCAAAACAACAGAAATCCTCCCTGCCTCGAGCTTCTCGACAATCCGCTGCACCCCCTCTCTCGCCTTATCCTGAAGACCGGGAACAGGATGCTCAGCTCGATGACGACAACTCAGTGCAACCGCAGCTTGCAACCTTCTTTCAATCGACTCTTCACTCATACCCCCATTATTGCCTCCCGCATTCTCCACCGCAATGACACTTTCCATCCAGCCCCGCATCTTTGAGCGCCATGGAACGCATGAGTTTCGTCTGCTTCTGCTCCAATTCCTCCAGACGGACAATGAGAGCGAAAACAATGAAGGAGAGAATGCCGAGAAAAGTGATCAGAAGAGCATTCTGCCGGTCTTTGAATCCCATCGCGAACGTCAGGTAATCCAGAACCGACGGAAAGAGCGCAATGATAGCAATAGCCGTCCAGAAGATCGTCCAGAGAGTTCCTTCCCAAATCGTCTTCTTCTGCCGCATCACCAAGCTCCACACATAGAGAATGGCAAGCAATGAAATCAAGGGCGCGACGATTTGGTACGGTGTAAGAGGGAACATAACTGCCATATCTTACCGGAGAAAGGAGCGAAGCAGAATCCGCAATGCCGTTTTGACACCATTGGCAAACGACTGCCCTTTGGCCAGCGTGTACTGCGAGTAGAGAACCTTGATCGGCACTTCCGCGATGCGCCACTTGTGTTGCACCGCTTCGCGCACCAGCTCCGTGCAGAATTCATACCCGCTCATGCGGATCCGCACCTCGTGTACCGCCCGCGGTCCGAGCACTTTAAAACCGCACTGGCTGTCATCCACCCAACGGCCCGTCGCAGCAAAGGTCACCAGATTTCCGACGGCATTAAAGAAGCGCCGGATGAAAGGAATACGGTTCTTCTGGCCGAAACGATTGGCAAAGACGATGTCGGCCCGATCCCCAAGAATCGGTTGGAGTAGTGAAGGAATATCACAAGGATCATGTTGTTCATCCGCATCGAGTGTGACGATCACATCCGCTCCAAGCGCACGCGCCGCCTCGATGCCGGTCATCGTGGCCGCTCCCGCCCCGCAATTCTGGGGATGCGAAACCACTGTGGCCCCGGCCCGACGGGCGACACTCGCTGTATCGTCGGTGGAACCATCATCCGCAACGATCACATCATCCACGAACTTCTGCGTTCGTTCCACAACAGCCGTAATACGATTCGCTTCGTTGTACGCCGGAATGACGGCAATCACGCGCATCTGCTAAGGAAGGAGAATGAATGCAACACCGCCATCGGTATCATTGATCTTCGGGACGATACCGAGCGAACGGGTATTGGCAAACTCGAGGAATGCATTGACCTTCTGATGGAGCGAACCGTTCGTATCTTTCTCGATGGTCGCCGTATTCGTGTCGAAGACGATAGAGTTGAATCCCAACGCCTGCAGACGTTTGAGTGTGAGGGCGGTGTCACGTTCCGCATAGAGACAGTTGAAGAAATCCAGTTGATGATCCGAGGTGCCGATCACCTCAAGATTGCGGGGAATGAAGTACGGAATGAACGTGCCGATACGGTAGAGGTACGGGCGATCCGGCATCGTCTTATTGCGATCAATCACCGCAGCGGCAATATCGTCATAGTGTGACACCGTACGCTCCTGCAGTGCCGCCGCAGAAATTTTGCCGAACGGGTACTCGAGAAGATTTTTTTGGACCTCGTACTGCCAGAATCGCTGCCCGAAGGAACACACCAGTGCAATGGCAATGAGTATTCCGGCAATCACCCGGCTGAAGAAATCGGGAGAATGGGCAAACAGCGCCTCGACGCAGATCGCGAGACCCAGAAACACGCCGATGCCGTACCACGGCACACCGTTGGCAAGAAATACCCACTGGGCAATCAGGAAAACCGTTGCAATCCAGAGCCATCGCAGCCATTTTCCGCGACGCATCCAGAAGAATGGAAGCAGAAGCAGTAACGGAAAGAGGAAGAGAAAGGGCGATGTGGTGACGTAGTACCCTGCGGAATCCAGATTGAGAACCGTGCGCCACGGAAGCCCGAGATAATGACTCCATCCCGTGCTATACCCCCAATAGCGACCGAGCTCCTCCGTGCTTCCGGTTGCTTTGCAGGCGGGTACGCTCTTATCAACCTGTAGTTCTTTGGGAAGCGCTTTATAGGGCCGATCCCCCCCGCTACCACCGCCCGTACCATCGATATCAAAATCCGGGCTGTCGGAATTGGGCACCCCGAGTTCAAGCGTGGTGGGAAAGAGACGGCCCCGGAGGAAATTGTTGTGATACACCCACGGAAAAATGGAAGCGACGAAGACCCCTCCAAACACAAGAACCGAAAGAATAGTCGCCTTTATGCGTGCCGGCCGAAGGATTCCGGCAATCACGAGCAACACGCATCCCAGAATGACGACAGCCAGAAATACAGGAGTGGACGAAGCGATGGAAATACCCGCCACGCGCTGGGCGATATCAGAAATATTCAGAGTACTTTGGCCGATGAAAGCACCAATCGTGAGTAAAACGGCTCCGGGGAATCCGACCCAGTGCAGAGAGGCCCCGACCAGAACGCTGAAGACAGCCATGAGCACCATGATCGCAGTCGGCTTCATCGAAAAAGCGAATCCGGCGAACAGTCCGGCAAGTGCAATCCACTTCAACTGTTCCCTGAATGATGATGGTTCTTCATCTTCCGAACGTGGAAAGAGCGCAAGAAACAGAACGAACATGGAGAGCGCACCCATCGCGAAAATCGCATTGTCGACCTTCATGTCGGCAAAGGAAAAATGACCGATCAGCGGCAGCGTGTAGAACAGCAATGCCGAGAGAATGCCGGCTTGCCGCCCGAGGAAGTGCCGCGCAAAGCTGACAACGGCAAGAACCGCCAGCACCCCCGCGGACCAGTTCACCATCATCGATGTCGTCGCGCCGAAAATGCTTTCGTACCCGAAGAGCGCGAACCCGAGCGACGTCAGATACTCCCATTGAAAGGGGGCCATGGAGAAAATGAAGCGTCCGTAACTCACCATGAGCCGCGGCCGGTTCAGGTAGCTCCCCAGATCATCCCATCCGATGGGGAACGGTCGGATCACCGTCAAAAAATTGAGGGCAAGGTAGCTCAAGAGCAACCATGTCAGCAGAACCTCCGCGCTCAGCCACGGTACGTCGCGTTCATCGTGCGACCGGACCAATGTGCGCAGCCAATGGAGCGTATCTTTGTACGCCACGACGGGAACCAGAATTGCGAGCGTCCACACCGCCGGAGCAACGATGAGATCCGCCACAGCCAGAGACCAGAGAATCGCCATCCACGCGCAGGCACCGGTCGCAGCGCTCACGGTCACATCGGCAAGCAGAGAGAGTGCGGGAAACCGGAAGAGCCGCAGAAACATTTTCCCCAGCACAAGGAATTCGAAGAGAAGAACGAGAACGAAGAGGAAGACAGGCAGCACGCGCGTGATGAAAGACTGCTGCATGCACCGCACGGAAATGTTGTAGACCTTGGCCCCGTTGGTATACGTACCGATTTGCTGCAGACATCCCCGCTCATTGAGGCTGTTGAAATTATTTTTGAGCTCCTGAAGCACGGAAGGTGACGCATCGCTGTAGACCAGCAAACTCGGCTCCGCCAGCTGACGCGCAGATACTCCGCCGGTTTGCGACTGACTGAGCGTGGTGAAAAGAAGCCAGAGCAATACAAGAAACCCCAAGAGAAGATGTACAGGCCGCCCGCGGACACGGAACGTCTGCCAATTTCCTGTCCTGACGGAAGACACACCCCAACAAAGAAGAAGGAGGACAATGCAGGAAATACCGTATCCGAGAAAATTCCCCGCCCGCCCGAACGTATGGGTCACCGTAGAGAGAAGGCTCTGAAGACCGCAGAGAAAAGGATTGTTCGTGCAATCCTGCTGGTGGAGCGCTTCTTTGGTCGCATCATCAATCAATACGGCCCCGTGCACGGGAATGCCCAGATAAACGAATGTGCTGTAGCCTCCCCAGACCATAAGGCCGAGCAACAGCAAAACGGAGAGAATTTGGATCGTGCGCTTCTGCATACAGTGGCCGAGCCTACCAGAAAGACCTTAGAAAGGCAGTGTAAAGCTCCGAAATCTTCTGAAGCAATCAGAAACCTTCCTGATATCAAAACATTCAATGCTTCCACCTGCTTCAACACGTTTCCATCTCTCCTCTCCACCCGAAGGGGGGAGAGGGTAGAGTGAGGGGGCACAAGACAAGAAATGACATAAAAGGAGACTCCGCACCAAGTTGGCTGATATGCTGCCATTCTGCATGACATTGGATGTGAGAGCGATCCGCCGGCAATTCCCCTTTCTGCAAGAGCGGAAAGATCTGACCTATCTGGATAGTGCCGCCTCCGCACAAAAACCGGAAATCGTCCTGCAGGCCATGGATGCATTTGCACGGCAGAAGTACGCCAACGTGCACCGCGGACTCTATCCCCTTTCGGAAGGAGCGACGGAAGCCTTTGAACAGAGCCGCGAAACCGTGCGCGCATTTCTCGGCGCGCGTCACAGTGATGAGATCATTTTCACCAAGAGCACCACGGAATCCATGAATCTGATTGCACGAAGCTGGGGGCACGCCACGTTGAAGAAAGGGGATGCCGTTGCACTGACGATTCTGGAGCATCACAGCGCCATCGTCCCGTGGCTGCAGCTCAAAGAGGAAAAGGGGATAGAAATTGTCTGGATCGATATCGACGATCAGGGCCATGTGAAACAGGAGGAACTCACGCGTGCACTGAAAAAGGGGAATATCAAACTCGTGAGCGTGACGGGGCTTTCAAACGTTCTCGGTGTGCGGCCGCCGGTCAAAGAAATCATCGTCGAAGCGCACCGGACGGGGGCACTCGTCGCAGTCGATGCGGCACAGTGGATCGGCCATCACCCGATCTCTGTGCGGGAACTGGATTGTGACTTTCTCGCATTCTCCGGCCACAAGCCTTACGGACCCACCGGCATCGGCGTGCTGTATGCGAAGCGGGAACTCCTCCGTAGCATGCCTCCGTTCCTCGGCGGCGGCATGATGATCCGCGAAGTGCATCGTGATGGATTCACTGCTGCGGACGCACCGCAGAAATTCGAGGCCGGCACTCCCCCGATCGTGGAAGCAATCGGACTCAAAACCGCACTGGAATGGCTGGCGGCGATCGGATGGAACGATGTCGAAGCACATGAAGCTGCCTTGATGAGGACCGCGTACGAAACCCTCAAAGATATTCCGGGCCTGCGCATTCTGGGGCCGCAGCAGCCGGATGATGTTTCGGGATGCGTGAGCTTCGTTGTCGAGGGAATCCACCCGCACGACATGGCGGATCTGCTTGGTCAGGAGGGCTTCTGCCTGCGCGCAGGGCACCACTGCACGCAACCGCTTCATGAACGGCTGGGCGTTTCGGCTTCCGTACGTCTCTCGATCGGAATCTACAATACGGAGGAAGAAATCCGCGCTCTCGGCCCCGCAATCACACGAGCCCGCTCCATCCTTTCAAAATAATCAGCCCACCTTGTGTTCCTTACCTTCCTGCCTTTCCTGCCCTTTCTCACCTCCCTTACCTCCCTTCATGGATCTCTACGCCGAAAACATCTTGGAGCACCACCGGCACCCTCGGCACAAATCGCCCATCGCCCATCGGACAATCGAACATTCCGAAAACAATCCCGCATGCGGCGATGCAATTACTATGGAACTCAAAATTAAAAAGGGAAAGATCATAGCGGCGGGCTGGAACGGCAGTGGCTGTGCGTTGAGTCAGGCGGGAATCTCGATGCTCCTCGAAAAAATCACGGGCATGAAAGCGGCGGACGCCGCAGCTCTCTCGCCGAAGGACATGCGCTCCCTCCTCGGCGTTCCCCTCACCACCCGCAGATTCCAGTGCGCGTTTCTGTCGCTCATGGCGCTGCACAATGCACTCCGAAAGTGGAAAGGCGAGCCGACCGAAACCTGGCCGGAGCTGCTCGAAGAGGATTCTGCGTAAATCGAGCTCTCTGTTGGAGGAAGTTAGAACTATTTTGGCTTCTCCAAAGAGACTTTATTCATAAGTATGGCATACAGTTGCTCATTTATTGTCTTCAAGTAGCACAAGATCAACAAAGTCCGCTCCGCCAGCAGCGCGTATAGGTTGTTTCTTTGCATTCGTTCTGAGGTCATTCACAATTTGAGAAAGAAGATAAACTCGCACACCATGCCTCTTGATGGCAGCCAATTCGTCGGGGTGTTTCACATGATGAACAACTAATTCGAAACTCCACCGGGCATCCACAAGAGATATACGAAGTTTATCCTTCATTTTCATATGGTACTTGTGTTCTATCCATTCCTTTACTGAGTGTTCTAGCTCATCCATCGTACGGTGTTTGGCACTTCCAGATGATCTGCCCGTGCTCTTTTGTACCTCCTTCGGCACCTTGGCGATGTAAGACACCGGATGGACGGAGGCTTGTACTTCGACATGCCTGCATTCGACGCTGTTCGCATGTAGTTTTATTGCAAGAATATCCATCTCTTGTACTCCAAGTTTAATTCCACGTATGGTGAAGAAGCCCTGTCGATTCAACCATTCTTCAACAAGTTCTTCAGCTAGAAGCGCCATACGAGAATCATACTCCTTTTCCCTTTTGTAATAATGCAACTTCTAAATAAAAAATGGCTTTCATCAGCCAAAATTCAAGTTTCTGGAGCCGCCCACGAGGATTGAACTCGTGACCCCCTCCTTACCATGGAGGTGCTCTACCACTGAGCTAGGGCGGCAAGACATCCACGGGAAATCCCATGGAATGTGCCGAGGAATAGTACCGAGAAGAATGAGACAGAGCCACAAAATTGAAAGGAACCCGCTTGACCTACCCTTCTGAAGGGCCCTACAGTCTCCCCGCGATTTCCGAGTACCTCTCGGTACACGGTTTTACCCACAAGTCGTATGACATCACTCGTGCCCACATCGGAAGACACAATGGTCTATGAATTCTGTGTCCTCTACCCCGTCAATCTCTCCCAGAAAGAAGAGCAGACTCTTCTGAAAGGCATCGAAGAGATTTTTGCGGAGGCGGAGGGACGCCAGATCGCCAAAGATGCCTGGGGCAGGCGCGGCCTTGCGTATCCCATTAAGAAACAGATCGAGGGTAATTTCATCGTTTTCTACTACGAGATGAACCCTCAGAAACTCAGAGAGGTGGATCGTCAGCTCCGGATCCTGCCGAACGTTCTGCGCCACCTCATGGTCAAACCCCCCAAAGACTACCAAATGGTGAAGTACTCCGAGGCCTTCGAGCAGTGGCAGAAAGACAAAGTGACTGCCGTCGAAACAAAGCGGAAGGACGAAGAGACCAAGCTCCAGCGCAAAGTGGTGGAGAAGGCCAAGCGCGATGCCAAGCGCACGGAAGTGAAGAAAACAGAAGTGAAGAAAAAGGAAGCCGCTTCCACGCTCGAAGAAGCCGACTTGAGCAAGAAGCTGGATGAACTGATCTCGGACGATTCCATCGGTCTCTGAGCCCTACGCCCTATCCCCTACGCCCAACGCCCTACCCCCTAACCCTACTACCATGGACCCCCGCAAGCAGCAGCAACAGCAACAGCGCGCCGACCCGCGCCTGAAGAAGTGCCCCTTCTGCCTGAAGGAGACGAAGTACATCGATTACAAAGATTACCCCACGATCAAACCCTTCATGGATTACTTCGGCAACATCATGAAGCGCTACTACTCGGGCCTGTGCCTGAAGCACCAGAAGATGCTCAAGAACGCCATCGAGCGCGCCCGTTTCATGGGGATGGTATCTTACAGAAAGTGAGGAAACCGACGAGTCCGACGATCCTCGAGGAGCCCGACGAGATGATGGAATAAGCGACAGGAAGGCTTTTGTGTTCTCCTTCTTCGGCATCTTCGGCTTCCTCGGTTTCTTCGGCTTCCTGAGTTTTGGCACCTGCAAACTCCTTCTCACAAGCGCTATACTCTCGTCATGTCCGGACACTCCAAATGGGCCAACATCAAGGTGCGCAAGACCGCGCAGGATGCCAAACGCGGCAAAATCTATACACGTCATGCGCGTCTGGTCGAGATGGCTGCGCGCGGCGGACCGGATCCGATGATGAACCCGGCTCTGCGGACCGCCATCGATAATGCAAAAGCGGACGGCGTGCCCAATGCGAACATCGACCGCGCCATCAAGAAAGGGTCGGGCGAACTCAAGGGGGAGCAAATGGCAGTCGAAATGTACGCCGCGTACGGTCCGGGCAATGTCGCCATGATCATCGAATGCCTGACCGACAACAAGAACCGCACGCTCAGCAGCGTGCGATCGATTCTGGAACGACGCGGCGGCCGGTGGACCGAGTCCGGGTCCGTGCTGTGGATGTTTCAGCAGAAAGGCGTGGTGATCGGCAAAAAACCCGGGCTGAGAGGTTCCGACGAATTGGAACTTCAGCTCATTGACGCGGGAGCCGAGGATATCGAGTGGTCCGCCGACACGGTGGAGGTGGTCACGAATGCCCCGGGATGGCCCAAAGTGCGCGACCTGCTCAAGGCACAAGGCTGCGAAGTGCCAACGGCCGGACTCAAATTCATCCCCACGCAAAAAGTGGCGGTGAATGATCTCGTCACCGCGCAACATCTGATGAACCTGATCGAGGCGGTCGAGGAGGATGAGGATGTGTCAGAAATTCACACGAACGCGGACATTGCTGATGAAGTCGCTGCACAGCTCTAGAGAGACAGAACCAAAAGACCGCGTCTTCACAGAAAGGCCGATTTGCTGTAGAATATCTAGATTTCGCTGTTGCGTCTCTCAACACAAACTCACATGCACATCCGGGATATCACCGACATGCATCATCCGGTTCGCACCGGCCTCACGGTGATCATTCTGGCTGTTCTCGCGTATGCCGCATGGATGAGCAGTATGAGCTTTCTCCTGCGCATGTGGTATGAGCTCACGGGCCCTTTCACGGCCGACAGTCCGATTTACTGGGCGGTCGGCAGGGGCATTCTCAACGGACTCACGCCTTACCGCGACCTGTTCGAAACCAAGCCGCCGGGCATTTTTCTCCTGAGCAGCCTTTCACTCTGGCTCTCGGGCACCATGCAATTCGGCGCATGGATGCAGACCGTACTGCTCGCGGTCATCCCTCTCTCCGTGATGATCGCCGCATGGAAACAGGTCAAAGGACATGCGGGGCTGACACGCTGGCTGATCGCAGGAGGAGCCCTTCTGTTCGGCACCACGCTTGCACTCTACGTCGCCGAACGGAGCGGCGAATATCAGGTGGAATCGTTCGGGGCCGCTTTCGCCATCGCCTATGCCGGTCTGCTCGCCGCATCCAACGGAAATTTATCCAGACGCGGGATGATTACGGCCTCCACTCTGATTCTGCTCAGCATCGGCATGAAGGAACCGTTCCTTCTCTCCTGCCTGGCCATCGCCCTGCTGCTCTGCGAAAACCGGCGCGCATTTCTGCGCGGATTCGTGCTCCCGTTGATCATCGCGGCCGGAGTCGGAGTGCTCTTGCTCCAACTTCTCGGAATGCGGGACGGATACTTCCATATCTACATTCCCGAAATGTTCGGCCGCTACGGAAACGGCGGTGATCCGCTCTGGCTCCGCGGATTCTGGTTTGACAGGCTCTTCTTTGACCTACGGGGATTTTCGCCCATGCTCGCCTACGGCATATCCGGCATCGCCATTGCACAAGTGATCGTCGGGTTCCACATCCATGGGATCCTCCGCGGACTTGGGAACCTGCTTGCTGTTTTCTGCGTGCTCTATCTCGCCGCACTGGCGGTGGGAACGGGGAACACCTATTACAATCACCACTTCGTCTTCGCAGTGGGGAGCTTCGCCGTCTTGTTTCTCGCCCTGATCAGAGATGCCACCAGACAATGGAGGCAGAGCGATTTCATACGGACCGTCACGATGGTGACACTCGTCCTGCTGGTTCCGACCGTCCAGCGCAACCCTCTCGTCAACTACACAGCACAAGCCGCTTCCTACTCCAATGACCGCGAAGCGGCTCAATCCGTCGCCGATCACATTGATACCGTTCTGGACCACTGCGACATGAAGCGATACCTCTTCATCGGAGGCAATGGAGGACAACCCTATGGCTTCACGCGCCATTCACCGTTGGGACCGCTGTTCTTTCAATTCGATCATCTGCTCGACGACCGGCACCAGAAATTCCGCGATGAATTCATGCAGTCGCTTCATCAGGCGCGGTTGATCGTACTGGGGAATTTCGATCTCAACGCGATCACGGAAGAGACGAAAGCCTATCTCGCAGAGGAGTTCACGCAGCGCCCCTGGCTCTGCGCCGGATCAGTCGCATCCGTCGAACCGTACATGCTCTACTACCGCAAACCCTGGAAAGTGTGGGATCTGTTACCGGAGTAACGGCCGCTATTTCGTCACGGTCAGTGAAACGGAATCTTCGGTTGTTTTGCCTGTGAGATCCGTCGCTACGGCACGTAACCGGTACGTGCCCGAACTGACCGTTACGCCGTACGAAAGCGCAAACGGCTCTTTGGGCTTGGTCGTGAGCAACAGGTCATCGAGGTAGAACTGCACGTACTTGAGCGTGCCATCCGGATCCTGCACATCCGCGCGCATCGAGAGCGTCTCGCCCACGACCATCGACGTATCCCCTCCGGGTTCCAGAAAGGAAACGGAAAGCCCCGATCCCCCTTCGCCGAAGCGGAAAGACTGGGTCGCCGTGACCGTGTTGTAGTACTCATCGGTCAGGGTGACCTCAAGCCGGTGGAGGCCGTCACGATTGATCGAACGCGGAACGCGCAACGGCTCATCAAAGGGCTCGGCTGTCCGCACGGCGACACGCTTGCCATCGATGGCGAAGCGGATCTCGATGACTTTGGAGCCGACGCTGAATTGTAACTTCGGGCGGAAAGCGGGATACGTCACGGACCCGTTCGCATCCGGCGAGAGAATCTGGAGCGTCGGTTGATCGAGGCGCCCGGGGGTGAGAGAGGGATCGCACTTTTCCAAGGGCGCAACGGGCAGAGGCAGAATGGAACCGGAGTGATCCGGCGAGGCATACCACAGCGCCATTTCCTTCTTCACCCACTTTTGCACGCCCTCGTCCCATGTCGGCCAGCGGTCGGCCAGGATGCTCTTCGCCACGAGAAAACTGCCGGACTCCTGCGCCGCCCGCGGACACGCATCCGAGGCGAGAAGGTGCGTCACCTTGTCCACCATCAGCTGCGCACAGGCGGGATCCTGCAGGGTCGGGGGGCGCTCTTCGAGAAAGACATCCGCGCGCCGATACTGAACGGGGGTGCAGGCTGTCGGAAGTTCGCCGGAGAGCGTGGAAATCTGCGGCTGGATGATGCCCGCAGGAGGCGTGAACGCAGTTTTGGGCGCAGTGAGCACACGATGCGCGCGCTCCATGAATTCCTTCCAGAGGGGACTTGATGTATTGAGTCCGTCCCCCTTCTCGAACATCGAGGAACTGTCGGCATTGCCGGACCACACGCCCGCGACCAGATTGGGAGTGTATCCGAGTACCCACGCGTTATCCGGTTTGCGCAGCTTGCAGGTGTTCTTGTCTTTCCATTCCAGACACTTGTTGCTCGTGCCGGTCTTCGCGGCTGCTTCATATCCGTTCACCGTCAGCTGTGTCTTCCAGTAATCCGTGGGACGCACCGAGGCATCACTTAAGATAGACGTGATCTGGTACGCAATGCGCGGATCCAGAACCTGCCGTTCATCTTTGCCGCGCTCCGGAACATACAAGAGCGCGCCCTTACGATCTTCGACTTTGAGAATATTCACGACCGGCTTGTACATGCCGGCATCGGCGATGGAAGCGTACGCCTGCACCATCTCGAGGAGCGGCGTCTCGGCGGCTCCGAGCGCCAGCGGCCACCCGTACTCATACAAACCCGCCGACGGAAGATCCGACTGGCTTCCGGAACCCGTCGGCCGGAGAGCAGCGCGCTTTGCGAGCGGAGTCGGGGCCCCCAGATCGCGCGCAAGATCCAGAATGGGCTGCTCCCCTCCCGCGAGGAAAAATGCCTTGGCAGCGGGAATGTTGCGCGAGGCACCGAGTGCCTGACGGATCGTCACGAGTCCCATTTCTTTGCCGTCGAAATCCTGCGGCTGATCGTCCCCGATCTTGGTCGTCACGTCATAGAGGATCGTCGCCGGCGTGTACCCCTGCTGGAAAGCGGCTGCGTAGACGATGGGTTTGAAGCTGGAACCGGGCTGGCGCGGGGCCTGCACCATATCGATCTTGCCGCCGTCTTTCTCGTCGTTGTAATCACTGTTGCCGACGTACGCCAACACGTCACGCGTTTGGGGATCGAGAGCAACGAGAGAGATATTGTGTGCGCCGAAACGGTTGAGAACGTCTTCGCGGTGATTCGTGACGATCTTCTCGGCGATCTCCTGCAGCCGCCAGTCGAGTGTCGTGGTCACTTTGAGGCCTCCGCGTTCCAGAATGCCCTTCTCCGCCGATTGCCCGCCGAGAAGTTTCTCGACCTGATCCTTTACCCAGAGAACGAAATGCGGTGCGCGAATGGAATCGCGCATGGGCTGGAACGTCAGCGTCTCCAATTCATCCAGTGCCTGCAGCTGTTGCTGCTCCGTAATCATCTTAAGCTCCTGCATGCGCTTGAGGACGGCATCCGCGCGACCGCCCACGTAGACCGTCGTCGACCCTGTGCCGATGTTTGCACCGAGCAACCCGAGCATGACATCTTCGTCGGGAATATCAGACGCGGATGTGATGACGCCCTGAAGGACTTTGCGGACGATCGCGTCACTCACTTCTGTGTGTACGTGATTCCCGTACGGATTGAAGTAGGACGGCCGCTGCGGGAGCGCCGCAAGCACCGCCGATTGCGCCAGCGTCAGGCCCGAAGCGGAACGCGCGAAGTACGTGCGGCTCGCCTGCTCGATGCCGTAGGCGTTCTGCCCGAAGGGAATCCAGTTCAGGTAGAGCTCTAGAAGTTCATCTTTGCTGAATTTCGATTCCATCTGGCAGCCGAGAATGATCTCTTTGAATTTGCGGCTGACAATATTCTCACCCTTGAGATCAAGTGCATTGCGTGCGAGCTGTCTCGTGAGGGTGGATCCGCCTCCCGCCTGACCGAAGAGCAGCACAACGCGGGCCATGGCACGGATATCGAGGCAGCCGCGGTCATAGAAGCGCTGATCTTCAATCGCGATGATCGCCTTTTTCATGGAATCGGGAATCTGCGCACCGGGAACGAATGTCCGGTCCTCCTCGCTGAAAAGCCGGTAGAGCTCGATGCCGTTTCGGTCGGTGATGACCGTGCTCTGCGGGGCGAAGAGGCTCTTGGGATCACTGATATCCGGCAGGGTCATCCAGAGAAAACCGATGTACAGCCCTCCCAGCACCACCACAAAAATTCCCGAGCGCAGAAGGAACCGCCGCAGACGATGATGCGTTCCCTGAGGCGGGAGGAACAGACGCACAACGCGCCGCACCATCACGTGAATAAAGGACAGAACCCCCGCAACCAAACCCTTTCCTTTCCGGGACGGGGGAGTGCGGCGGAAAGAGGGTCTGCCATTCGAAAGTGACCGGAGTTCGAACTCAGGAGCCATAGAGAATGAAGTGTAGGGCTCTGTCCCCGGCACCGCAAATGAGTCGGCAAAAGAAAGGATTTTGTGCTATAATGGACGGATGTCCCCTCTCTCACTCCTCCACGGGATCTATCGGGTGATTGTGCCATCCGCTCTGGCTGCGTTCGACACATTTACCGTAACAACTTGGGGTTACGGGGACCTCACCTGGCAGAATATCCTGAACAATATCGTGTATATGCTTAAAGCCACGGTTACCGTGGCAGCTGTGGCGGTGTTCGTGGTGGGCGCGTTCATGTTCACCATCTCCGCCGGGGATGAAACGCGCAAAGCCAACGGCAAGAAAATGATGATCGGAGCGCTCATGGGTCTGGGCATCGTCTTCGGGGCGCAGGCGATCCTGCGTACGGCATCGTATTTCGTGTGGGGATAAGTATTCGCGGAAGGACAACCTTGGGCCGTCTCCCAACCTTCGCTTCAGCTATGGCTGGCAGGCCTTTCCCCGTCCGGGCTATCCGGCCTGAAAAGAAGCCAAAGAGTGTAGGGAAAAGAACCCCCATGGGAAACAATCTGTGTAGTTTTTCTTACTCACTTTCAAAAAAACCCCAGAAAAATTGAGCGTCTCATGGTGACATGTACAATGACGTCCTCCTATGCACGCACCACACTCTTCCGACACGTTGCAACGACTCGAGTGCGCTGAGCAGCTGAAGCTCACCGGCAAACATGAAGAAGCCCTGAAGCTTTTGGAAGCACTGCTCATGGAAGATCCCGAAAATGTTCCCGCACTCGAAGAAGTGGCCGATAACGAACTGAGTCTGGGGCACTTTGCGCGCGCGGAACGTGCCGCAAAACAGGCCGTCACCATCGGGAAAAAAAGCTACACCGGTCACTACATTCTGGGCTTCGTGCGCTCCCATGAAGAAAAGTGGGATCTCGCACTGAAAGAACTGAAAGTGGCCAATACATTAAGCCCGAATAACGCCGAAATCCTGCGTTGCTTGGGATGGGGGCTCTTCAATGCCGGTCAGCGCGCGCAGGGCATCGTCACGCTGGAGCGCGCTCTCAATCTGGATCAGGAAAATCCTCTCACGCTCTGTGATCTGGGTTCCGCGTACCTGCAAATGCAGAACCTGCGCAAGGCCCGCGCGCTCTTTCAGCGTGCGATGGAGATTGATCCGGAGAATGAGCGCGCCAAGGAATGTGTGCTCATGACCGAACGGCTGTTAAAGACGGTGGAGAAACGCTGAGCGACCCCGTATACTCAGCGGGAGTTCTCCGCATGTTTCCATGAACCTGACCATCCTGCGCCGCAGCTTCCGCCGCGCGCTCTCCACGCTCTGGCGCGAAGGGGAATGGCGCACGAGTTCCGGCTCCCTGCTCGGCATCTGCAC
>Ga0247841_10006021_pt1 | contig 19119 bp, 20 predicted proteins | sample LaCruzMarch2015__2_FD_192410 | JGI IMG/M metagenome (GOLD analysis project Ga0247841, IMG submission 192410) | Freshwater microbial communities from meromictic Lake La Cruz, Castile-La Mancha, Spain - LaCruzMarch2015_18m | ecosystem: Environmental > Aquatic > Freshwater > Lake | place: Spain... | reverse complement strand
AATCACATTCGAGGCTGAAGTCCGTTTTTGCCTTTTCGAGACCGGTTTTACAGCTTTGAAGGAATGCACCATCATCGAAGGTGATACCCTGAGCCAGCATCGCTACCCTTATTTTTTGGTGTGATGTATTGTCTTCTTTCTTGCAGGAAGGTATGACCCACAGGGCTCCAATTATTAGCATGAAAAGATAGCCTGAGGGTTTAAACATTCGAAATAAATTTCCGGCAAAAGTACAAAAAGAGGTGAGAAGAAAGCAAGTGACCAGTGACAAATGAGAAAGGAGGATTAACGAATAATAGAAAGGGCTCAGGCTTTTGAATTGAATTATCTGTCAAAGGAAGTGAAACAGGCAAAAAATTATATATATCTTTGTTTGCATATACTCTTCACTTGTTCAATTCAAACTGCGACCAACCCCAAAGCGCTGCACGGTAAACAATGATGTCCAACCAGACCATCCTTTTTTTCTTTGTAACAGTTGTTGCTGTCATCTTTTTGTCGGGATACCTGGTAAAGATTTACCGGATTAACAGTGCAAAGAATAAGACATCTAAACCACAGGGAGCCAGGAAAATAGATCTGGATTTGAAGGGAGATATCTTCGAGCTTGACAAACTGGCCGTTATTCTTGAAGACCTTGTGCGTTATCAGGTTCCTGTTAAAACCATTCTTGATCTGAATATTATACTGGAGGAGGTTTATACCAGCATTGTCAACCATCAGGAAGAGGGCCAGCCTGACAGGAAGGTTCACATTGCGTTAACGTTGGAGCCTGGCCAGATCGTGGCATGCATCAGGGACAGCAATGAAGAATTTAATCCTACGGTGATGCCCCGGATCGATTTGAATGCTCCCATCGAGGAAATTTCCTTCCAGGGACTGGGCTTTCACATGGTCAGACACCTGGCCAGCCATTTACATTATCAAAGACTGGAGGATCAGAACATCCTGACCATCAAAAAAACTTACACCTCCTGATGAAAAGGTTGAAATTTTTAGAGGCACTATTGCGGTGGAAATGGTATCCTGATATTTTGAGGATTCCGTTCTTTATAGGATCTGTTTACCTGTTGTATGTATTGTTATTCGGAGATCAGACTGAAGGCAGGAATATCGGCTTATCGGTGATTTGGGTGCTGCTCTGGTCCATGTTACCCATTGCGTTTGTTTTACTGGGCCGTATCTGGTGCGGGATATGCCCGTTCAGTACGGCAGGCGACCTGGTACAAAAAATGGTTGGCAATGACATCCATCCGCCACTGTTTCTCAAAAAATGGGGTGCGTGGTTTGCCTATGCATTTTTCATCGTGATCCTGATCATTGAGGCTTTGGTGCATATGCCAAATTCTACCGCGGCAACCAGTATCTTATTACTGGCTATTTTCACGATGGCTATGATCTCGGGAGCCTTTTTCCGGCGGCGGACCTGGTGCCGCTACTTATGTCCCATGGGTGTTGGGGGTGGCGTTTTTTCAAGGCTCAGAATCATAAAGCTAAGTAAAGACAATGCCATCTGCAATGATTGTAAAAATTTTGAATGCCTCCAGGGCTCTGAAAAATCAAAAGGGTGCCCCATGGGCCTGTGTATAAAAAAGCATGATTTGGATGCTGATTGCATTTCATGCGGAAATTGTCTGAAAAACTGCCCCAATGATTCCCCGCGTATTCAATTGCGTTCTCCTGTTAAGGGATTCCTGTCGAATGTAAAACTGAACCAGGCAGAGTCGGCATTCGCCAGCAGTTTTATCGGGTTTTCGATTGCTTTATACCTGGTTAAGGATTACCTGGTTCAAGTAAACCGGGCTGTCGGGTTAGGAGAGCCTTTATGGAATGAACTCCTGGTCATCATCGTTTTCACCGGGCTGTCGTTTTCACTTTTTTACATATTCAGTTACATCATCCGTCCCATCACCAGGCAATCGCAAAAGTACAACTTCAGGTTTTTCGGGTTCTTCCTGATTCCTTACATCTTTTTTGCCTTGGTTAACCTGACTGCCATCCATGGGGTATCCCTGCACGGGATGACCCTTTTTTACAATGTAAAAATGTTGCTGGGCCTGCCGCTGCAAGGGCCCCTTTTCCACCATCACCCCCTCATCAGCGCCCAGGCCAAGCATATCATCCAGGGGATGGGGATCCTGGCCGGAAGCATCATCTCCATTATTTTTTGTTTGCAGGAATTGCAGAAGGTTCTTAACAACAGGCAGCGGAATAAGACTATAGCTGTCTTCAGTGTTTTTCTGGTGGGGTTAACGGGGTTGAGTCTTTACCTGTTTATGTTTCTTTAGGAGATAAAAACAGGTGACAGGTGACACGTTACGCGTGAAATGAGGTTTTTATTTACGGCATTTGATGATATAGGCTTTCTTGAATTCGTAATTTACATCACGGAATCCTGCTGATGTCAATGCATCGACAACCCGTCCGATTGAATATTTGCAAAAGATGCCATCTTTTGTAAATTTCTTCTTTGTTAAAAAATCGCTGGAAGCCATAAAAATACAGAGCAAACCGCCATCTTTGAGAAGTGTTTTTATCTTTGAAAACGGTTCATCCAAATTAATCCAGAAATAAATCACATTCGTACAGAAAATGATATCAAATTGATTTAAAATCATTTCAGTTGTTAAAAAATCTCCATGATGTAATTCGGCCTTACCGTTAGTAATGTGTTTTTTATTCTTTTTACTGGCCAGTTTGTACATAAGGTCGGAAAAATCAATTCCAGATACAAAACAGTCATAATCTGATACTATTTTGTCAATACCAACGCCAAGGCCATAACCTATTTCGAGGATCCTGTCATTTGGTTTTATGCCCAGCCCAGGTATAATTTTGTTATACACCGGGATATTTCCCCGGGTCATTTTTTTAGCGATGATTCTCCCTAATAATCCTGAAGGTTTCCTGTACTGATTGCCGATCATCCGGTACATGGGTATTGTTTTTAAGGTATATAACGTTTACTATAACCAGAAACATCAGTGATGATCTGGTCTTCAAAGATAGAGATACAATGATATGCAGGGTTAAATATTGTTAATTTTGTAAAATATCAACTAAATAGCGATGAGAATTTACTTTTTTGTTTTTGTATTCGTCACATTCATTGTTTCCTGCAGCAAGAAAGATGAGCCAGCTGCTTTACCCCCTATTGCTGCTGTTTCCACCCTTGCCTGTTCTTATGCTTCTGCCACACCAGCGGCTACATTTGGCAGTGAATATACAGGCACCATTTCAGTGCCGTATACAGGTGGCAATGGTACAATTTACAATGCAGGCACCCCTATTGCATCGACCGGTGTAACTGGTCTTACCGCTACTTTGCAGGGAGGTACATTATCAACTGGTAAGGGTAACTTTACCTATATCGTAACCGGGACACCTTCGGCAACAGGATCGGCCTCTTTTGCAATTTCTTTCGGCAGCTTATCCTGTACTTTTTCTTTAACAGTTGGCGAACAACCCCTGGTCCAATATGGAACTCCGTTTACAGGTGTGCCAGATAGCCGTGATGCGGTTATTTACCAGGTAAATATGCGTGCTTTCAGCGCTGCGCGGAATTTCCAGGGCGTAATAAACCGGCTTGATTCCATTAAGGCCCTGGGTGTAAATGTTATTTACCTGATGCCGGTTTACACTGTTGGTATTTTCAAGGCGATTAATTCACCCTATTGTGTAAAAGATTATAAGGCGGTAAATACTGAATTCGGAACGCTCACCGATTTACGGAACCTGATTGACGGGGCGCATAGCCGGGGCATGGCGGTAATTCTCGACTGGGTGGCAAATCATACTTCCTGGGATAATGCATGGATCAGCAGTCATAAAGATTGGTATATTCAGGATGGTGCCGGTAATATAGTAAGTCCATCCATGGGATGGAATGATGTAGCCCAGCTTAATTTCAGCAATGCAGCCATGCGCCTGGAAATGATCAGGTGTATGAAATACTGGGTTTATACGGCCAATTGCGATGGATTCAGATGCGATTATGCCGATGGCCCGCCCAATGATTTCTGGATACAGGCAATTGATACTTTAAGAAACATAAGAACCCATAGTTTACTTATGCTTGCTGAATCAAATAATACATCAAAATATGCAGCAGGATTTGATTATATTTTTGGTTTTAATTTTTATTCTAAATTTAAATCGATTTTCAACAATAATGTGTCCGTTCAAACTATCGACAATATAAATAGTTCAGATTACAATGGTGTATTAAACAGTCAGCAACAAGTAGTGAGATATTTAACCAATCATGATGTAAACAGTTCGGAGGGAACCACACTTGATTTATTCGGCGGAAGTTCCGGCTCGATGGCAGCTTTTGTGGTTACCGCCTGCATGAAAGGTGTTCCGATGATTTACAATGGCCAGGAGGCAGGAACAACTTATCGATTGTATTTTCTGACATTGGGAACTACAATCAACTGGAATCAGAATCCACCCATGGTGGAGGAATACAAAAAAATAATAGCTTTCAGAAACAGCAGTGTGCCTATAAGAAGAGGCCAGTTAACATCGTATAGCAATACAAATGTTTGTGCTTTTACCAAAGAGCAGGGAGCTGAAAAGGTCTTTATAGCATCAAACTTAAGAAATACCAATATCAGCTATACATTGCCTGCCAGTGTGGCTAATTCAACCTGGACGGATGCCATGAGCGGCGCTACGGTTTCCTTAACAAATCAGCTAAACCTGGCGCCCTATAGTTTTCGGATTTATAAGAAATAAGCACACGAAAGCGGCACCCAGATAAAACAAATAATTGAAAAAAAAAGATGAAAACGAAAAATTGGATTATGCAGATCGTTTCCCTGATCCTTATTTTACAGCTTTTTACCAGTTGCTCAAACACTGGATACCCAACTTGCGATACGTTGGACAGGCTGAACTGGTCGGAGCGGAACTACAAGGTGCTGAACAATATGATCAACGATTATGGTATCGGCGGGAAGTACTACGATGCAAACGAAGTTCCCTATATTGTGCTGGATTGGGATCAGACATGCGCCCATTTTGATGTGGAGGAGGCCCTGATGCGATACCAGTTATTCAGCCTGCATTTTAAGTTTTCGGAAGATCAATTTAAAAGCATACTCAAAGACACCATAAACGGGGTAACCAAATTGTCGGAAAAGTTCAATAACATCAGGCTGGCCGATATCAACGCTGACCTGGTGAATGACTATCAATTTATCAGGGATCATTATCAGGGATTTAATGGAAAGATGACACTTGAAGCAATCAAACTGACGCCACAGTATAACGACTTCATCGTTAAGTTGCTGTTTCTGGATGAGGGATATCTCGACACACCGGGCATCGGTATGGATCATGCCTATTTATGGGAGCTTTATCTGTTAACCGGCTTTACCATTGATGAAGTAAAAGCGATCGCCCGGGAGGCTATCTCGTACGAACTCGCAAACCAGATTGGCAGTCACACCCTGCATTCACCTCCCGGGTTAAAAACCAAAGCTGGAGTGGTGAGTTATTCATTTAATTCCGGTCTGCGTGTATTTCCCGAGATGCAGAATTTTATTTCAGCCTGCCGTGGCCGTGGCATCGAGGTGTATATCGTATCGGCAAGTTATAAGCCGGTTGTTGAAGTGTTTTCGGGGGTGGGGACTTTCGGCTATAATCTGGCCCCTGAAAATGTAATCGGGATGGAACTTGCCACCGATGCGGACGGTAAAATAATTTCAGAGTATAAAGCCGGCTGGGTTAAAACGGTACGCGGAGGAAAGGTCGAGGCCATTAACAGGGCTATAAAAACGCTGCCCGGCAAAAACCACGATCCTTTATTTGCAGCTGGTGACAGTGATGGGGACATTGAAATGCTTACACAGTTTAAGGACATGAAACTTAGCTTGATCTGGAACAGGGCGAAAGGCGGGGAAGTCGGCAAACTCAGTAAACAAGCCGTCGATGAGATGGAAAGCTCCAGCCCAAGGTTTATCCTGCAGGGCCGCGATGAAAATATCGGGATGGTGAGGCCTTCATCGGAATCGATACTTCTTGGAAAAACAGCACCGGTATTATTAAGACCATAGGTTTAAAAATCGGGGCTGGGAACAAATACGATTACCTCTGGTAGGGATAATTGCCCGGTTTAACCAGTTTATATTGGTATTTGTATTTTTCCGCAAGGATTCGTGAATTTAACCGCATTTGACAACAGGTTCCTTATTACGGTTTTATACATGTTCACGTCTGCTGTCAGGATAAGGTGCCCGCTTTTTTCCGAACATGTTATCGTGATCTGTTTGGTGTTTGCACTTTCAATGAGGTTCCCGATAATTTCATTACAGGTTTCATAAAAAAGGATCTTTTCGGGCACGAAAGGCAGTTTCCCGGTTTGCAGATTTGCCCACATCAGGATATCTTCCAGCAGTTTGAAGGTTTGTGAAAAGATCCGGTGAATGATGCTAACCTGTTTAACAATAATGTCTTTGTCGAATTCATTCAGATTTTCCAGCAATAATTCTGAAAATCCGAGCAATGTGTTGAAGAGTTTTTCCCCTTCTTCGGCAATCTCTTTGGCTTGCATCAGCGCTTCGTTGGTAATGACCAGTTCTTCATTGATGGTGGCAAGTTCGGTGGTTCGCTCTGCCACCTTCATTTCAAGGTTATTGACCAGCAACGCATTTTCGATGGAGATCACAGCCTGCGAAACGATGATCTGTAAGACTTCCAGCCTCTCTTCAGAAAATGCATGAGGAAGAAGGTTGTTTTCGAAACATAACAGTCCGATCAGATTACCCTGTGAAAGCAAAGGCTGGCATAACAATGATCTGATATCATGGCTACCGATAAAGGAGTCTGTTTTGAAATCGCTGTCAAAACTGGCATTTCCTAATACAATACTCTGCCTGGTCCGGCTCACGAAATGAACGATACCTTGTGAGAGTTTCCCGCTATTGCCGATGGGCTCAGATACCTGTACCCTGACCTCTTCATTTTTAGCGTTCATCTCGGCTTCAATGAACAGAAGGCCATTTCTTTCTAAAATCAGGAATCCGCGTTCTGCTCCTGCATATTCTATAGCAAGGATCATCAGTTTTTTCAGCAGATCAGGCAACCTGATCTCACCTGAAAGCACCTGTGAGACTTCGAATATTCCGGATCATTTTTATCTTTTATCAACACCAGTAAGGCAATTGTCTCGGTGAATTTAAAAAACGGTATGTGATAGGTGGAAGTTGCGCCAGCCAGGTTTTCGTTGCCCTTATTGATGTATTCCAGCGTATGTTCGTACTTTTCAAAAACCAGACCCAGAAACGATTTAAATGTATAAAAAACAAAAAGGGCGGTCATCCCCCGGGTCTGTAAATCGTCTGCACTGATCTGCCGCTCATTGAAGTTTTCGCCGAACAACAGATCCTGTTCCTCCTCCTTTGATATAAAATTTTCGAAGACCTGATGATAAATCTGCAGCAGGATGTAATGCAGCGAATTCTCCTGGTGGAGACCGGTTAGTTTCGACATGTTATAATCGAGTTCGCTGCATAGGAACCCAAGGGGTTTACCGGCAAAGAAAGAATAGTAACAATAACCATGTATGCAGTCGACGGCATAAGGGATGTCCCCCGATTCCAGCCCGATTTGATGAGCCTCTTTGAGAAAAGGTATTCCCGTGATGATATGCTGTTTCCAGTGCGCGATCAGGTTGTAGAAAATGACCGTAGTTTGTGACGTGAACTCCCTGTATCCTGTTTTCTCCACTAATTTGGTGGCAAGCATTCCGAACCGGAATCCCTTTTCGTAATCATTGGCCATGGCACACAGAACCAGCCCATACACTGCATATCCCGGGATTGAATGGGGTGCATTCCCGTATTTCACAGATAATTCAACACTTGTAGCAGCCAGCAGGGGAAAATACTGGGGTGCAACGAAATAGATGCCGTGGAGGAGGCTTGAGATGATTCTCAGGGTCTCGATCTTTTCACGGTCCTCCATATTGGGCAAGGCGATCAAATCATCAAAATTTTTCTCCTTCAGCAATGCTTCAATGTTGAGCAATGCGAATTGAATATCTTCAGGGGTTACATCTGCCGGATAAACAATGCCCAGCATTTTCAGTGTTTCGAAAGAGAATTTAACAGCTTCTGCCGGGTTGTTTACGGAATAGCAGGAGAGAATCCTGAGGTGGCTGATCTTTACCTTATCAAGGACATCCCCGACATGTTGGCTTGCGGATTCGATAAAGAAATCCATGCTGGCCTGGTCTCCCGAAAGCAGCGAAGATTCAATGAGCGAGTAGAAAACATCGAAGGCGAGGGAATAGTTATCTGTCCACGAACCGGCTGGAAGCAGCTCTTTTGCAGTTCTGAAGAACATCAATGCATCGGAATAGGCCACCGATTTTTTTGCCTTGATCCCGGCCCTGAGGTTTAGCCGGGCCAGCTGAAATTTTTCTGTGGTTGTTTGAGTGTCAATTTCCTTCATATTCCAGGTCCATCTGTTTGTCATGGAATCGAACGAAATGATTTTGGTATGGTAGAGGGAGGTCAAAAACTGCTTGAAATAAAACGGATTGCCCTCGGTTTTTTTCAAACATAATTTAGCCAGTGGGTTGGCTTCTTCTTCAGTGCATTTCAGGGTGTTGGCAATTATTCCAGCCATGTGCCGCTCCTCCAGTGGTTTCAGAAGGATGGATTGGATCGCCCCTGATTTTTTATCAAGTCTGTTCAGAGCCTGTATCAGCGGATGATGAAGATCGACCTCGTTGTCGCGGTACGCTCCTATCATCAGGATATGCTTGTTTCCCGGAGTCGTAATGATCATCTCCAGCAGGTTCAGTGTTGCCTGGTCGATCCATTGAATGTCATCCAGAAATATCACCAGGGGATTCTCTTTCTGTGTAAAGACCTCAACAAATCGTTCAAGAACAAAGTGAAAACGATTCTGTGTTTCGGTGGGTCCCAGCTCCTTCACGAGGGGTTGTTTACCAATAATCAGTTCAAGGCCGGGTAAAACGTCGACCATAACCTGACCGTTAACAGTCAAGGCTGTTTCCAGCTTTGATCTCCAAGCACCCAGGCTGGCAGGGCTTTCGGTAAGCAGCCTGGTAATCAACCAGTTGAATGCCTGGATCAGCGATGAAAAAGGCGTATTCCGCTTGTATTGCTCGCATTTCCCAGAAACGAAATAACCTCTTTTTTCGAGGAGTTTATCGCGAAACTGGTTCACCAGTAAGGTTTTTCCGATTCCCGGGGGACCTGTGATCAGCAGGAGTTCTGCCGGCCGGTCCACGATCCGGTCAATGGCGTCTGACAAAAATTCTGTCTCCTTTTCTCTTCCGAAGAGTTTTTGATAGATTTCGAAACGACCTGAAAAATCATTTTCCCCGATGAGGAAACGGAGTTGCGATGAATTTTTTGGATCAGCCAGGAATGCAAGACATTTTCAAGATCATGTTTTAATCCATTCGCGGATTGATACCGGTCCTCCGCATTTTTCGACAACAGTTTCATGACGATTTCCGAGACCACCACTGGTATTGAGGAGTTAGCCGTGTGCGGAGCCACGGGAGTCAGGGCAACAATGGCATGGATGAGCTCAAAATCATCGGAACAGTTATAGGGAAGCTACCCGGTAAGCTGCTGGTACAGGTAAATGCCAAATAAATAAAGGTCAGTCCGGTAATCTACCTGACGGTTGATCCTACCTGTTTGCTCAGGTGATGTAAATTGCGAATAGATCAGTCCCGTTTTGATATTTTGTTCCGGCAACCCTTCGTCCCCTTCCAGGTTTATAGTGTCGGAGCAGAGATTCCCATAATACTCATTCCGATGATGAATCGGGGCGAGCCGTTCACAAAGCCCAATTGCCGACCTAAGGATGTTGAATATTTCCATTTGATCTATTTATACTAAAAACGGGATAAATATGAAAGATTTTATTATCCATGTCCAATTGTGCAAAAAAGAATTCATGCGGTGTTTATGAAAGCCTCAGTTAAATCATCTAATACGACAATTGGGCTTCTCACCGGATTGAAATGTCAGGCTGTGAGCCACTGGATTCAAGTATATCAATCCGGTGGATTTGATTCTCTATGCCAGTTTAATTACGGCACCAATAAAAGCCAGTTGGAAAACCATTCCGTTAGCATATTACAATCCTTCACCGAACGACCGCCAATGAGTTCTTGTGAAGCAAAATCGCGTATTGAAGAACTTACAGGAATCAGCCGTAGCCCATCACAAGTTCGCACATTCATGAAAAAACACGGACTACATTACATCAAAACAGAACATATGCCAGCTAAAGCAGATATTGAAAAACAACAGCAATGGGTAAAATCAATTTTAGGCCCTACTATTGAAGAAGCCCGAAACGGAGAATGTCATTTGTTATTTATGGATGCTGCTCATTTTATCTGACAACCTTTTATTTGTGCTTTGTGGTGCGTAACACGGTTGTTTATCAAAGCGGCTTCAGGACTTAACAGGATCAACGTTTTGGGAGTTGCAGATGCGATTATAAAAGAAGTAATCACATATTGCAATACCACATGTATCGGCGCTGAAACAATTGTTGCTTTTTTCAAACAACTCAAAGAACATTATCGGAATTTGCCATTGAAAATCGTTTTGGATATTGACACTCATCCAGATAAGTCAACACCAGCAATTGGACATGACTTAAATACAATTGATTTTCTTTACCGAACTCTGACAATAACAGATGTTGATATTTATAGATTGAGTCCACTCCGAAAAGTCCGATCAACTGGATCCTGAGCGGAGTCGAAGGATGCAAACACCTGATAATAAGGACACTTCGACTTCGCTCAGGGTCCGGTTTTCCGTTAAATTGCCTTTTCGGAGTAGACTCTTGATTTAATTCTTCAGATGGAAAAATAAAAAACGCCACATAATCCCCTTCTTTTCGTAAATAAGGTTCCCCAGTTTGTCGCCTAAAACGCCAAAGCCTTTTTTGATCTTGGTTGAACTTGTTTTTAGTAAGATGTTATGATCTTTTAAATTTTTATCTGGCGGCACATTTAAAATTGTAAATCACCATTGACATCATGACTCGAAACGCCTGGAATAATTTTTTAAGTAAAACAAATGATAATAGACTGAATGCAAATCCTGATTTGATCGTGGATGCGTTTTGGAGAGATTATATAAGAAGGAAGGGTGAAACTTTGCAGGCATTTTTTTATAGTATAAAACCAACTTTTTTGTCATAACTTCGTATTTAATAAAAAAAAATCTATGAAAAAATTGGACTTCAGCTTTTTAACAAGCAAATTGTTTCTGTCAGGAATGATTACAGGGATTTTAATCTCTGTTCTTGCTTTCACCCTGATCATGATGCCAAAGTTTCCGGCTCAGGACAACGGGAAAATAAAAGGTACAATGGCCGGAACTACCTATGCGCCAGTGGTAGGCGATTTAGGCCTCATACAGAGTGTCGGCACTCAATGCAATGCTGATTACAGTGATGTTGTTTTTTACAATGACCCCGACCAAACCGTGTTCAGGTGTCATTCAGCTCCAGCCTCACCTGGTGCACAAGTGCAGGTTATATCTGTTAACGGCGGGCAATTCTGTTCCGGGGGTGGCATTGTTCTGTCAGTGATCCCTGTTGGCAACTGAGTTCCGAAATTCCGGGCACTCCAGTTATTGGTTGATTAGATCAATCGGTACAAAGAACTTTTGGCCGAATGAATAGGGGGGCTTTAACTAAAAGCACTTTTCGGCAAAACAATATTTTGTTGGAAATGATTTCATGGTTCTGCAATTGCTCCTATAGCAACAACTGAAGCCACATTCGAGGACATCAGCACAGTTGTTATTTATTTTGCCATCCTTGCTCTCTCAATGCCACTGGAAGCCGGTTTCAGTGATGTTGCCCCTGTTGCAAACATCGATATGACACACCTGACCCCATCGTGATCACGAAGTTCTGCCTGAAATATTCAACCCCTTGAAATCCGACAATTTTTGCTTGTATGATTGTATGATGTCCAAATAATTCTGTAAGTTTGATCAGAAATATTACCAACGCTGCATTATGGAAAAACTGATCTGCGTCAAAGAAACCCCGTTAAAAGGAAAGGGGATCTTTGCGCTCCGCGACATCCGCAAGGATGAAATAATCTCGACCTTCACCGGGCCCCGTGTCAGGATTGAACGACTGGATGACTTTCCGCCCGAGGTGGTTGATCACCTTTTCAATGTGGGGATCGATGAGTACCTCGTAGCACGGGAACCGGAAGTGAGGACAAACCATTCCTGCGATCCCAATGCCGGAATCGTTCATGATGTCTGCCTCATCGCCATGCGCGACATTCCAAAGGATGAAGAGATCACCTTCGACTATTCGGTGATCATTGCCGATGACTGGGTACTGGAGTGCCGCTGCGGATCGCCGCTGTGCAGGAAGATCATCGGGAAGTACAGGGACCTGCCTTCGGAAATAAAAGAGAAGTACGGGGACTATTCCCCGGAGTGGATCAAAAATGGATGATGGACGATGAAGCGAATTTTCGTCCTGATATGTTTAATATTGGTCATTCCGGGAATAGGCTTTTCCCGGAATGAACCAATGATTAACCCGGAGTTCTGGCTTGAAAAACAGCCGGAGTTTCTGCTTGGTTTCCTGCTGCTCGTCATTGGTGTTTTGACCAGCCTGGTCTTTCTGCTTAAGCGTAAATCATCTGAACTATACCTTCTTTATCTCGCGGTTTTTATTGTTGGATATGGCGCCCGGGTTGTTGCCGATAACGAGCTGCTGCGTATGTCGGTGGATGTTCCGAAGGATTTCTGGGAATACATCAATGCAACAGCCACCAATATTCTGCCTGTAGTCTTTATCCTTTTCCTGCAGTCATTCATCGGCTGGGGCTGGAAACGATCTGTGTTCTGGCTTCTGCTGGTTTGGATTGCCTATGGAGTCACAGCAATCACCCTCGGGATCTTTACCGGCACTCCACATTTTGTCGACGGGTCCATCAATGATATTTTAGTGATCCTGATCATCGTGGTTCTGGGTTTCAACAGGTATCTCGCCCGGGGTAGACCCACCCCGGAGGGAAGGATCATCGAAATCGGATTGTTTGTTTTCATTCTTGCGGTTTTGTATAATAACCTGGTATCCGACGATTTTTTCCCCAAAGGAACCACTGTTGAACAAATCGCTTTTCTCTTTTTTGTGTGCTGTATGATCTATGCCGCCATCCAGCGCAGCACTAATACCGAGCGCGAATACCATGCAATTCTCCATGACCTTGAAACTGCCCGGCAGATCCAGCTTGCAATTCTACCACAATCGTTGCCCGTTTCATCCTCCTGTACAATTTTCCCGACCTATATTCCCATGACTCAAATTGGTGGCGATTTTTATACTTTTCACCAGGTCGATGATAAGCATTTGGGCATTCTGGTTGCTGACATATCCGGACATGGCATACCTGCGGCGCTGCTGGCCTCCATGATCAAAGTGGCCTTTAACTCACTTGTCGCCCATGCCGATCGCCCTGCATTATTGCTCGAATCGGTGAACCAGGCACTCACCGGACAAATGGACAATGAATTTATTACTACTGCTTACCTCTGGTTCAACTTTGCCGATATGACCATACATCATGCATCGGCAGGACATCCGGCCCCCATCTTGATCCGCAATGGAAAAGCAGACGACAAATCATTCATTGCCAAAGGCATCCCAATCGGCATTTATGAGAATACCACCTATAACAATGAAACAATTGAGATCTCACATGGAGACCGGATCATAATCTATACGGATGGATTGACCGAAGTATCCAATCCCCGGGGAGAATTATACGGGAAAGAGCGATTGTTGGCTGGATTGACAGACAACAGGCATCTTCCGGTAGAAAAAATCTCAGACCACATCCTTGGGAAAGTATCAACATGGTCGGGCAGGAGTAAATCAGAAAGCCTGGATGATGATGTCACCGTTATCGTCATCGATGTGAGTTGACAAACATCATCTGCAATGGGTAGCCCTTTTTCATTCATTTATTTTTATGCACAGAACTTTATTATCAACCCACCATTGGTCTCAAATGCGGTTGCTTTCATTCCACAAAATACAGGTTTCGGTTCCATGGTTCAAAAATTCAGCGCCGGAATAATCCCATGCATGTCAGCGTGAATAAAAACTACTTATTTGCGCAGAAATTTGTCAGCCCTGTTCCGGGCATTTGCCCGTATATTGCCGGGCTTGATCAACTTCAACCAGGATATTCCCGTACCGGTCTGTGGATTCGGGATCGGCAATGCACGAATCGGGAACATTGCCTGCCTCCGGGCTTTCCCACAGGAATTTATAGGTTTGATGATCCAAATTTGAGTCTGCTCCGAAAATTCAATTTAACGGAAAACCGGACACTGAGCGAAGTCGAAGTGTCATTATTAACAGGTGTTTGCATCCTTCGACTCCACTCAGGATCCAATTGATCGGACTTTTCGGAGTGGGCTCAAATTTGTCATTTTAATCTAAATGTTCTCTGATTGGGAACTTTGATTTGTTATTTTCCTGTCACATCTGTTCGTCTCGTTCCTTCATCACGTGTCACGTTTTTCCATCAAGTTTCTACTATCAGAAATTGCAACTTTCAGAATCCGCGGGTTCAATGAAGTACCGGCGGGGTAAACCCGGGGCCCAATGATGCCATCATCCCTGCAAAGCGGATGAGTTCCGGTTCGCTCCAGTACGGGCCGACGATCTGTATGCCGATGGGCAGGTTCCCGGGGCTCATGCCAAAGGGTATGCTGATGGCCGGGTGTCCCGAGGCATTCGGACCCGCATGTTTCCTTTGCCCTCAACGTAGTAATCCTGGGCGGTAAAAAACAGGCCCGGGAACATGGAGATCTTCCCGTACCAAACGAACGAGGGTTTGCGGGTCGTAACAAGGTATTCGCCTTTTGCCGGCATGAATTTCCTGTCCTTCCCGGGTTTGAATTTCCCCGAATGTGTATCCTGGCGAAGTTGATCCGTTTCATGCTTGTCAGCCCTGAAACTCTGATATATCGGGCAACAGGCGGAGGAAGATCTATTAAAAGTACACCCAAACCGAAATACTTACAAATAATCCATGTATTTTAACCTGAAATTAATTTTAGCCTGATAATTATTGACATGAAGGCAGCTCTTCACTATTTTTGCACAAATACTTGTCCCATGAAAAAGATTTTTAACCTGCTTGCACTTTTGCTCGCATTTCAAGGTGTCTCTGCACAGGCAGACGAACCGGAAAAGGTTCTCATGAAACCTGCCTTACTGGTCATCGATGTCCAAAAACAATACCTGCCCCTGATGTCCAAAGAAGACCAGGACAGAGCCCTCGAAATGATGAACTGGTCTGTCTGGCTCTTCAGGCAATATGGATTACCTGTAATACGAATTTACAACACCAGTGAGAAGTGGGGCCCAAAACCTGGTGAGCCCGGTTTTGAATTCCACGACTCACTGAAAATCGAACAATCAGACCCGAAAGTGATTAAAACCTACGCGAGTGCATTCAACAAGACAGCGCTCAACAACCTGCTCAAAGAGAAAGGCATCAATACGCTGTTCCTGTGCGGACTGAGTTCTGTCGGATGCGTCCTGGCAACATACATGGATGCCGCCAACTATGACTATGAGGTTTTTCTCATCAAGGACGCTATCATCAGCCATGATGCCCAGTATACCAACCAGGTTGAAACCATTTTTAATGCCCTGGATCTGAATACGATCAACTACATGTTCAAGATCCGGAAAGAATGATGCTGCATGAGCAACCTCAGGCTGGAGCGATGTCAATTAGAAAGTGTCTGAAAATTGAAACTCAAGCGACAGCCGCAGTTGCGGTGCAATATCTGCAGTTGACAAAAAAGGAATTTCAGGGTAATGCGGCAGTTCCCCTACCCACAACCACCAACTTCATCAGCCCTGCATCATGGTCAACCGACCTATCTTTACCCAGCCCCGAAATAACCGACATCCTGTTCATGGCATCACGCATCTGGCTGTCATAGACCGGGTTTTCAGGCAGGAAATGAAAGACCGGGGCGCTCCCGGCTTTATGATTGCGAATTACTGCCGGCACCATTCCCGGTCTGTTTACCTCCGGTTTCTCCAGCCAAACGGTATCCCTCAGCCTGACAGGCCTATCCACATATACCGTATCGGCAACAGCCAACATGACGGGCATCCGGTAGCTCTGCAGGAACAGATACAACACCAGGAAAAGGAGAACCGAAGCCGCAAGACCCGCCTGGTAAAGCGGGATGCGGTAGCTGAAAAAACGCGAAAGGGTCCCGGGGACGGTGGCGGGCGGGGACTTTTCAACCGGCCTGAATGTTTGCATCAGGCTGTTTTTTACTGCAGGATCGGGAATGACCGGGAGCTCTCCCCTGCTTCTCCATTGCCGGGCAACCAATACCGATTCCCTGAAGAGGGCGTAGTCCTCCTCTGTTATGAATTGTAAAACCAGGTCTCTCTCCCGGCTCGACAATTCTTCAAACGTTTTCTGCCCGAGCAGGCGGTCGAAACCGGGCAGGGCACCAAAAATATTCTCTTCCATCATTTAATTGATCATCGGGTTAAACACTTTCAGCTGCACAGAGAGGGCTTTCAGGGTGTAGAACAGCCTCGACTTGACAGTTCCTTCCGGGCATCCCATCAGTCCGGCGATTTCACTTATGGAGAGCTCCTCCCGGAAACGAAGCAGGAAGACCTCCCGGTGGGTTTCATCAAGCAGGCTGAGTTTGGCATTGAGCTCCTTTTCAAAAAGCTTCAAATCTATCTTTTCCGACCCTTCAGCCCGGCCGTGCAAATCAGGGAAACCGCTAAGCCGGTAATCTTCCCGCACCTTGAAGCTCCGGTACTCATTCCTGCACATGTTCATGGCAATGGAATAGAGCCAGGGCCTGAAACTCCTGCCCGGTGTAAATTTTTCGGGGTCATTGAGCAGTTTGAGAAAAAGATCATGCAGAAAATCCTGGGCTTTGGCTTCATCCTGCCCCAGCCTGCTATAAAAGAAGTTTACCATCTCCCCGGCATAGCGGTCGTATAGCACGGAGAATGCTTCGCGTTCCTTGTCACGGAGACGAAGCATTAGCTCCTCGTCACTTTCGTTTTCGTACCTGTTCAGTAAACGGCTCATCGGCCCGGCTATTCACAGTTAATATATTCCTTCATCGCCTCTTCGTTACCGGCTTTGACGGCAACCGAGGTGATCAGCTGTCTCACCCTGGCCAGTTTTTCACTCTCCCCCGACAGCCGGTAGTGGCTGCACAACTTGACCAGGGAGGGCAGGTAGCCGGTGTTCATCTGGGCCACCACGGCGGCTGACGGATCAGATGCGAAACCCACCTTCAGGTAGTCGAGCAGGTAGTCGTTTTCGAAATGACGGCGGATCACCCCAAGATTGTCAAACTCCTTTTTCTGATAACGCATGGCCAGCCCCGAAAGGTATAAATCTTTCTGAAGATCCGTATCGAGATAATACCGGGTGTCGGTAGTGAGGGCGAGATAAACAGGGCGTTTTGCCTTTGTAAAGACCTGGGCAAGGATAGCCTTCCTGAGGGCGGAGAGGGAATCCTGGCCCGTATAATTCTCAGCTTTGAACTGAATTTCGGGTATCTGCAGCTCGCCGAAGATCTTTTTGCGATAATCCTCATTTGTCAGCAGGAACGTATTGAGTACCGCCACACCGGGCTTCATTCCAAGCACATCCTGCAACACCCACAAGGGGAAAGTATCGTTGTCACCCGCCGTAACGATGATGGCATCATCATCGAGCGTTTGCAGTACATTGTAGTTGTAGTTAAGGATACCGGCTGAGATGTCATTGCTCTGGAACCATTGTTTGCTATACTCCCTGCGCTTTTCAACGTTTCTTTTCACCTCGTACCACAGCACCATTTCGTCGAGGATCTCTTCCCGGCCACCACCCAGGTCCCAGGCCCTGAAAAGTTCCTTTTCATAATCAGGATAGTCGATGGAGTTGTTGTACAGCTTGATGTAGATCGATTCAAAGGTGCCCGGCACCGCCTTTTCGGCCATGCTAACGATCTCGGAGAGATCTTTGAAATATTCACCCCGGGCAGCTTCCCAGCGATCGCGGTCGGTGAGGCGGGCCATGCGGTTGGCTGTATAGTAATAGATCCAGCCGGGATCGTTTTCCGGGTCCCTGTCAAGAACCAGCTTCCAGGCTTTTGCCTGCGCCTGGTACCATTCGAACGACTGCACCTCTTTGACAATGGAGTAAACCTTTTCAGGCTGCTGGGCCACCAGGCCTCCTGCAACAAATATCGCCGCAATGAGCATAAGCGTTGATACGATTTGTTTTTTCATGATGATCAGGATATTTAGTGAATTGTTATAAAACCAATACACCCCAACCCGGAAAAGGTTCAGTTTCCTTCACGTTTTTTCCGATCAGGTTTTGATCCTTTAAATGGATGAAAAAAGTGACATTCCATTGAAATGTTTGTCATACTTTTATGCTGAAATTAAAAGCATGATCCTGAGAAAAAGCACTAAGAGGAACTTCTTATCAATATTCGCAAGGCTCAGACTGAACCAGGCACCGGGCAAAGAAATCGAGGCCGGATTGTTTTGCAGGCAAAAAAAAATCTTCACTATTTCCCTGCTGCTCCTGATGTTTTCCCATAGCTTTTGTCAGGATAAAGCAACCAAAAATCCTGTGAATGGAACAATTAATGGTCATCCCGCCTGGATCATTCAGGGAAATATTTATGAGGTGAATGTCAGGCAATGTACCGAAGTTCAATTCAAATGTATTTTACCAACAACCACGATGAAAATAGCTGGAACAATGCAGACTACGGCACTTTTCCCGGTCCGGTGCATGAGCCCTTTGCAGTGTTTACGCAAACAATGGCCAGCGGAGTTCCCCTAATATACGGTGGCCAGGAAGAGCCGGTACTCAGGGGGTTGAAATTTTTCAATAAAGACCCTATGACCTTTGATAACCTTCTAAGATCTGCTTTTTATAAAACCCTGAACGATTAAAAATTTAATTGAAATTCTTCCCGGCATGAAATTACTGGACGAATTAAAAGCTTTAAAAAGAATCGCTGAGGTAAGTCTTTACTCCGCCTTTGGTGT
>Ga0247841_10006020_pt1 | contig 19121 bp, 17 predicted proteins | sample LaCruzMarch2015__2_FD_192410 | JGI IMG/M metagenome (GOLD analysis project Ga0247841, IMG submission 192410) | Freshwater microbial communities from meromictic Lake La Cruz, Castile-La Mancha, Spain - LaCruzMarch2015_18m | ecosystem: Environmental > Aquatic > Freshwater > Lake | place: Spain... | reverse complement strand
AGTCATAGACGTTCTTGAAGCCATAAGTGTACTGCGCCGATACACTAAAAACATTTTTCTTGCCGCCGGTGACCCCGCCCGAGAAATTGGCGGCATAACTCTCGCTGGTGACAAAGGCATCATCCTGGCTTTGCTTGAAACTGACGCTGGTGGCCCACTCTTTCGCGTCGGCCTGGTACGGCGGCACACCCTCGACCACGCCGATCAGCGACCACAGCGCGCGGTATTTCTCGGCGCTGCTGGTGTCAAGATTGAAGGCGCTCTTGTACACGAACTCCTCGTTCGGGCAGTTCCAGCCCCACATGAAATTGCCCTCGAAAATAAAGGGCTTGTACTGGAAATAGACAACGCCACACTGCTGCACTAAATTGCGCGTGCCGGGAGGACAATAGTAGTACATCACCGGGCAGATGCTGGTGTAATAATCCTGGTCGTCGTCGTGATCAAGTTGGACGGTGCGTTCGCTCTGCTTGTCCATATACGGGGAGGGCCGGTGCGGGGCGCTGATGGCATATTGCGTCAAAGACATGTTCACGTCATTGCGGCTGTCCCGGCCATCCGCCAGCACGACCGTGATACCGTTGGCGGCCGTGGTATCGTCGCTCTGGCCCACGCACGCTTCCATAATGTGAATATCAGTGACGCCGGCCATGCCCATGGCGGGCACCACATTTTGGACGAGATCAATGGTGGGCGGGTGGCGCCGCGTGCCTTCTTGAGGCTGAAAATAGATGCGGGACAGCCAATAGGCATTGTTGGAGTAGAGCCAGCCCAGCACGATGCAGGTGGCGCCTTTGTCGTCCAACACGGTCTTGGCGTCCATGGCATCCGGCTCGGCGACGCGCTGATTGGTGGTGCCGCGCTCATGCTCGAGCGCCCAGGATTCGCTGATGGCGCCGGCGCCGGTGACGGCGCTGCACACCAGCGTGTCTTGGTGCCCGTCAAAAGCGGCCATCCGGTAAAAAAGAAGCATGAGATTGCCTTGGGCGGTGGCGGTGAATGGCGCCGGCCGGTCCGGCCGGTCACGCACGACTTTTATGCCGCTTAGAAAATTGCCGGCCTGGTCCCAACCCACCTGCGGATCAACGCTGGACTTCATTGCAATCCAGCTCTGGCCGCTGCCATCGCGCACGTCATAGAACACAAACAGCTTGCCGCCCATGACGACCGGCGCAACGAAATAGCTGCGGTAGGTGTTGTTGTTGTTCACCAACTCCGGCAATTGCGTGTACTTGGACAACTTGCCATTGCTATCGTATTCGAGTTTGGCCACCCGGATGCTGAACCAGTCGCCGTCGTGATACGGGCTGAACATGTAGACCGCGCCATTGTAGTACACGCCGCGGCGGTGCAGAACATAGCGCTCTTGGGAATCGGTCTTGTTGGAGCCGGGAATGAGATAACTGGTCTCCGCGCGCGCTGCCATCGGCATCAGTGCGCTGCATGTCAAACCAGCCAGCATGATCGATTGCAACATTGTCATAACGCATCTCCTGCGGTGGAACATGGTTAACCAAAATTTAGGCAAGCTGCCGTGGTGCCCTTGATGCGCATGGTCACCTGCAGCGCGCACTGCAATAATTGTAGCATATGCTCTGGATGCATGCAAACATGTGGCCGCGGTGGCTGCCGCTGAGTTTTAGGTTGAAAGGTTGTACGTTTTAGGTTGCCGAGAGAATCAGACGCGCAGCAATGGAAGCGCCAAAAAAAAGATGCGGTCAGGAAATAGCAGGCCATAGTTAAATATGCGTGCGCAGGCTTCCGACACAGCAGGCAAGGCAGGCTCCCTATCCTGCCAGATGGCGCTTGACGAGCTGCATAGCACGGCGTACCAAGAGCGGCACGCCGGGTTTTCTCACCGATAGTCTAAATGCACTTGCTTATGGAGCGTGCGTTTGACTGCGGCGCTCAAACTCATGATACACCGCCGTGGACTTCCAAAATGTCTGCATTTTCTTGGGCATGGTGCTCAGTTTCTGCTGCGCATCGCGATAGAGCTGCTGGCACTTTGCCATATCGCCTTGGCGCGCATACAGGGTGCCAAGCTCGGCTTTGAGGGTGATGTCGTTGGCGTTGCCGGCAATGCTGGACTGGTAGCAAGCAATGCCTTGGTCAACGGCACCGAGCACGAGGTAGGCCTGGGCTTTGCCGTGCTCGACGTTCCACACCGGCTGGCAGCGGTCATACCAATCGAGCGCTTTGTAGCCATCCTGTTTTTGGAGATAATACGTGCCAATCTCCAGGGCGACCCCGTCCTGCGTCGCACGCGGCGTGGCGGCGCTGCCGCTGTATTTCCAGTAGGATGATTCAAGGGTGTTGATGGCCTTGGCCTGGTCACCGCGGGTGCGGTAAATCGCCGCGGCGGCAAGTGAAGCATCGCGTGCGACATCGGGTGATGCGGTGCTCTGCAGCGCGGATTCATAGAGGGCCAGTGCCTGATCCGAGAGTGCGCCGGCGCGATCACTGTTGGCCGCATGACTGCCCGCCAGGCGGTACACTTCGGCGAGGCAGAAATTTCTCTCGACGGCGGCATCGTTGGCCGCCCAGTGGTCAATGATGTCAACCGCTTTCTCGACATTGCCGAGGTCGCTGGCATACGCCTTGGCGAGCAGGGCGCTTAGCAAGGGCGACGCGGGGTTTAGCGCGAGGGCATCGGCGAGGATCGAGATTTTCTGCTCGGCAAAGTCAGCCGCACGGGGCGCGGACGTTTCGCGCAGGAGATAATCGGCGACACCCGGGATGGAGAACAGCCGGTCGCCGTACTGCAGCCAGAGATCGTGGCGCTGGACATTGTCCAGCCCGATCAGCCACAGGCCGGCCGCATTCGCGAAGGCGCTGTCGAACACGTCACTGTTGAGCTGGCGGGCATTGACGCGCACCTCGTTGCTCGCGGCGTTGAGCTGCGCGCCATCAACACTGTTGTCCAGGCGCACCACCAGATCATTCGACCCGGCGGCTCTGTTGATCAGTTCCTGCTGGAGCCAGGCGGCGAGGGCAAGGTCAGTCGCGGCCGTCGGGCAGTTCGTCGCCGCCGCCCTTGCGGGTTCGCAGGCCGTGCGGGCGCCAGTATCCGCGCCAGCCGCGTCCTGCGGTCCGGCAACGGTGGCGCCGGCCGTGGCCGGGTTTGCTGCCGCATCGCGGCGCGACTGTTCAGGCTGTGTGTCGCCGGGCTGGCGGTTGTCTGCCGGGCTTGCAAGAGCACGGCTCATGGCCGCCAAGGCGTGCCGCGGTTGGGCAGCGGCACCGGTTCGGCCAGCTGAACCAGCCGCCTCGGTGCGTCCGCCGGCGGCAGCCGCTGCACGGTCGTTGTGCGCGCTGCGCGCTGAGCTGCGCTCGTGCGTTGCTGCGCGCGAGCGCCAGACACCAAGCGCTGCCGCAAGTGAGATAACCCCGACGACCGCCAAAATAACGTGTAAGCGTACATTCATAGTTGACACGGCCCGCAGCATCAGTGATCTGCGTGACCATGATGGTGGTAAATATAGCAAAAATCACGGCGCACGTCAAGGCGCGATTTCTCCTGTTGCAAGCAACTTAACATAATTTTGACAGGGCGCGATTTCTCCTTTCTCCCAGACCCGGCGGTGGTCGATCGTCCGGCTGCGGATGCGCAGATCATCAAATGGTTCAAATAATGAAGCCTCTCATATGGAAAATTGGGCAAGGATACACAAAGGTTGCCGCACAGAGTGGCACGTCAAGCGTGAAAAACACCTGCAACAAACCGCCATAACCGATTTTGAATGTTTCCAATTTGCGCATTTCGACATTTCAGCGCTAAAGAAAACCGCCGAAGCCCTTGTTTTTACAGGTACTTCGGCGGATTTCAGACTGGCGCGAGAGACGAGACTTGAACTCGCAACCTCTGCCGTGACAGGCATAGACATGCGTTTGATGGGCAAACAATTCACGTTTTAGCGCGGCGAAAATCTGCCCATAATCTGCCCAACTGACCAATAGAAACAGGCCGACCCATTGAGGGGGGAACGCGCCGCAATTCTGATACCTGCGCGATATGGCAACATACCTTTGCATGACGCTGAATGAACGCCAACCGCACGCCGCCATGAGATTGTAGACCGGCTCGCCTTTGGCCAACATGAAGGTTGCATGAGCGTGCCGCGTGCAATGGGGCGATATGCGCGCAACGCCGGCTGTGCCGCACGCACGCCATAGCAGGTGCATGAAAGTGTTGCGCCTCCACTCGCGACCAGCATACGAGAAGGCAAGGCCGGCGATAGGCAAGGGATAGGGGAACGCCGGCAAGGGCGCGGTGCGCTCATAGCCGCCTTTGCAATTCCTGTGAAAACGGATGAAGTCCGCGCCGATGTCTGAAACGTCAAACGCGCACGCCTCGGAAATTCTGCAACCTGTGCTGAGCAGGAACCAAAACAATTTGCGACCATCCGCCGGCAGCGCCGCCATGATGCGCGCCAGATCATCCGGCTGCGGCACGGTGATTTGCTTCTCGATGATGCGCACGCCTCGGAAGTAGCCGGCGAGGGCGAACCGCGCAATGATGTCACGACTGACGCACCATGACAGCGCTGCCGCCAGCACGTTGTACTCTTTTTTAACGGTGCCGAGGCTCACGCCTGTAGCTGTGCGCGCCGCAACGTAACCATCGAAGTCCGCACGGCCAATCGTATCGGCAGGCCGGTCGCCGAAGTGTGCGCGCAACTGTTTCACGGCGTAATCAATACGCTCTTTGTGATTGAACGAATGCCGGCGCAGACTGTTGCAATGGGTGCGCCAACGCTTGACCGCCTCGCCGATGGGCAACGCGTGCGGCTGCTGGCTCGCCTGCGCCTCGATTGCCGGCGAGGGCTTGCCATTCCCTTGACTGATGAACTCTTGCGCCTCGGTGAGGCTCTTGAACATTCGGCGCACGCGCTGACCGCCGGCGCGATTATCCAACCGCCATGAACTTCCGTGCTGGGTGAGTGTCATGTGAAACCTTCGATAGGTGATGCACCTATCTTGCAAACCGCGTGCCTTACTTGCGCGGCTTGCCTTTCGTGTTGTAAATCTCTGGCCGGCGCACGCGCTGAATGTCGGCCTCATCGTACATGGCATTAACATACTTACTCGCACGCTCATCCGAATTACCAAGGGGCGCGTCAAGGCGCACGGATGCGCAACCGCTCGACAAGGCGCGCGCCTTGAACGCCTGATGGGCGATGCCTGCGCCTTGCGCGCACGATGTCTTGACGTACTGGATTATCTTGCCGATGGCTATACCTTTCGTGGCCTCTGCGGCTGCGCGCGCGATTGCCGACAAAACCTTGCGCGCATAATCGTCAACCGCGCCGTATTCATCCGATAGAACGCCATGCTCACGCTGCGCTTGACCAAGTGCGCGCGCTGCTGTGTGGTAGATAGATGCGAAGGGCGCAAGGTCATTCGGCACTTTGTAGTATTGAAAACCGACCAACAAAACCTCGATCAACTCGCGCCGTGTCCACTTGTCATAGTCTGGCCGCGCGTGCTTTACGACTGGCTGGCTGCGTGCTTTCATTCGTCATACCTGAACGAGAGAGAGAGATTGCCGGCGATGTTCATGACTTGCGTATAGGCAAGGTGCGCAGCCTTACGGCGTGCGGCTCACCGGCAATCTCAAAGAACTTGTGCGTGCTGGCACGCAAATCATGAACATGACTACTGTAGCATTTCCGTTTGGGGAAGTCAAGAAAACGCGCCAGTGGTAAAAAACTGCCTTAAAAATTCCTGTACATTGCCGCGCGGTGCCTGTAATATGGATTCGCAAATGATATCGAACCGAACAATTTTCCCAGCCGGCAGGCGCGCGACCTCACCTCGCGACGATGTCATTTGCACCGCGCCTGCCGGCCTTTTCCATTTACATTTTAGGAGACTGCTATGATCAACCTTCGATCATTCTTGGTAGTTGCACCGACCTTGACTGCAGCACAACTGCGCGTGGCTGTCGTCTATCTGTTACGCGCAAGTGAGCAAGGCATGGCGTGGACGTGCAATCTGCGATTGGAAAAAGAGACCGGATTGCACAGGCGCGATGTGCAGCGCGCACGGCAAGACCTAATAGACAAGGGCATTTTGGCGCCTGCCGGGCATGTTAAGGAAGTGCCGCGATACAAGGTTTTACTACCGACCCCCACCCCACCCATAAGCGAGAGCAAGAGCGCCCCCGCCTATAAGGGAACCCCACCCACCCACCCCACCCAGAATCAGATTGCTCTCAATCCCCAAGAAGGGATTGAGAAGCAATCATCAGATCAGATCAGATGGATGGATGATGCAGACGACGGCGCCCGCCTTGGTGGCGGCGCCGCGTCTGCGATGATAGATGAAGAAACAGAGCAACCCCAGCACGCGCTGGTATCCGCTCTTATTGAAAAGGGCGTGGCAATCAACATTGCGCGTGAAGTGGTGGCATATCAGGAGGCGCGGCAATGGCTGACAAGCACCGGCGAAGCCATTAAAAATCACTTCGCCGCCTGTTGCGCGCTAGCAGGCCGCTGGAGGCCTCAAAAACCCAAAGTGCTAGACTACCCTTGTCCGGGTGACAATGGCAAGGCAGGCGCGGCGATAGGTGCCTCTGGCGCGCCTTTTTTCCCATCCTATGCGACCACCGCCGGCGAATGGCTTAAAACGGCGTGGGCGGAATGCGTGGAAGTCACCAATGCCGAGGCGCAAGACCGAAAGCGCGCGCTGACGACCGATGACTTGGCGTTTGAGTTTCTCCACTGTCCTTGCATGGAGGAAAAACGCGCCGCCGGCAACGTCAACTTTGCCGCCTGCCTCTGGGCGGTCAAGGAACTGGCGAAGTGTTACGCGGTGCAATTTGATGCTGAAGAGTGGCGCGAGGCGCTGACCTGCGTGCGTGATGCCGACCGCCGGGCGCTTATTGCCGCGCCTGAACCGACCGCGGCGCAGCCTGCCGATGAACAAGCCGCGCCGCAGATGACAAAACAAGAACTGGCCGACGTGCTGGCCGCTTTTCAAGCGCACCGCGCGCCGCAACCGGGGGATGATCATGGCAATTCTTTATCCTGAACGCCTCGATTCAGGGGTGCGCCGGCGCGCAGACGGTGCCGGCTCATGCTTCGGCAATTTGCACCGTGAGCGACTGCCGCGCGGCTGCTACTGCTGTGATATTGATGCGATGCTGATAACTGAAAATCACACTTTCGCCGAGTATTGCGTATCTGGCCGGCGTGTGGCGTTTGCCGCCTTCATTGACGCGAAGGCAACCGCGGGCGCCGCCGAACTTGTGCCACTGCGCCGGCTGGTCATGTGCAATCTGGCGCGTGCCGTGGCAGGCTCTCAACCTGCCGTGCCATTGTGCTTTGAGCTTATCGGCCAGTGCGAACCCTTCGTACTGTACCAACTGAACTTGATCAGCGCCGCACGCACTGGCCTGCGATGGTATTTGCATGAATCCAACTGGGCGGAAGTCTGGAACGCATGCGGCGTGACCAGCGTGCGTGACGCGCTGAACGAGTGGCTCATGCAATCCGCCAGTGAATCACTGAACGCCTCAAATCTCGATGATTATTATGAAATTTCGTAACTCAAAACCATAAGGAAAAAATGACTGAACTACACACTCTTGCGGATGGCTGTGCCGATGTGTCAATAAGCATCGAATGCTTGCGCGACCAGATGCAGGCATTGCGCGCGGCTGACCTCGCCTGCCTGCCGCCTGCTGCCAGCGATAGCGTGCGTCTGCTGTGTGACGCGATGCCGACCGCGATGCTCGATGACGTGCTGGAACTTGCCGAAGATGCTCTGGCGTGTTTAGAATCCGCAGAGAGGGCGCAATGACGCCGGCGCAACAAACCCACCTGAACCTCGATGCCTCGGAAAACTGGCCGACCGAGAAGGCGCTACAAAAATGCGCGATGCGCTGGCTGCGGTCGCAAGGGGCGCTGTGTCTACACATGAGCGGCTTTTTCAGTAGTGCCGCCGGCTGGCCTGATATAATCGGCCTCGCGCCGAGTGGCCGGCTGTTGCTCATTGAACTGAAACGCGCCGCTGGCAAGCTCAGGCCGGCGCAGGAAGGCTTCATCACAAAAGCGGCGCAGGCTGGTCACACGGTGCATGTGTGCCGCACTATGCGCGAAGTGATGACCGCCTTTGCCGGCCTTTACGAGGCGCAACCATGAACGCCGACCAGATCGCTGAGATTGACGCCGCCTGTGCGACTGTACGCGAGGCTGACAAGGCGCTCACGTTCATCGAAATTTATAGCTCCGCCTTTGAGCTTGCCGTCAAAAACCTGTCACGCGCCGACCTCGATGAAGCTACCGAGCTACTGGCGCAGGCTGGCCTCGACGCTGGCTTGACGGCTGACAAGGTACAGGCTGAGATCACTGACGGCCTCGCTGATGGGCGCAAGGCTCTTGCACCTACGCCGGCAGTGGTGGTGCCTGCCGTGCCTGCCGCGGTGCCTGCGCCGGCTGTGATGCCGACCTCTCGCGCAGGCCGGCGTGAGATCGCCATGCGCGCGCTGACTGAGCATCCGCTCTGGTCAAACAGACGGCTGGCGCGCGAGTGCGGAATTTCCGATAAGACAATATCGAAACTCCGCACTTGTGAAACTCCGCAGTTGCGCCTCGGATTGGATGGGCGCTGGCGATGAAAGCAAAACGGAAAGCTCGCGCCGATGACTGGCCGGTGCTGACCGATTGGCCGGCGATGGATGACTGGCTGGATGACTTTGCCGAATGGCCGACGTTCGATGACTTGATTGGCTGGCCTTGTGACTGGTCTGATGTGCCGACCAATGACGCCACGAAATTGGCAAAGGTGCCATGATGCCGCCTCGCGATAGATCGTGGCTTGCAGGCCGTGCCTTGCGATTTAAGGGGGGCTACAGGGGGATTCAGAATGCAGAAGCGCGTTTGTGCGTCATTTCATGGTATCAGGCGCACGGACAATAACAGGTATTGCGATACCAGTATGCCGGTATAGGCATGGGCATACTGACCGGAATAGCCACAATTCGTTCGATGGATATACGAAAGTCAAAGCAAAGTGAAAGCACACCGCGCCGAAACACCTGTAAACACTGAGAACACTATCAGCTTACGAAGCTGGATGTCGACCTGTTTTAGGTGACGATGGGCGCTTTTGCCTCACTTGTGCGCCTCCAACTCGATCAACTTCGGAACTTCCGAAGTATAGCAACCCCCCCATGACGCGCTGCCGTAGAGATATGACCTTGCGCAAATTTTTCCGAAGGTGCCGGCGAACGGATTGCGCCAACATTACGCCGATGAACGCGACTGCGAGCGATACGTCAAACGATGCTGAGCAATTCATGCCTGAAAATCTGCCCAAAATCTGCCCAAAACCTGCCCAAGTGGGCAAACTTTGCACGCTTTGTGGTGGTACCTGCATACATGTGTATGCTGTCATTTTTGGAAAAAGAAAACCGCCGAAGCCCTTGTTTTTACAGGTACTTCGGCGGATTTCAGACTGGCGCGAGAGACGAGACTTGAACTCGCAACCTCTGCCGTGACAGGGCAGCGCTCTAACCAAGTTGAGCTACTCCCGCGTTATGTTCATCACGCGGCGGCCAGTATAGCGAAAACGCCGCGCAAATGCAAGTGCGCGTCAGACCGGCTGCGGCGCCGTGTCCGAACCCTTGCTGGTTGCGGCGGCGTCCTCCGGCGTCAGCGCGCCGGCGAGGTCAAGGCCGCTTTCGAAGCGTTTGCGCTCGGGCGCGGGCGCTTGCGGCGTGGACGACGTGGTCGTGATCGGCGCCGGTTCCGCGGCAGCCCGTTCGGCCAGCGCCTTGTCGCGCTCATAGGCGCGGATGCTCAGCGCCACTTTGCGGTCGCCCGGCTCAATCCGCACGATCTTGGCGGTGACTTCGTCACCCACCTTGACCGCGTCTTTCACATTGCTGACCGGCTTGTCGGACAGCTCGGAAATGTGGATCAGCCCCTCAATGTCATTGTTGAGCTGGACGAAGGCGCCAAACGAAGTGGTGTTGGTCACCTTGCCGGCAATGACATCGCCTTCTTTATAATGATTGTAGATGTGTTCCCACGGGTCTTCGACCAATTGCTTGAGCCCGAGCGCGATCTTGCGGTCGGCCGCGTTGACCGAGAGCACCACGGCCTCGACCTGCTCGCCCTTCTTGATCACTTCCGAGGGATGATTGATCTTGCGCGTCCAGGACATGTCCGAGACATGGATCAGGCCGTCAATGCCGTCTTCGAGCTCGACAAACGCGCCATAGGCCGTCAGGTTGCGGACGGTGCCGCGCACCTTGGCGCCCTGCGGATAGCGTTCGCCGATGGTCTCCCACGGGTTGTCCTGCGTCTGGCGCAGGCCCAGGCTGATCTTCTGCTCGAACGAATCAACGTGCAGCACCATCGCGCGCACCGTGTCACCCGCATTGACAAACTCATTCGGGTGATTGACTTTGCGCGTCCAGGAGAACTCGCTGATGTGGATCAAGCCCTCGACGCCTTCCTCCAACTCGATGAACGCGCCGTACGGCAGGATGTTGACCACCTTGCCCGAGACGGTTGAATTGGCCGGATACTTTTTCTCGACATCCAGCCATGGATTGTCGTTCATCTGCTTGATGCCCAGGGAGACGCGCTCCTTGTCGTAATCAATGCCGATGACCATCACTTCAATTTCCAGGCCCAGCGAGAGCAGCTCGGTCGGGTGATTGATCCGGCCCCAGCGCATGTCGGTCAGGTGCAGCAAGCCGTCGATGCCGTGCAAGTCAATGAACGCGCCGAAGTCGGTGATGTTCTTGACATTGCCGCGGCGGACGTCGCCGACCTTGATCGTCTCGAGGAACTCGCGCTTGCGCAGGACGCGCTCGGCATCCAGCAGCTCGCGCCGCGAAACCACCACGTTCTGGCGGTCATGGTTGACTTTGATGACCTTGACTTCAAGCTCCTGGCCGAGGTATTCATCGACGCTCTTGACGTTTTGCAACGCAATCTGCGAGGATGGCAGGAAGGCCTCGATGCCGATGTCAATCATCAAGCCGCCTTTGACCTTGCGCCGGACGGTGCCGGTCACGCGGCCATCGCCTTCACAGGCCTTGAGCGTGCGCTCCCATGCGCGCTGCCGGTCGGCTTGCGACTTCGACAGGCGCATGTTGCCTTCCGTGTCTTCGCGCTGCACCAGCAGCACTTCAACTATGTCACCTGGCTTGACCAGCTCAATATTCTGGAATTCTTCGCGCTCGATCAGGCCTTCGGATTTGCCGCCGATGTCAATCGAGACATGCGTGGCGCTGATGCTGACGACGCGGCCTTTTTGAATCGTGCCTTCCGGCGCCTGGCGCACGGAGCCGGCATACAAGCCGGTGGCGTCCTCCAATGAAAACGATTCGTAAGCGGATTCGCTGATGCCGAGGGAGGCGAGATCGTACTTGAGTTCGGGCTCGGCAACTTTATTTCTTTGAAAAGCCATGATACGGTTGATGGTTACAGGACGAAACAGGGTATCCTTTGTGAAGCATGCGCCGTGCGCCGGTCGGCCCCATGCCAAAAAAACATGCCTGCAACGTGGCGTGGCGCATGGCCCGCGTACAGGTCAACTACAGCAAGCGAGTAGTATACACAAATGGCGCGCAAAATGCAAATCGCCTGCAGCCGGCCGGAAATTCCGGGATAAGGAACAACCCAAAGATTGAGAAAAGAACGTCGGCGCGCCTTTTTACTCAATCTCATTCACCCACGACGCAAGGTCGTGGGGGTCTGGCAGAAGAGATGCAGAATATTCAATATTGAACACTCAATATCCAAGGGCGAAATATCTTCGCAGAACTTCATCATTGGTCATTCCTTGTTGGATATTGGATATTCGCATTCACTGCATCACTTTAGCGGCGGGTCTCAGGCGCGCAGGCCCGCCCTGCGTCAGGCGGACGGCCGGCCGCCCGGCCGGGCGCGCCGCGCGCAGAACAGCACGGCACTCAACGCCGCGGGTGCGTGCCACGGCAGCAGTTCCGGCACGGCCGTCAGGAAAATGCCGCGGCCCTCATTGGTGCGCGCGCTCAGGTCCACATAGACGCGGGTCGCGCTGCGCAGGGTCAGATTGGTGACGGAAAATTCGGCGACCTCGTAGCGCACATAGGCATCCGTCCCGATCGTCACCTGGGCGTGCGCGGATGCCACACTGGTGACCGTCAGGAACAATATCGTCTGCACATTGGTAAAGCGCAGGGTGTCGTCGAAAAAAACACAGGGCAACGGCGGGAGGGCGCCGATGTTGGTCGCCATTGTTTGCTCGCCCGCGTCCCATGTGCCGGGCAGGGGTGGCAGCAGGTGTGCCACCGCGCTGACTTTGGTGGTCAGGACATACTCGTACGCGGACGTGACAATCGGGCCGGGTGCGCGCCAGGTGCCGCGGCCGGTGCCGGGCGGCGTGCTGGTCACCACCATGGCCATTTCCCAGACATAGCTAATAGCCGCGCCATAGATGCAGTGCGCCGGCGTCAAAGCCAGCCCGAAGAAGATGAGAAACATGCGGAAGGTCATAAAATATGGGTAGTGTGATGCGCACGGGCACTGAGCTATATGCCAGGGCTGCACGCTGCGCAGGTATACTATAACAATTCCCATGCATCTGCGTCAAATAATTTGTTCGCGGCGAACAAATTAATATTCATCATCTCTTCTGCCAGACCCCCACGACCTTGCCTGCTTGTGCCGGGCACCTGTCTGCGTGCGGCACGCACAGGCAGGCGGCAGACAGGCAGTTGTGGGTGCATGAGATTGAATGAGAAAATCCCAGATCCGGCGGTTGGCATGTGTTGTGGCTCCCCACCGATCCCGCCGCTTGCGGGATCGGTGGAAGCAAAGATTGAGAAAAGGACGCCGGCGCGCCTTGTTACTCAATCTCATTCACCCACGACGCAAGGTCGTGGGGGTCTCTGAATGCAAAGATATGGGAGCCGCTTATGGTGCCAGGCGGTGAATTGGCACTTCGCATTTGTGCAATAATTAGCGTGTTTTGTTGCTATAACCTGCATCAAGAAAACATGTTTTCGCGTTGGTGCGAAGTACCAATTCACCGCCTGGCACCGATGACTAAAGTGGGTGGCCGCGCCGCGTGGCCGGTGGAGTGCGCTGCCCGCCTCACCATGATTAATTTTGCCGCACAATATATCACCGGCCTTTGCCATTTCCCGGCCTTTGTGCTACACTGCTTTATCTGCGTACAGCAACATGTATTGGGAGACTCAACGATGCGCACCAACCTATTGATTCTGCTGGCTATTCTGGCAATGTGGACGCTGCCCTGTCTGGCCGAATGGGGTCAAGCCGAGTCGGCGGATTTCGCGCTGGACACGACCGTGCCCGAACCGGCATTGATTGCAGCCGCCATTCTGCCGCTGTGGCTGATCTGGCGGAGGAAATGAAGCTGACCGGACATGCATCATTGCCCGGAAGAAAAGCAGGTGCGTGAATCCTGTTTATAAATTCGTTCGCCGCGAACGAATTTTATCAATCAAGTAATACTCAAGGAGACCAAGAATGAAAGTAACAACCATCATCGCCGGCGTTCTGTCGCTCGCGCTGGGAGCGTTCACCGCCTTCGCCGCCGTGACGGTCACAAATGTCACCGCGGTAGCGTCGCCAGAGGCATTCGTGACGATCAGTTATGATCTGGCCAGTGCCAGTGCGCTGACCAATGCCGTGGGCGTCAGCATCTCGACCAATGCCGGCGCAACGTTTTTCAGCACCTGCACAAACTTCACCGGCGCGGTGGGCAACAATGTGGCGACGGGCACGGCCAAGCTGATTCTCTGGTCTGCCCGAGAAGACACGTTGCCAATCGGCATATATTCCAACACGCGGGTGCGGGTGTGGGCGTCGGACAGCATGGCGCTGATCCCGGCCGGCCCGTTCCAGATGGGCTCGAATAGTTTCGCCGACGGCTTCGGCAACGACCCCAGTGATGCTTCGCCGCGGCATACCGTGACCCTCAGCGCGTTTTACATGGACAAGTATGAGGTGACATCGCAGCAGTGGTTTGCGGTGAGAAACTGGGCGATGGCGAATGGCTACACGTTTGGCGCGGGCGCGGGTTCTGGCAAAGGGGCGACGCATCCGGTGCAGATGGTCAGTTGGTATGATTGCGTCAAATGGTGCAATGCGCGTAGCCAGAAAGAAGGCCTGACGCCGTGCTATTACACATCCGCCGTCCAGACCCAGATCTATCGGATCGGTCAGATCAGTCTGAACAGTGCTTGCGTGAACTGGTCGGCGAACGGGTATCGGCTGCCGACCGAGGCGGAATGGGAGAAGGCCGCGCGCGGCGGCGCCAGCGGGCATCGCTTCCCGTGGAGCCAGTGCGACACGATCACGTTCACCAATGCGAACTATTATAGTTACTGGGAAGGTGGTGTGCCGTATTACCCCTACGACAAAGCCACGCAGTCTGGTTTTAATCCGACGTTTGCGACGGGCGGCTCTCCGTACACCAGCCCGGTCGGGTATTTCGCGCCGAACGGCTATGGTTTGTACGACATGGCGGGCAACGTGCGGGAATGGTGCTGGGACTGGTATGACGGCAGTTGGTACAGCAACGGGAGCGCGACGCAAACTGACACCAGCGGACCTTCTTCTGGCTCGTACCGCGTGGTGCGCGGCGGCAGTTGGTGCTCCTACACGACCGCTGCCGCGTGGCGCCCCGCACCGGCCTCGCGCCGGACGACTCGGACTACGGCTTCGGCTTCCGGGCTGTGCGTCGTTGAGGTCAGCGTGAGCAGGGTGCTGGCAGGTGCGAGCGGAGCCGCACCTGCCGGGCGGCCTGCGGTCTGGTTCTGGCGGCGCGGCGGCACGCCGCGCCGCAAAGTAGCGCCGCCGTCCCGGCGGCATTAGATGGCAAAGCCGGCGGGACGCCGGCGCTACTGTGGCAGCAGGGGCTTCAAGAGTTGAGTAATTTTATGAAATACAGTTTCTTCGTCATCACCATTAAGAACGTCGGCGAGGCTGAGCGCGAGTTGAATGCTTTTCTCGCGACCCACCGGGTATTGACGGTGCAGCGCGAATTCGTCAGTGCGGGCGAGAATTCGTTCTGGAGCAGCGTTTTTTGACAGGATCGACATGATCTTACATGATTGAAGAAGAAAGATGAGAATCACGAGCAATGGTGCAGCCGCAGCGGATTATCATGTACGATCATGTAAATCCTGTCGAAATAGTATGAAACGGATTGGGAAGCTGATGGACGCGATTGCGGACTGTGACAACATTATGCATGCCGCAAGGAAAAGGGCGTGCATTAGTTTGTGCGAAAACTGCGGCGCGGACAAGGAATTGCACAATGGCACGCGCGCTGAAGAGGATGCGGCGCGGCGGGTGCAGGCATTGTGCGCATTTGTGCGTTTTGCAGACACAAAAAGTCTGCGGGCGCATGTGCTAAGGAAGACGGATGTCACTCGCTGACCAGGATGAACTCCTGTTCCCGCACGGCCGTTGTGCGGGACGAACAGCAGCAAGGGCGGCGGGGCTGGTAGCGCCGGCAGATGCCGGTGCGAACGCCCCGCCGCAGCACTCTGAAATTCCGCTATAGGGGGAAATGCGAATCTGACGTAGCCAAATCTGTTGTGGGTCCCGCGCGTGGTGAGGTAGGGCGGTCAGGCCCTGACCGCCGTTGCTGCTACAATGGCGCAACGACGACTTCGGCGGTCAAGGGCCTGACCGCCCTACCTGTCTGGGCAGCGACGACCGCCCTACCTGTCTGGGCAGCGACGACTGCGGCGGTCAAGGGCCTGACCGCCCTACCTGTCTGGGCAGCGACGACTGCGGCGGTCAAGGGCCTGACCGCCCTACCTGTCTGCGCAACGACGACTGCGGCGGTCAAGGGCCTGACCGCCCTACCTGTCTGCGTGTTCTACGCCAGCGGCGGGATCGGTGGAAGCAAAGATTGAGAATAAGGACGCTGGCGCCGGGGAAATGCGGGGGCTGTCATTTTTGGCGCGTTTTTGCTACACTTTATGCGTAGGAAATAATTCACACCCCGAACGTGAGCGTATGTACAACTGGATTATGCGGAAGATCATTGGTTCGCGCAATCAGCGGATCATCAAGCAATTATGGCCGACGGTGCGGCTGATCAATGCCGAGGAAGCGCGGCTGCAGCAGTTGAGCGATGCGGACGTGCAGGCGCGCACGGCCGAGTTCCGTCAACGCATTGCCGCCGGCGCCACGCCGGACGACCTCATGGTCGAGGCCTTTGCGACGGTCAAGAACGCCTGCCGGCGCATGTGCGGCAAGAGCTGGGACGTCTGCGGCCACGAGTATCTGTGGAACATGATTCCCTACGATGTGCAGTTGATCGGCGGGATTGTGCTGCATCGCGGGGCGATTGCGGAAATGGCGACGGGCGAAGGCAAGACTCTGGTGGCGGTGCTGCCGCTGTATCTGAATGCGCTGACCGGCCGCGGCGTGCATATTGTCACGGTCAATGACTACTTGGCGCGGCGTGATTCGCAGTGGAACAAGGGCATTTATGAGTTTCTGGGGGTCAGCGTCGGGTGTGTCCAAAACCAGATGACACCGCTCGAACGCCGCGCGCAGTATGCCTGCGATATCACCTATGGCACCAACAGCGAATTCGGCTTTGACTATCTGCGCGATCATGGCATGGCGATGCGCAAGGAGGACATGGTGCAGCGCGGGCATTTTTATGCCATCGTTGACGAAGTGGATTCCATCCTGATTGACGAAGCGCGCACGCCGCTGATCATTTCCGGGCCGGTCGGCTACACTCGTGCCACGACCTATCACGAGATCAAGCCGCTGGTCGAAACATTGTTCAGCCGCCAGCAAGCGTTGTGCAACAACATGCTGCGCCAGGCCCGCGACCTGCTGGAAAAGGGTGACGACACCAATGCCTACGAGGCCGGCGTGCTGATGTACAAAGTGCAGAAAGGGATGCCCAAGCACCGCCAGTTGATGAAGCTGCTGGAAGAGTCGAAATGCCACAAGCTGATTGAGCGGGTGCATGCCGACTTGATTGCCGACATGCGCCGGCGCGAAATGAACAAGATCACCGAGGATCTGCATTTCTCGATGGATGAGCGCTCGCATGATGTGCATCTGACCGACAAGGGCCTGGCCGATTTGTCGCCGCACGACAAAGACCGGTTTCTGATGCCCGACATCATTCTTGACATTCAACAGATTGACGACGATCCCACGCTGACCCTGGCCGAGAAATCGCAGCGCAAGGGCGAACTGCAGCAGCGCTACCAGGAGACCAGTGAGCGCCTGCATAATCTGTCGCAATTGCTGCGCGCCTATGCCTTGTTTGAAAAAGACGTGGATTACGTGGTGCAGGACAACAAGGTCATGATTGTGGATGAGTTCACCGGCCGGATCCTTGCTGGGCGGCGGTATTCCGACGGGCTGCACAGCGCGCTGGAAGCCAAGGAGAACGTGCGCATCGAGGCCGAGACGCAGACTTACGCCACGATCACCATCCAGAATTATTTCCGCTTGTACAAGAAACTGGCCGGCATGACCGGCACAGCCGAAACCGAGGCGGACGAGTTCCACCAGATTTACCGGCTGGACGTGGTGGTGATTCCGACCAACCAAAAATGCACCCGCAATGACATGAATGATGTCATTTACAAGACGCGGCGCGAGAAGTACAACGCCGTGATTGACGAGATCGCGGCGAACAACGAACGCGGGCAGCCGGTGCTGGTCGGCACGATCACGGTCGACCAGTCGGAGATTTTCAGCCGGATGTTGCAGCGGCGCGGCGTCAGCCACAGCGTTTTGAACGCCAAGCACCATGAACGCGAGGCTGAAATCATCGTGCGCGCCGGCCAGCGCAGCGCGGTGACGATCGCGACCAACATGGCGGGCCGCGGCACCGACATCAAGCTCGGGCCGGGCGTGGCGGAACTGGGCGGCTTGTGCATTATCGGCACCGAGCGCCACGAGGCCCGCCGGATTGACCGCCAGCTGCGCGGCCGCGCCGGCCGCCAGGGTGATCCGGGCGCCTCGCGCTTCTTTGTCTCGCTGGAGGATGACTTGATGCGCCTGTTCGGTTCCGACCGGATCGCCCGCATCATGGAGCGGCTGGGCATGAAGGAAGGCGAGCAGTTGGAACATTCGCTGCTGGACAAGTCGATTGAGAACGCCCAGAAGCGCGTTGAGCAGCGCAATTTCGGCATTCGCAAGCACACGCTCGAGTTTGACGATGTGATGAACAAGCAGCGCGCCATCATTTATGAGTTCCGCGCACGCTTGCTGACGGCCGAGGATATCCATGCCGACGTGGTCCAGTTTCTGGATGACGCTGCCGGCAATCTGGTGGACGATTTTGTGGCGGAACACGCGCAGACTGAGCGCCTGACCGACGAGGATCTGCGCGGCTTTCAGGAACTCGTCCTGGCGCGCTTCCCACTGCGCCTGAATGCCAGTGATGTGGCGGCCCGCGCCAAGGATGCCAAGGCGCTGCACGCGTTTCTGCGCGATGCCGTCATGGAAGCCTACCGGCGCAAGGGCGAGATTGAGGGCGAGGAAAATTTGCGGCGGCTTGAACGCTATGTCTTCCTGACCACGATTGACAAATTTTGGAAAGACCACCTGTATGAAATGGACAGTTTGCGCGAATCCGTGTATCTGCGCTCGTATGGCCAGAAAGACCCGCTGCTCGAGTACAAACGCGAGGCGCATCTGCTGTTCACGGCCATGATGGAAAACCTGGCGGGCGAAGTCTCCACCAATATTTTTGCGTTGACGACCGCGCCGGAGCGCACCCAGCAACTGGTCGACTTGTCGCGCGCGACCTACAGCTATGATGATTTGACCACCGCCCACACACCCGGCCAAGTGGCGGCGGCGATGGCGGCGGCCCAAGCGGCGCAGGGCGGCGGCCAGCTGCGCCCGCAGGACATGAACATGCAGATGAATGATGCGGCGTACAGTGGCGCGGGCGGGCCGACCCGGCCGCACACGGTCATGCGCAACCAGCCCAAGGTCGGCCGCAATGATCCCTGCCCGTGCGGCAGTGGCAAGAAATACAAGCAGTGCTGCGGGGCGAAGTGAGGCTGAAGGGTTCAGGGTTCAGGGTTCAGGGTTCAGGGTTCAGGGTTCAGGGTTCAGGGTTCAGGGTTCAGGGTTCAGGGTTCA
>Ga0247841_10006019_pt1 | contig 19124 bp, 8 predicted proteins | sample LaCruzMarch2015__2_FD_192410 | JGI IMG/M metagenome (GOLD analysis project Ga0247841, IMG submission 192410) | Freshwater microbial communities from meromictic Lake La Cruz, Castile-La Mancha, Spain - LaCruzMarch2015_18m | ecosystem: Environmental > Aquatic > Freshwater > Lake | place: Spain... | reverse complement strand
CCCCTGCCATGGCATATGGATTGTTTGACCATATTTTAACTATGTATGAATTATTCACGTATCCCAAACATAAAACATCAACCAATTAAGGGAGCACGACCTTTTTATCCACTATCCATGAAAACGCCTATTCAATTTTGATCCACCGGGAGTATTTGTCATCACAGGGGGTAGAAGAGTGTCGGACAACTCTGGAATACGGGCTTACTATTGCAGATCCAGGGTGCTAAAAGATACGGTATTCAGGGCTCAATTTGGGCTCTGATTGCCTCTTTCCGGATCCAAATCCTCATTTCCAACAGGGCACGTGCCAACCTCTTCAATAAATACCGCTTAAAACGCTTGTTTTCAAAAACGGAGCGATTTAAACCGAATAAATCATATAAAAAAAGTGGGCTTTTACAGGCTCTGTAATTTTGGCATAGATTTCAGCCCACAAAGTGCGAAAAAGGCTGCCGGATGCCCTCCTACACCACTCTATTGAGGTCACGTCGGAGAATTTGAGGTTTTAGGAGGGTTTGCCCACTTTTTAAGTCGTTGCGAATAATTCTGGTTGGTGGGTGAGCGCGGATACGGATTTTCCCGAAAAAATATCCCCGGAAATTTTTTGCACGCGAAAAAATATTTTCCGGATTTCTTGTGAGCCATCAGAATCTTTTGGAATTATTTTGAAAATCCGCGAGAGCAAAAAAATCGAAACGATTTTTCCACGAATTATTTTTCGCAGAGATTTTGCGGGCTCCTGCTTTTTATGAAAACGTGGATCTTCCTCACCTATCCGCTCGGATCCGGTATTGAGTGGCGTGTGTCAATGGCGATTTTCGAAAAAAACTGTACGCGGAACAGTTCACTGGAGGCTAATGACAGAAGCGATCATCGTTTGGAATGCGCGGCGACACAAAAGACCGCAGCGTAAAAGACATATACTCATGTATCGTGCCGGGGGTAACTTCCCCCAACGCGGATTTGTTTCATCGGATTAAGGTGTACGAGCGATCCGACATTTTTTTCGCGCTGTTCGATGTCGGGGCTGGATCAATTTTTAATGAGTCTGGTGGATCAGTCTTTTCCGATGAGCGAATACAAACCTCAAGGGTACAAGAATAATGAACCGCTGATATCAGTCAATCAATGGCATTGATATATGAAACATGATGAGATGTAGATAGTCAATACTATACGCATAAAAATTGGGGGTTTGCTATGGTCACGGTCGCCAATCAACTCGAAGAAGCCAGAAAAAAGTTACTCGATCTCACTCTTCATAATCGTCTCATCAATTACCGACCAACCAAAGCCCGCACCCTGAGTATCATTCATGAAGATCCTCTGGAGATTTACGAAAAACTCGTTCTTAATGAAAAGCAGTTGAAATTCCGGGCAATAAGAACCAACAATAGTCCTGTATCCCCAACTCCCCCATTGTCAGACGACAATCAACAAACACCAGACATCGAATTGGCTGAGATAGAATCACGGGAATGGAAACCCTGCACTCCCGACAATGATGTGCAGAACCAGCAGTCGGACAATTTTCTGGACACTCCTTTTGACGCGGACACACTCAAGGAAAAACTCTCTTATATCGCGCAGGAATCTAAAACCGTTTTAGAGGAACAAGGGTATACAATTCTCTTCCTTGCGCTGGGATTTCTGGAGTGGTACGATTCCCCGTCCGAAAAAAAGCCATCACGAGCCCCGATTATTCTTATCCCCATTGAATTGAAACGCGGGGAGATACGGGAATCGTTCTCACTTCAATGGACAAATGAAGATATCCTTACCAATCTCTCGCTGAAGGAAAAACTCAAAGAACTGGGGGTTTCTTTACCGGATTTTGAAATGCCCGATGGAAAAAAGGGAATCGATGACTATTTAAAAAAGGTAAAAGAAGCAATTCAGAACCAGAAAAAGTGGAATATTTTTGCCGATATCTACCTGGATTTTTTCAGTTTTTCAAAATTTGTGATGTACAAGGATCTTGACAGCACAACCTGGTCTGATGGAGTAAAACTGGCAATGCATCCCTTGATCAATGCAATCTTCAATCCGGATCCCAACAGTCCCAAAATGCCAGGATTCGACGAGGAAGAAGTCGATAACAAAATACGGGCGGATGCAGTGTACCATATCCTTGATGCGGATTCCTCCCAGATTGCTGCCATCGAAGATATAAAAGCCGGGAAAAATCTTGTGATCCAAGGACCGCCCGGCACAGGGAAATCACAGACAATCGCAAATGCTATTGCGGATCTTCTGGCACAGGGAAAGACCGTCCTCTTCATCAGTGAAAAAATGGCAGCTCTTGAGGTTGTAAAAAAGAGGCTTGACACTGTTGGTCTGGGAGATTTTTGCCTCGAACTCCATAGTAAGAAGGCAAATATCAAAGAGCTTCACCAGAAACTCCAACGGACGCTCAATATAATCCCGCCCGGAGAAGTGAATGTCACAGATCAAATTTCCCATCTTGAATCCCTCAAAAGCGAACTGAATGACTATCTCAAAGCCTTGTATACACCGATTGGTAACAGGAATCTTACTCCATTTTTTTTATATGGCACACATGAAAAAGTAAAAAACCATTTCCGTCAGCAATCACGGGAGATGGTCAGGTTCCCGCTTCCCGATGCAGATGCAATTTCTGTAAAGGAATGGCAAGCCAGTAGTGTAGCATTAAACAATCTGGCGACGGTACTGCCAAAAGTCCGTCCGGTTCAGCGGCACCCCTGGTACGGATGCAATCCCGGTGTCGTTCATCCATCCGATGAAGCAACCATCAGACTCTTGATACAAAATATAAAAAACGCCTTTTTCGAACTCCAGAAAAAGATGGAAGCTCTCGCGCAGGTAACCGGGCTTTCGTATCCTGAAAATATCAACGAATTAAAACATGCGATAGGTGCGACGAAGCTCTTTGTATCCCCCAATCCGGTTGACCGGAATCTTCTCCTGAATGATGCGTGGAACAAGTTGGATCCGCACGTTGTTGTTACCATCGAGAAAATCAAAAACTTTCAACAGATGCGCGAACAGATCCAAAAAAAATTCAAGAGCAGCATTCTTGATGTAAACCTTGACGTATTCTTAAAGGAATTCTTGCCGCTGACCAACCAGTTTGTTCTGTTAAAATTTTTCAACTCCCGTTACCGGAACTTAAAACAGCAGGTGCACTCATTCTACATCGATGGAGGTGAGCATTCTGATAAAGAGATTATCCGTGATCTCTTTGATATCCTCAAATGCATCAATGAACGTAAACAAATCCGTGCTGATGGCGAGTCGGGTAGATCCCTGTTTGGCTCTCTCTGGCTGAACGAGGATAGTAATCTGGTTCTGCTGCATGAATTTTCGGAATGGATTGTACAATTCCGGCGTAAAATGTTGGAAGATGTGTTCACGGAAAAGACTGTTGAGATGATGAGCCGGGGTATCTCTTTGGGGAGTATTGAAAAAGCTACGGAAGATCTCTCCGTTGCATTTCAGGAGTTCCTTCAACAGAAATCCGGACTCTTCCAGCTCCTGAAATTTTCATCTGAAAAAAGGTTTTTGATACAAGAGGAGTTCCTTGAATTCCCGAAATACCAGTTGATCTTTTCGTTATGGGACCAGAATCTCCCTCTTTTGCAAGCCTGGAGCCATTATGCGAATTATTCAGAGGACTGCACAACAACCCTTTGCCGCGATTTTATCGAAACTCTTGAAGAACATGACCTGTCGCCAGAGGATCTTGTTCCCACGTTTGAAGGTAATTTCACCGAGGAACTTTTAAAAAAGGCATTTGACGAACGCCCGGCGCTCGCGAGATTCCTTGGGGATACACACGAGAGTAAGATCCGATCCTTCGCAGACCTTGATCGAAAAATGATCGAGATGAACCGCTGGAGGCTGATCGGGAAACTCTACCAGCAGATGCCGGATATCAACGCAGAGGCATCTCCTCACTCTGAACTTGGGATCCTCAAACAACAGTTCGAGCGTAAACGAGGCAGGATGCCAATCCGGCAACTCATAAAAAATACTGGGGGGCTCATCCAGAAGATCAATCCCTGTTTCATGATGGGTCCCCTTTCAGTTGCGTTGTTTCTGGATCCAAGAGCAATTAAGTTTGATGTCATCCTCTTTGATGAGGCAAGTCAGGTACGACCTGAAGATGCGCTGGGAGCCCTGCTGCGCGGGAACCAGGCGGTTGTTATGGGCGATTCACGGCAGCTCCCCCCAACATCATTTTTTGACAAAATGATTGCAGACGAGATTGATGACCCGGATTCCGTAGCCTCCGTGTCATCCGGTATGGAGAGCATCCTCAACCTTTGTAATGTGAGTTTTTCTTCCAAAACACTCCACTGGCATTACCGGAGCAGGCATGAATCGTTAATTGCGCTTTCCAATGCAGAATTCTATGACAACAAATTATTCGTTTATCCGTCACCGGCAAAATGCTCTGACATTATCGGACTGACGTTGGTTCATCGACCCGATACGGTTTACGATCGCGGGAAGAGTCAGATTAACCGCGCCGAAGCAAAGATCGTGGCAGATGCAGTATTTCAGCACTTTAAACAACATCCAACAAAAAGCCTCGGGATTGGCACGTTTAATATCAAACAACAGCAGGCAATCCTCGATGAGGTTGAATCATTACGGTACCAGCACCCGGAGATGGAGGTGTTCTTCCGCGAAGATCTGCCGGAAAAATTCTTTGTAAAAAATCTGGAAACGATTCAGGGTGATGAACGGGACGTAATTTTTATCAGTATCGGTTATGGCAAGGACAGCAACCGTCAGTTATACCAGAATTTCGGTCCGCTGAACCAGGAGGGTGGTGAACGACGGCTGAATGTTATTATCACCCGGGCGCGGGAACGGTGTGTGGTATTCTCGAATTTTACGTTTAGAGATCTCAGGGTTACTGAATCGTCCGTTCTAGGAGTTAAGATCCTGAAATTATTCCTCCAGTATGCAGAGTCTGGGGTTCTCCCCCACCCGGGAAACGACCGCTCCCTTGGGGATTCAGAATCCCCCTTCGAGGATAGTGTGTCTGATTTCCTGAAATCACACAATTACGAAGTAGAAAACCAGGTCGGATGTGCAGGGTTCCGGATTGATATGGCGGTTGTTGATCCCCGGCAACCCGGCAAATACCTGATCGGTATAGAATGCGATGGCGCCCAGTACCATTCTTCACGGGTAGCTCGGGACCGGGACCGGCTGCGCCAGCAGATCCTTCTTGGTCTCGGCTGGAAGATCTACCGGGTATGGTCAACGGACTGGTACCGGGACAGCGCCGAATGTAAACAGAAACTGGTCGAGGCAATTGAAAAAATTAAAGACCTCCCCCTGGAAAAGGCAGAATCAAAATCGCCGGAACAACCGCAAACCAATGAAAAACCGGTTCCCCGTACTGCCGATCCCGACCCAGTCCTCCAAAATTCCCCTGCCCATACGAACAAAGCACAAATTCCTGATTACACATTCTGTAGTTCAATGTATTCTAGCGTTAACCTGATGGAAGTCCCGCAAAGTGATCTGGAGCAGATCATATGCACCATTGTCGCAACAGAGGGTCCCATCCATATTGATGAACTCATCCACAGAATCAAATCAAACACTGGCACTCAACGAATTACACCCAGGATAAAAGAGCGGATCCTTCTCTCCTGCCAGAGTGCAGCAGCGCGAGGGGATATCCGGCGACAGGGGGAATTTTTCTGGCAACCGAAAGCCCCGGTCTCGGTCTTGCGAAGACGAAATCCAAACCAGGGGGTTGTTATTGACTGGATCTGTGACCAGGAAATACATGAGGCGATAGAGTACATTCTCCATCAACAATATGCTACGAGCAAGGACGACTTGATCACATCAACACTGAAACTATTCGGTTTACAAAGGAGAACAGAAAAAGCAAACTCCAAAATCCGCAATGTGATTGAGAATAAGATTCGAACAAACGAACTTGAAGTATTGCCAAACGGGAAGATTGATTTCAAGAGATAAAAACCAGAAATTGGGATTGTTCGCCACGAACGATATGTTAGTTGGGAACGGTGAAAACTATGGATTTCCGAGAAACCAGAAGACCTGTATCCGAAGCGAGAATCTCTATAAGAATCACTCTGGAAGAACTATTGAGAGATAATCTGTATATCATGCATGGTCACACACGGTTTATCATCGCTACAAATTCAGACCTGGTAACGGATATAGTAAGGGCAGCGAAGGATTCTGGATTTTCGCTAAAGAGGGATTGATGAACCATCATGAGATTTCACAAGAAAAGTTTCTCATCTCACTGAGGAGAAATAGCGTTGCGGAATAATAACAGCGATAAAAATTTATTTGCAGAATTAATTAAATTGGTATTGAATTAGATTGTGTTTTGTTGGGGGTTACATAATCACAAAATTATTATCAGATCCAATAATCTATTTACTTATGGGGATGCATGCTTAAGTTTCCATTTCATTTTACATCAAATTCCCATACTGAGAAGTGGATAACTTTGGGTTTAGACTTTCTGTCAATGCGAAAGACCGATCAAGCGCAAGCCAGTTTTGTCAATGCATTGTATGAGAATGAAAAAAACACCGATGCATGGCTCTATATTGGAATTATTTTCGTCATCAATAAAGATGAAAAAGCAATTCGTTGTTTAGAAGCCGCTTTAATACATAATGATGATGTAAATGATGTAAAAAGGCGATTTGCCAAAATTTTAGAGAAAATTGAATTTGTCTCGGGAAAAGATCTCAATAATTTAAAAAAATTGTTCGATGAAGCGGAATTAAATGTCAACCAAAAAAATGCTGAAGAACCAATTCCCATTAAAAAATTGTCGATATCTGTGCACACAGGATATACTGTGCCAACAAAAAAACCACACTTTAATTTTTCTTTCACGTTTCCGTCATTAATTTTCAATGAATGGAATCACCTTCACATCCCTCTTTTCAATGATGGAAATGCGGAAGCACGGAATATTTCTCTTGTGTTGGACAAAGATTTTGAAGTCCGTGGAAATGGTACTTTTACCGTTGGACCGGGTATGGCAATAACCTTTGAACCAGATCTTTTTCCAAAAATTAAGGGAAGTCTTTCGATAGAAACCACTCTTGGGTATGAAGATAAAACCGGTAAAAAATTTCATGAGAAACACCATTCGATACTGACAATTGGTTCACGAACTGAAGGTTTTATCACCCCCAATTTCCCTGAACCGGTTATTCAGGCAAAGATGCCACTCGACAGTCCGGAGTACCTTTTAAAAACGTTCCCGGATCGATATATCGAATCTGCTTTTTTGGGACGGGGTGGTTTTGCATATGTTTACAAAGTGAAGAAAAAGAATGGGCAATCCCTTGCACTGAAAACCCCATTAATGTATGATGAAGCCTCTGGACGAAATTTCATCCATGAAATTCAAAACTGGGAACGCTTGATCCATACGAATATTGTAAAAATATTTGATTATAATATCAACCCTATTCCGTTTATCGAGATGGAATTATGTGACTGTACACTCTCTGAATGGAAAAATAATCAACAGAACAAAAAGATTTCACCAGAATCTACTGCCTGGATCATGTTCAGCGTCTGTGAGGGACTCAAATATGCACATGCTCAGAAAATCATTCACCGTGATTTAAAACCCCAGAACATACTCCTCAAGAACAGTATCCCAAAAATATCTGACTGGGGTCTCGCAAAACCTATATCACAGAATTCTTCAAAAACTCTCACATCGTTTACCCCGTTTTATGCAGCACCGGAACAGATAAACAACCTGTCGAAAGACCAGCGAACGGACATCTGGCAATTGGGGATAATTATGTACGAGCTTACCTGTAATACATTACCATTTACCGGGGATGCTCCGCTTCAACTCTGTATGGACATTTCAACGAAAACTCCCGTCCCCCCAAGTGAGATCAATCCTGAATTAAAAGAGTTTGAACATATCATCCTTACGTCTATCGAAAAAGCACCCGAACGACGTTTCCAGTCAGTTTTGGATCTTCAGAAGGCACTTGCCGGTTACTTGAAAATGACCTATCAGGTAAAATGTGATCCAATTAAAACGTCTGGATTGTCAATTGCTTATCTTGGAGATTTACTTATTATATCGATGCGCTCCGGTGACCTTCCTGATGTTTTGAAGTATCTGCATGATTTTGAGCGTCTTGTTGACACCCCGCTAAAAAATGATATTAAAGATCTGCGTGATGCAATCTCACTCCGTTTAGATGAGGGTTTAACTGAAGTTCCCGATCAGATCATTCATAATACCGAATTGCTGATTCACAGGTTGAAGTTCAGGAAAATTTTGTGAATTGGTCTAATCATATCTGGTTGTTTTAAGGTACAGTGGTGCTGGTATTGAGTGGAATTGAGGTTGTAAGATTTTTTAATCCCGTGACATTTTCGGAGTATGTTGTGCAGACGTGAGTTTGATTACTAACCGATGATACAATGGCAGGAGTTGGAAGGATATTAAAGTAAAACAGGATCGCAACAACAAGACAAACACAGATGATGATACCAGCAATAATAAAGATAATGCGAATTTTACTATTAAATCGATCCTGATTTGCAGGTACCCTTTGGGGGAGTGGAATTCCTGGAAGGTTATTGGATGAGAGCAGACGGTTTAATTTTTTGACATCGTAGTTATGGCGCTTGTAGTATGATTTCATCATCTCTAAAAAGTCACTACCACTATCAGTTTGAACAATATCTGATTGAACGATAGTCTCAAAAAACTGGAATACGGTTTTTTGGTCGTATTGATGAGCTGAAAAAACAGTTGAGATCAGTTTGTTCAGTTTTTGTTGTTCCACCCCGGAGGATTCAAAGAAGATCGTTAAATCTGATATATCCCCGGTCTGCACCGCACGAGTGAGGACATCCGATAATAGATACTCCTCCTGAAGGTTATTCGAAAGGAGCAATTTCTGGATTTTATTCCGGTTTGTCTCGGTTTTTATATTCCGGTACAGGTATTTGATAAGCGCAATATCATCCGGGGACTTTAGTGAGTGAGGATTCACAGAGACCAGATATTCGATAATTCTCATTGAGGTATCTTCATCAAATACCGACAACACTGATGGGCGTTGCACTGCGCCCGATGCGATCTGGTACAGCATTCCAGGTTCATCATGGTAGATGTCGACAAGCTCTTTTGGATTTGAGAGGAGAATATTCTGGATGGTGCGGTTGTCGTTGATAAGTTCGGATCGCAGTATTTTTACAATCTCTTCCCGGGTTTTTCCCCCAAAAACTGTAGGGTCACGTTCCTGATATTGTGTAAAGAGGGCATAAATGCTCTTGTAATATTCGATGAGCGTTTTTGAAATGGTGTTCGAAACCGATTCTCCACTCTCTCTTAATTCCAATCCGGGCTTTGGGATATTTGGCGATATGAGAATGTCTGCCTCCACGACATAATGCGAAAGCATGATGGTCAATGGAACTGAGTAGGATTGAGATAATGTCTGCAGGATGGTGATGATGGCTGATATGGATAGTGAGAAGTCTGCGATCTTGATAGATACCGGTTGCTTTAAAAGGATCATCCCAATTACAAGGGGAAGGGATGAAAATGCGCAGGGTTTGACTCCAAAATTCCAGTCCCCCTTCTCCCAGATTCCCAGAGCTTCATATTTCACTCGTGAAATCTTCTGGATTCCGGTAATCGCGTCCGAATAAAAATTCCGGATAAAGGTATCATTTACCCGTGTAGAATCCTTCGGGTATTTTTGGAAATATATTGCCCGCTCTTCACGCCCTCCAATGATACGAACCATCATTCGGGTACCGAGGACTATGGCTGTCGGACTACATTCAATGTAGAGAGCAACTCTCTTTGAATCCAGTACCTTTGCAACATCGGTATACCCGGCAAGACTTCCATCGAGAATCTCGCCATTCGTGGTGTAGGCACCGAATTCAGAATTCGAATCTTGCGACTTCATCATACCTCCACGGGAAAAGTCCCGTAATACCTTCATCCCCTACATTCATTCCATTCACACTCACGGTAAAAAAATAGATTGGCATCTCAATTCCCTGATTTTCAATCGCTCTGAACGTTCCGATCGTATGAAGTTTCTGGAAAATTTTTTCTTCAACGCTTATTGCGTCCGGTGATTTTTCAGGAATATTGAATATTGGCATAATTTTATCCGTTTTTGTAACTACCAAGGCATATTGTTTATTTTTCCCGACAACCTGCATGATTTCAGTATAATATCCGAAAAGCCTGGTCAACTCCTCACGGGTGCCAGGATCAAAATTGGAAATTTTCGCTCCATCAATTAAAAAAATAATTTTGCCGGCAGTAAGGAGCCGTTTGTAAACGAACGTGACAACAAGATCTTCGATTATACTTGGAATACTATCTGAATTATTCTCTTTGAGTCTTTCAAGAAAGTCAATAGTTCCTATTTGAGTATCAAGAGTCTTGATATCTATGTCGAGATCCTTACTCAGTTTCTCAATTCGCTCCTGGTAAATTTTTGGGTTGATTTTCTCCTGAAGTTCATGGACTAACTCCCCTGCATAATCAACGATAGTAAAGTCGATTGATTTTATACCATAGCGTTTACCATAAAGAGAATAAATGGAAACCATATCGGTGACATTTGAGGGTAGTGAGATTCCGTTTTCAACATTTCCGAGCAGTGTTGACAATTTCCATAATGATTCTTCTTTTTTGTTACCGCAGAATATGATCTCTTTATGTGATCCTTCGAAGAAATCTACAAACTGATTATACATCCCGACGAGGAAAAAGGTTTTCCCCGAACCTCGTGGACCAAAGACAAAAACCTCAGACGCGCGAATTCCCCGGATATTGTTGATCAATACAAAATACAGTCCAGCAATCAGAGCAATACTGACGATAAGGGATATCAGGTTCAATTTATCTAAATAGTCTTTCTGCATCGCAGCAAAAGAAAATCCGTCCAAACCGCCAATATAACTATAGATTACTCCAAAAAGGAGGAGTATCAACAGTCCTTTGAGTAATAATTTTGTAATCAATGATAATCGGTCAAACTGATTATTCAGGATGAAGTAGCTGTCGAATGCCCCTCCGATGATAAAGGCTGCAAAGAAGACCTCGGGGTTTCCAGACCAGGATAAGATTAAAAAATAGACACTGACCGGGATGACAAGCGCAAGTATTAAAATGCCGCTTCCTTTTGAATTGAGATCGAAAAGGAGCCCGATTCCGGTGACAAGAATAAAACCAAGAATACATAAGGAGACCAATCTATACCAAGGGGGAGTATTAGCAAGATTATCAACGAGTAACACTGAAAAAATAAGCGAGAGTGCGATACCAACAATAACTAATTTCAGCATTGTATCGTCAATTCTTTTTTGATTCAATCTCATGATGCGCCCAGTTACCGATATAACAGAAAGGATTTCGGTTTATATTTATATTTATTGATTTTGATTCACTTTTTCAATTCATTCTGATGCGGTTCAAATTATCTTACTGAATCCTTCGCTCTTCGGTTTTGTGAACCTGTGTTTATCAACGGGATGATTAAATCCAGCAGATTCCCTTCATTAAATTGACTACGGAATTCGAGGTGCAGGCAATCTGGATGTCTGGAACGTGGCAGGGATATTTCAACCAACCTCTTACATCCACGATCCCACCCTCCCACCAGAATTCGTGCCATTCATATTTTCTCCCCAAGAGTGGATGGTCGCCAGTGAACGTTCACTCTTATGTTGTGACGCGCGCACCCGAAAATGTCATCCGATAAATCCGGTTAAACCGATGCAGCCATAGCAGTAACAAAACAAAAACGTGTTCATGACAAATTTGGCACAGGAACCCATGGATAGTGCGAAATCCATAGCAGTAGTCCGACACCTCTCACATCCCATCTTGAATAGGAATTCATCTTTTTACACAGGATAGTTGTAGAGTGTTGGCGTATACAGAAGAGGGGTCGAAAGGGTCAAACGGGATCTACTGGTTACCCCCTTCATGTTGTGTGGTTGCTCTGAGCAGGAGGTTTGTTCATTTGAATGATGGGATGCCACAGGTTTGCAGATTCTCATGCGATGCGAGCTAACCTGTGGACTTCATGTGAGATAATGTGGTTGAACGACGGAATTCGGGCATTACTGGTGATTTATGGAATGAATCAAAATTTTTCCATCATTTGATCATTCATAGTATTGCACGACAGAGAACGCAGTATCTGGTTCGTCATCCATTTTTGATTAAAAAAGTTCCTCACAGTCAAAGTATAAATAATAAACTTAAAATATGGCGAGATGCCAATTACAAAAACAGAGATTTATTCCATGACCGGGGAATTTCAATAAAATATAATGGGAGTGAGGATTGGGAAAGGAAAAGAGTCTCTTGCGGTTCATGGAATGCACAATGAAAGGGAAAATTGGTAACAATAATTGTTGGCAATTCATCCAACTCTCGGATGTGTGAAAAAAACATTTGAGGCATACAAGCTATGAAAAAGATACGCAGATTTTTTCAGTTTTCCATAGTATTTTTTTTACTTATCTTCATAATTGTCAATACAATAACCGCGTATGACCTAACGATACATTGTCCTTCTGAACTCGAAGTAGGACAACCCCTCACGGTCACAGGAACAAGTACGTATCCTTCAGATCTTACTGTTATTCTATACGCGGTGACTACCACAAGTGCTTCATATATAAAAGAACAATCGGTTATGTTTGAGAGCGGACAATCCCCGAGATCGTTTTCAAGTACGTTATCCACCGATGACTTGAAAAGTGGCAAGTACAAAGTGGACGTTATATCCACCGAGGACAAAGATGGCAATAAGCTCAGCTCTGGTTCAATAAATCAAAAATCTATCATATTAACAGGGGGATCGATTCAAAAAACCGTTATGCCGACAATTGTGACTACAGTTCCTACCACGGTAAGGACTCCATCCATTCCAACTCGTGTCCCTACGACACTGCCCCCATCACCCGTTTCATCACCACTTTCGACAACTACGATTCCTACCGTAGAACCTATATCAGTTCCCACTACAATGATTCCAACTCCCGCACCTACACCGGACGAAACTCATCTTAACCGGTATAATACTCCAGGTTCAACTGCAATTGCCAGTATCTTTATTGCGTTGATCGGATTCGGGATTATCGAGTATTCTGTTGTATTCTGGCGGAACAAAAAAAGAAAGAAATGATGTTGCATCAACGTATTTTTCAGACAAAATTTATCCGGATACGCCCAGCGAATTTTCATGGAGCACAGTATACGCCCTATGGAAGAAGTTGATTATCACATCGTTGGCATATCGCATTTTTTAATCTGTCGCCAACCGATCGATTCCGGCACCTTTCCTAAAAACGGATTACGAAAACAGGGATTTTTGCCTGCTCCAGAGATTGCTGGTCATCTGAATACCAATCCTCCATCCAAAAGGCGCTATTAGGGATCATTTTAAGCCAATTTACTGGGGTATTTTGTCATTAATCGTTCAATTATCGCGTATTTTAAAAAACAGTGGTTTCAAATCCCGGTTTTTTAGAATATATACGGTTTTTGGGATTCTCAAAAAATCAAATTAATCCATTTCAGGCGTATTTTGGCAAAAGGAGACCAATTTAAACAGGAGGTATCTCATACTCATCCGTGAGTACGAGATATGGGTCGGCGAACCTGTCCCGTCTTGTTCTCTAAAAACGGGTTACGAAAACAGGGGGTTTTGCCTGCTCAACAGGTTGCAGGTCGTCGGGTTGCAAATCCTCCATCCAAAAGGCGCTATTAGGGATCATTTTAGGCGAATATAATGCCGTATTTTACCATTAATCGTCCGTAATTCCAGTATTTTCAAAAACAGATGTTTTAAATCCAGGTTTTTGAGGATATATCCGGACTTATTAAAAACACCCGAAATGAAATATGCCCATTTTGAGCATATTTTGGCAAAAGGAGCCCAATTTAAAAACGAGGGAGTCTCATGTCTTACCCTGGAGTGACGAGAGGTAATGGCATACACCATCCGGTGCCGGAGGATGTCCTCCACTACAAAGACCTGGGACGACAGACCCATCCGGATACCGGAGATGCGGATCCGGCGATCTCACGAATGCGCCGGGCAGGGTGGAGCCATCGCTCCGGATCTCTGTAATCGCTACAGCTGTGATCCGGAAGAACTGCCACGTCCCATGAGGTGCAAGCACCCAGAGTCCTTGTGCGGATACCGCACTATCCGGTATCGTGCGGATCCGGCGGATATCTGCATTGCACAGCTGCTGGATATCTGGCAGTTCACTCAGGTTCGAACGGGTCCGCCGGATTTTGATAAACCAGGTGCAGAACCCGGTGAAGAACACAAAGTCAAAAGGCAGCCCGGCATTCTCAGGGACTTCCCACACCCGCCCCTGGCTCTTTGCCATCCCGATGGCTTCCTTCACCGCTTTTACCGGGGGTCGCCCACGGGTCATGATGCCTCACCAACCCGCGGGTTTGAATGTCTGAACATTTTTTGGATCATTGTGCCCTTATACCAAGGAGCAAACGGCTATTTAAGGAAACCTTGATGCTATTTTTTTATAAACTTGTGTCGTAAAACTGCGGTTTGGATAATCGGTTTCTTTCGAATGAAGTTTTAGCGCGGCGGAAAATTGTTTTTAGCGTTCGCGTGCGCTGATGTATCGTATAGTGAGAGGGTTTCTGAGAGGGTAGAATGCGGCACAGCGAAAAATTGTGGGAGCTCCTCTCCCATTTGCCCCGTTAAAACAAAACCGGCTCTCCGTCACCCACGCAAACATCTGCTCCCGATACACCACATTGGGGAGTTTGGGGTCAGAGGGATTTTTATCTGAATTACAGAGAGATCATTAACCATATCCTTTTTCACCAATAACCAAACACCCTATATAAGAAAGTGCAGCCATGCCCCCCGTCTCTTCACCAACTGTAAGAAACACATGCCCGAACTGTGGGAATTCTTTTACCGGAGCGCCATCGTTCTGTAATAATTGCGGGACCCGGCTTACCGTTCAGCACAACAATCCAAATCATGCAGCAGGCGACACGACGATCATCGGATTTTTGTGGGACACCTCGAACCCATCCCCCCGGTTGCACCAGATCGATTCTACCGGGCGGATCATCGCTGATAAAGATGCGGCATTCTGGGATACGTGGGCGGTTACCGGTAATATGAAAACGGTTGTCATCACCCCGTCAAACCAGGTACTCTACGGCACAAACAACCGGGGTAATGGATTAGACTTAACCGGCGCAAGCGGGGATGTCATGGTGGAGATCCCGCGATTTTACACGCGCAGTACGTACGCCAATGGGAAATTCTCGTACTGGATTTCTCCGTTACCCGCACCCGACTTTGCCGTAGCGCCGATGTTCAACCAGCGGGGCACCGGAACTGAGGCAGGCACACCGACGGCATACTGGTATGTCGGCAGGTACGATGCAAGCCTCAACGGAAACAAACTCCAGAGCGCGACCGGAAAAAAGCCGGCGGTGAACATGACCATTGGGCAGGCACGAACATATGCTGAAAACAAAGGTGATGGCTGGGGGATAACCAACATCTGGACGTTATCCGGGCTCCGGCAACTCTTCTATACCGAGATGCTCACGCTGGACAGCAAGACAGCATTCCCCAACTCAAGGGGAATTGTTGATGCAACCGGAGTCCGAATTTCAGGTGCAGATGATGCTGATACAAATATCGGTACGAACGGTACGGGCAGCGGCACAGGAACAGCGGAGCAAACACCAGTCGTATGGCGAGGCATTGAGAACCTGTGGGGGAATGTCTGGCAGTTCCAGGACGGGTTCAACGCAATACAAGGGACAATGAAGGTCATCAGCCCCACCGGATTGGGAATTGGCGGTAAGCCGACGGTGTTTAAAGATGTATTGGATGAAACTGACGTCCTGTCTGTTGGAGCACTTCCCCGTGAGGAGGGCTTGCAAAAGAATCTCATGAACGCGAATAGTGCCAGACCGTTATTCCTGCCATCAGCGGTTGGCGGTTCAGAGACCACCTATTTACCGGAATATTTTTGGTATCCGCGAAGTACAGATCCCAGTACACCGAACATTCTGTTTTCGGGCGGCGGTTGGGCTGATGCCGGGGATGCGGGGGTCGGGGGGCTGAGTGCGGATGGCGTTGCATCGCTTTCGATTGCGTGGATCGGTGCGCGCGTCGAGTTCAGACGCAGGACGGTGGACGGGGAGCCGAAGGCGACCACGGATTCCGGAAATACAATGGCGCCAGAGGCGCCAAAAATTTTTGGCACCATCGAAAAACCGGAACTCACCCTCACGCTGGATCATACCCAGCTCGTTGCAAAAAACTGGGACAGGATGACCATTCAACTGACGAATCACGGGGATGCACATGCACAGGATGTCCGGTTAACCTTCTCCGACGAATTTGAGACAAAACGGATAAAACCGGTGACCATCAATGCGGGAGCCACAACAACGATCGACATCGGGATCCGACCGAAAGTAAAAGGAACGATCCCGCTCGAAATTACGGCAACATGTCGCAATGGCTCGGATAGGGAATACCGCGAAACATACGAGTTCTGGATCGATGTTGTAGAAAAGGGTACGAACGTCACAACTGTGCCACCAGTCTCCCCAGTCTCGCAATTCACTCCCAGACCGGCAACACCCGGGCAACCCCACATCATCCGGGCGTATGAGTTCTATGCCGGGTATATACGGGTAAAGATTTCCGTGAAAAACCCCACTCCGTTCACCATTAACACGGTCATTCTGGAACCCGATGTTGATCGTGCCATTCTTTACCTTGACCGGCATGAACCCGAAGAATATCCTTTAGAAAATGAAAGAATTATTCTTGGGACGATCAATCCCCACAATGATAGAACAGTGAGTCTGTATCTTGAACCTACCATCTGCGCAAAGGAAGGAACTGATGTACATTGCCATGTCCGGTACAAGGACGCACAGGGAAAACCCGGATCGCTCGATATGGAACCCCTGCGGATTCAGGTGGTCTGCCCGATTTTCGAAACAAAAGAACCGGTGAACATCGGCACACTCAAACAACTCATCGAATCCCTCCCGTCACGGGATACGAAAATTTTCTCAGTTGCCAGAAATCTTGATGCACTCACTCAACTGAAGATCTTCCAGGGTGTGATCCAGCTCCATGATATCCGGCATATCAGTACGCTCAGGCGGGCGAAAAATTTTGAGTCCTGGTATTATGGACGGACAAAAGTCACTCATAAGGAAATGGTGATCAAACTTGGTATCGCGAAAGACATGGACATGGTTGAAATAACTGCATTCAGCTATGATCCAAAAGATCTCACGGGACTACTCGCTGAGATTAACCGTCACGTTACCGAAGAGTTTTCAAAAAGAGGGAATGTTCAGAAGATTTTCAATGTCTCGATAAAGGATTCAGTTGTGCAGAGAACCAACCTCATGAGTTTCTGCGACGCCGAAGGCAAATGCAGTGGGGACGTAACAATCGAAGATAGCGTTGTTATGCGGTCGAATATCTCAAATCCAGATCATGAGAAACCAGAGGAAGTTGCCATCCAACAAACTGATAACAAAACCACGACTCCTCCGCCACAACAAGGAGATTATGCAGGCATCTGCCCAGATTGTGGTTCAAAATTAGTCTGGAGAGTTGCTCAGAAAACGGGTGAATTATATCGTGGATGTGACAACTTTGATGACGGGTGCAGATATCATGAAAGAAGTTACTGAATTTGTGTCAAACCGATTTTGAAAGAGGGAATACTTCATCAAAAATCGAGTATAACCCTTGATTCTTCAGAGGTGTAAATCCGTCCCTATCTGATAGCCGCTTGAGATTCGGCAATGTCTTTTAGATCCTGCTCATCCAGATAAGCATCAGAATTTTTGCATCTCCGTTTGACAAGATCGGGCATGATACAATAACTATTCCTGGGTGAGATTATCAAATCTGCGATTGATCAAACCGTTAAGAAAAAGCAGCCGAGATCATATGGGGTCTGCTAGCCACAGCGATTAGCGCATGAAACGGTCGGGCAATGGAGATAGTTCGTCAGATTCCCCGGAAAGTTCATTGACCAAACCAGAAAACCCGCATATTCACCAGTAATTTAATTTGATTATAATCGTGCTAACAAAAGGTTTTTGTTTGATTACGATCAATTAAAAAATATGCCCGGCATCCATGAAGCCCTCCTCCGGCTGAACCCCTGGTGGTATGGCGAATCTGTTCCATCAGGGATACCCCGCAATGAATACCTTTTACCGATACAACGATACGCAACCACCGGAGAGATCATCGTCCTCGCCGGAGTACGGCGATCCGGAAAGACCACACTGCTCTATCAGACGATTGATTACCTCCTTAAGCGTAAACGGATTTCTCCAAAAAAAATTCTTTTTGTAAATTTTGATGAGCCGGATTTTTCCGCGCTTGACGATCCCTTTGCAGAAATTCTATCGGCATACCGTGCCGACATTTGCGGAGACGATGACGTTTACCTGATCTTTGATGAGATCCAAGGCGTCCCGGGATGGGAGCGGCATATCAAGGCACTGTACGACCGCGGAGGGATGAAGATTATAATCTCCGGCTCGTCATCTTCGCTGATTGCGGGAAACCTCGCGACGCTGCTTTCCGGGCGGTACTTCGCCATCACGGTGTACCCTCTTGCCTTTGCCGAATACCTTCTCTTCAGCCGGTTCAATGTCCCGGCTGATCATCTCGCACTCGCTGCACAGAAATTTAAGGTTATGAACTATCTTGCAGAATACCTTCAGACCGGGGGTTTTCCCCGCGTCGTGCTCCAGAAGGACCAGAAACTTAAGACCGAGTACCTTCGCTCGTACTATGATAGTATCGTGTACCGTGACATCATCCTCACAAACCGCGTACGGCATGTCAGGGCGTTAAAAGATCTCCTGGTATACCTGTTCTCGAATGTCACCCACCCGCACTCTTACCAGCAGCTGCAACAGCAGTCAGGGCTCGATTTTGCTACCCTTAAGGAATATATCGGGTATGCAGGCGCGGCGGGAATACTGTTTGAAGTCCCGTTCTTTTCGTACTCGTTAAAGACCCAGA
>Ga0247841_10006017_pt1 | contig 19125 bp, 21 predicted proteins | sample LaCruzMarch2015__2_FD_192410 | JGI IMG/M metagenome (GOLD analysis project Ga0247841, IMG submission 192410) | Freshwater microbial communities from meromictic Lake La Cruz, Castile-La Mancha, Spain - LaCruzMarch2015_18m | ecosystem: Environmental > Aquatic > Freshwater > Lake | place: Spain... | reverse complement strand
GCGAAAGGCTTGATCAGCTTGGCTTGCACCCGATGTTTGAGGATAATCAGGATACGTTTAAGACTGCGTGGGCTATCTCCGTAGACGCTAAGAAAGAGACATCTACCGGTATATCCGCTCATGACCGTTCAGTCACTGTAAAGGCGCTTATAAATCCTAAAACAAAACCGGATGATCTTGCAAGGCCGGGACATGTGTTTCCTTTGCGGGCAAAAGACGGCGGGGTATTGACCAGGGCAGGCCATACAGAGGCTTGCGTGGATTTAATGAAATTAGCAGGCCTATATCCCGCAGGCGTTATATGCGAGATTATAAATGACAACGGCACAATGGCCAGGCAAAAAGACCTGAAAAAGTTTTCAAAGAAGCACAAACTGAAAATATGCACGATAGCAGGGTTGATTAATTACAGGCGTAAGTCTGAAAAACTTGTGACCTGCGTTGCATCCAGCAAGATCCCCACAGATTACGGGGTATTTAAATTATATCTTTACGAGTCGAGCATTGATAAGTATCAGCATGTTGCTCTTGTAAAAGGCGATATTAAAGGCAAAAAAGATGTTTTGGTGCGAGTTCATTCAGAATGCCTCACAGGCGATATATTCGGTTCCAGAAGATGCGATTGCGGGGAACAGCTTCACAGGACAATGAAGCTTATCGGAGAAAAACAAAGAGGCGTTCTTTTATATATGAGGCAGGAAGGCCGGGGCATAGGCCTTGGGAACAAGATAAAGGCATATGCTTTGCAGGATAAGGGCCTTGATACAGTAGAGGCGAATGAGCAGCTTGGTTTCAAGCCGGATCTAAGGGATTATGGCATAGGTGCGCAGATACTCTCGGACCTGGGTTTGAAAACAATACAGCTTATCACAAACAATCCCCGTAAAATAGTCGGCCTGTCCGGCTACGGCCTTGAAGTGGTTAAAAGGGTGCCTATGGAAGTGCAGCCTAACTGCGCTAACATGAAGTATCTGGAAACAAAAAGGGAAAAATTAGGGCATAAGTTAAAATTAAGAAAGGGAGGTGGGTATGTATAAGGTAATTCAGGGCGAACTTGTTGCAAAAGGGAAAAAATTTGGTATCATAGCATCTAGGTTCAATGATTTTATCACCCAGAGGCTTCTGGAAGGGTGCGTTGACGAACTTTTAAGGCACGGCGCAAAAGAGGCGGATATAAATGTTGTATGGGCTCCGGGCGCATTTGAGATACCTGTTTTGGCAAGCCGTATGGCAAAGAGCAAGAAATATGATTCAGTCATATGTCTCGGCACTATAATCAAAGGGGCAACGCCTCATTTCGATTACGTAGCAAGCGAGGCATCCAAAGGTATAGCGAGCGTTTCTTTAAACACGGGAGTGCCAGTGATGTTCGGGATTATTACAGCTGATTCAATAGAGCAGGCTATAGAAAGGGCAGGCACGAAGCAGGGCAATAAAGGCCGCGACGCAGCCCGTTCAGCTATTGAAATGGCTAATCTGGTGGCGGAGCTTTAATATGCGCAAACGAACCTTTGCTAGGGAATGCACTTTAAAGATTCTTTACAGGATAGAAATTTCTAAGGAGTCTGTCGAAGCAAGCCTTAAGGACTTCTGGTCAAAATCAGCAGATTCAGCGGATAAGGAGTCTCGTGATTTTGCAGAAACTCTGGTCAAAGGCACATACGAAAATCTCGCAGCCATAGACGATATGATTTCTAAATATACGGATAACTGGAGTATATCAAGAATGGCTGTCATAGATAAGAATGTAATGCGCATGTGCGTGTATGAGATGCTTTATAGGGACGATATTCCCCTGAATGTTTCTATAAACGAAGCCATAGAGCTTGCTAAAAAATACGGAGATGTTGATTCCGGGAAGTTTGTCAACGGTATCCTGGATAAGATAAAAAAAACAGAATGCAAAAAGTAGCAGATCTTCATGTCCATACGAGTATCTCTGACAGCACCTTTTCTCCTGAAAAGGTCGTGAGCCTGGCAAAGCTGGAAGGCCTGGACGCTATAGCGATAACAGACCATGATACTTGCGCCGGGATTACGCCTGCTATTATGGCTGCGAAAGATATGGATATCGAGATTATCCCAGGCGTAGAATTGACCGCAGAAATAGACGACGACGAAATTCATATGCTCGGATATTTTATAGACTGGCAGAATAAAGAATTTACAGAAAAACTCAAAGAGCTTTGCAGGGTCAGGGAAGAAAGGGCAAAAGAAATTTTAAGAAGATTGAGCGAGCAGGGGATTGATTTGAAATACGAAGATTTGCTGGAGCTTGCCGGTCCCGGAATGGGTTCTGTGGGCAGGCTGCACATAGCAAATCTTTTGTATAAAAAAGGAAAGATATCCTGCGTCAGGGATGCTTTTACGAAATATATAGGTAACGACTCGCCTGCGTATGTAAAAAAATTCAAACTATCTCCCAGAGAAGCTAGTGATATGATAAAGTCTGTAGGCGGAGTCAGTGTTCTTGCCCATCCTAAAACAATAAATACAGAGAACAAAACTTTGAAAGACACGGTAAAGATGCTTGTGAGTGAAGGTGTACAGGGTATAGAAGCTTATCATTCTGACCATAATACCAGAGAGTCGAATGAGTTTAAAAAAATGGCCGAAGAATTTGGGCTGCTTATAACAGGCGGGTCTGATTGCCACGGGCTCGGAAAAAAAGAAGTGTTGTTGGGTAAGGTAAAGGTCCCGTATGAACTGGTGGAAAAACTGAGAAGCGCGTCGGGGTTTAAGCATGAATAAGCACGAACTTTTTATGAAAAAGGTTTTAGAGCTGGCTGAAAAAGGTAGGCTTACTACCAGCCCTAATCCTATGGTGGGCGCTTTAGTTGTCAAAAATGGAAAAATTGTAGCAAGCGCTTATCATAGGCGGCCTGGCGGGCTTCACGCAGAGGCTATTGCTTTAAAAAGAGCCGGAAAAAGGGCAAAAGGCGCAACTCTTTACGTGAATATGGAGCCATGCGCTCATATTGGCAGGACGCCTCCCTGTGTAAAGGCGATTATAAAAAGCGGCATAAGAGAGGTTTGTTTCTCCATGATAGATCCTAATCCTCTGAATAACGGTAAGGGCAAAAGAGAGCTGGAGAAAAATGGCATTTCTGTCAAAATTGGGATTCTAAGTAAAGAAGCGTCAAGCCTGAACGAGGTTTTTATAAAATATGTTACAAAAAATATGCCATTTGTGACAATCAAGGCTGCTGAGTCTCTGGATGGCAAGATTGCCACAAAGACAATGGATTCGAAATGGATTACAGCGGATACTTCCAGGGATTATTCACACAGATTGCGCAGCGAGATGGATGCGGTATTAGTGGGGGTGAATACAATAATAAGAGACAATCCGATTTTAACCTCAAGAAGGAATAAATCTCCGATAAAGATTGTGCTGGATTCAAATTTAAGGGTGCCTGAAGGTGCAAATATTTTTTCAAAAAAATCTCCGGCATTGAACATAGTGGCAATTTTAAGAAAATCTTTAAATGTCCCGCATATATTTAAAAAAGTGGAGAAGTTTAATAAAAAAGGGATATTAGTTATAGCCTGCCCAGGAAAAAATAACAGGATTGACCTGATCTGGCTTTTAAAAGAACTGGCAGAGCTTGAGATCAGCCGATTTCTCGTAGAAGGCGGAGGCGATACTATAGCAGGATTTCTAGAGCAGGGCCTGGCGGACAAGGTTTTATTTTTTATAGCGCCTAAAATTATAGGAGGAAGAGGAGCTGTTACTTCTGTTGAAGGCAAGGGTGCAGATAAAGTAAGTCAGGCAATAAGACTAAAAGATGTAAAAGTTGAAATGATAGGCGAAGATATTTTGGTAAGCGGTAAGCCGCAGGCCAACAACTAGAAAAACGACATTGTTGAATTGTATAGTTGTTTAGTGGGGCGTGAGGATGTTTACAGGGATTGTTGAAGAAGTCGGGGTAGTAAAAGGGATAAGCAGGACGGGAACAGGCGCTTTATTGAAAATAAAGGCTGATAAGGTGTATTCCGACGCTAAAATAGGCGACAGTATCTGTGTAAACGGGTCGTGCCTGAGCGTTACGGAGATTAGCGTGAATATTTTGAGTTTTGACGTAATACCTGAAACGCTTAAAAGAACTACATTAGCTAGCTTAAAGACCAGCGATGCAGTAAACCTGGAAAGAAGCGTGAAGGCTGATGCCAGGATGGGCGGGCATTTTCTGACGGGCCACGTGGATTATAAAGGAACTATTGTAGATATATCCAAGAAATCAAACGGGGTAGGTTTCAAGATCTCTCTTCCGAAAGAATATACTGCTTTTCTGGTTGAGAAAGGCTCTGTGGGCTTGGACGGGGTAAGCCTTACGGTGGCAAGCGTAACAAAAGAGGATTTTACAGTATATCTTATACCGCAGACGCTTAAGAGCACTATATTTTCTGCAAAGAAAAATGGCGATTTTATAAATGTGGAAACAGATATAATAGGAAAATACGTAGCAAAGGATAAAGCAAAGGCCAGCGATTTTAAAGATATCCTGAGAGAATACGGATACATGCAGTAATATAATGCGACGCAGAATATTTGCTAAAATATTTTTTATATTCTTAACTTCAATAATAGCCCTTTCTGTAGCGGCTTATTTTCTTGCCAAGCCGGTTTTACTTCCGATAATCAATAAAGAACTTCAGAAGATTTTCAAAGAAAGCTCTGTTTCAGACTTCACTCTGACAAAAGATTTTATAGAATTCCAGGGCATAGAAATCAGGGAATCCGGTTCATATGATCTGAAAATCAAAAATGCCAAGATTTATTATAAGCTGCGCAGTATATTTAATAATGGGATAGAAAGAATCGAAGGCTTTAAACTTAACGTTACTTCCTTTAAAACTAGTTTATTTGAGATAGAAGGAGTAGTATTAAATGCATTCCGAAATCAGGATAAAGGAGAATTCTATATAAAGGCGATTAATTACAATAAATTAAAGATAGGCGATATTGTGGGGAAAAGCGGACTTGAAGGCAGTATTTTGAATATAAATCCTGTGCTGGTAAGTTTTCTAGGCGGGAGCGTCAAGGGGGAACTCAATATTTCATTGGATCAATATATGAATTATAATCTCAAATTAAACAGCCTGGGCCTGGAGATCAAAAGGCTTATAGATGACATGGAGTTTAATGATAAATTTGACATGACAGGCAGGCTGGACGGGGAGTTTTCTTTATCAGGCAATCTCCTGGGCATAAAAGATATAAAAGGTTATTTTAATACAGATACTAACGGAGGCGTATTAATAATAAAGGATAAAACATTTCTTGAAAATATAGCCAAGCAGTCAAACCAATCGTTAGATATAATTGTGGAAAGTTTCAGGAATTACAATTATAATGATGGGATAATAAAACTCGGCATGGAAAGCGGAAATCTCGCTATGGACATGAGTTTGGATGGGAAAGCCGGAAAGAGGAGTTTGACAATAGTATTACATGATTTTAACAAGGGGAAGGAGAAGCCATGAAAAATTTTTGGATAATACTTGTGGTTCTTGTTGCATTTTTTGGATGCGCCAGAGTAAGAGTAGAAGCGCCCAAGGAAGCCATAAAACTTGATATCTCAATGAGGCTGGATATCTATCAGCATGTTGCAAAGGATATAGATGCTATAGAAGATATAGTTTCCGGGAATACACCAAAGCCAGCGCCCGGCAAAAAAGGAAGCATGATGGATGTGCTTGTGACAGAGGCTTATGCCCAGGATTCATTCGGGCCGGAGGTTGAGCAGGCAGCGTATAGCCGCAGAGATAGAAAACCTCAGCTTGATTCGCTGGAGACAAGCGGAACAGTCGCAGAGAATAAGCTTGGCATGGTTGAGATAAAAGGGAGCGCGGATTCTTCGGTAAAGACTCTGGTTGAAGCGGAGAACGCAGATCGCATGGTTATATATAAAGCTATCGCCGCCAAGAACGGGATTTCTATTGAAGAGGTCCAGCAGATGTACGCAAAAAAAATTCAGGAGAAGATGTCCGGGAAATAAAATGATAATAATAAATATCGTAGGGTTTTGCTTCATCGCGGTTCTGATATACTTTTTCAGCAGAAAGATGGCTAGTTCTGCGTCAAAAGAGAATGAGGAAAAAATAAATGCGCTTCGAAGGGAATGGGGCGACACGCTTTCAAAAAATACAGAGCTGATTTTAAGCCAGCTGGCGTCTGTGAATAGCGGGGTAGGCCAGAGACTGGATAATGCCGCAAGGGTTTTCGGAGACGTTCAGAAGAGCCTGGGATCCTTGGATGAAAAGACCCAGCAGATTTTTGAAGTCGGAAAAGACATCGCGAGTTTACAGGAAATACTCAAGGCGCCTAAAATGAGGGGTGGGCTGGGAGAATTGTTTCTTGAATCGCTTTTAGCTCAGATAATGCCTAGTAAGGATTTTTACGAGCTTCAGCATTGTTTTAAGACAGGGGAAAGAGTTGACGCGGCCATTAAGATAGGGAACCGCCTGGTGCCTGTGGACTCAAAATTTCCTCTTGAAAGTTTCAAGCGGTTTATGGACGCAGGAAGCGATGAAGATAAGAAACGCGCAAAAAAAGAATTTATAAAAGCGGTAAAAGATCACATAGACACTATAGCAAATAAATATATACTTCCGGACGAAGGTACCTATGATTTCGCTTTGATGTATATTCCTGCGGAAAATGTCTATTACGAGACAATCATAAAAGACGAAGGTTTTGGCGAGGAAAAATCTATATTCATGCACGCTATAGCCAAAAAAGTCATACCTGTGTCTCCTAATAGTTTTTACGCGTATTTGCAGGTGATTATACTTGGCATGAGAGGTTTGAAGGTGGAAGAAAAGGCGCAGGAAGTGATAAAGATGCTGGTTACTTTAAAAGGATCTCTCGGGAAATTTACGCAGGATTTCGAGGTAATGGGAAGCCACATTGACAATATAAAATCAAGCTATGAAAGGGCAGTAAAAAGTTTGGATAAATTCGAAGACAAGCTGCTCTCTGCGGATTCACTGGAAGATAAAAAGAAATTAACATAGGTAGCAAACGGGGAGTAGCGCAGTTGGCTAGCGCGCTTGCTTCGGGAGCAAGAGGCCGGCGGTTCAAATCCGCCCTCCCCGACCATGAAAATTTAAAGGAGGATTTATGCAGGTAGTAAGTTTAGCGTTAAAGAGGATAAGAGAAGTATCGTTGGCGAATAAAATTATTATGGCATTCGGCATGGCTAGCCTGACCTGGATTTTGGCGCAGGTGAAGTTATTTTTGCCATGGACTCCAGTGCCTGTTACGTGCCAGACATTTGCAGTTCTTTTGGCGGGTATTGTCCTTGGAAGATACTGGGGCGGGATAAGCCAGATAATTTACGTGTCTTTATTTGCGGGATTCGGCGCTATCATGGGGCCCACGGGCGGTTATTTACTGGGATTTGTTTTGGCGGCTCTTTTTGTAGGCCATGTTACGGATAAATGTAACTGGTCAAAGGGATTTTACCAGATGCTCGGGATTATGATGTTTGCTAATTTTATTTTAATTTATCTGCCCGGTATTATTCAGCTTAATATATGGCTTTATTTATTTAAAGGTGCACCTCTAAATTTTAGCCAATTAGCCTATGCAGGCGTTATGCCTTTTATAGCAGGCGATATGATCAAGATAATAAGCGCTGCATTGATAGCCAAAGCATTAAAATAAACCACCTACTAGGTTTCTTATCCTTGGAGTTAAAATGGAAAAATTACCTGAATTAGGAAAAATACACCCTGATTTTTTCAACAGGGTTATATATCCCAGGTTAGGCAAAAAAGATAAGTCTGTCCTGGTGGGGCCTCAGCACGGGGTAGATTTCGGAGTTATCGACCTCGGAGATAAGGTACTGGTCTTGTCAGCAGACCCTTTTTACATAGCAAAAGAATTGGGCATGGAAAAGGCAGCCTGGTTTGCAGTGCATATACTTGCTTCTGATGTCGCTGTAAGCGGGATAGCGCCTAAATATTTGGCAGTGGATCTAAATCTTCCTCCGGAGATGACAGAAGACGAGCTTACCAGGATGTGGAATGCTGTCCACAGAGAATGTAAGAAATTAGGTATTTCGGTGGTTACGGGTCATACCGCGAGATATGCGGGATGCAATTATCCGATGGTGGGCGGCGCTACAATGATAGGCATTGATAAAAAAAATAAATTGATAGCTCCAAAATGCAGGCCCGGGGACGCTATTGTGATTTCAAAAGGACCTGCTATCGAGACAACAGGCCTTATGTCAGCGTATTTTCCGAAATTCCTTGAAGAAAAATACGGAAAGGGTTTTGTAAAAAAAGCCCAGGATGTTTATTACCAGATGTCCACTGTTAAAGACGCGCTTATCACGGCAAAGGTCGGCGGGGTTACTGCTATGCATGACGCCACTGAATGCGGAATATTCGGAGGGCTTTATGAGATGGCAATGCACAGTGACGTCGGCATGGATATCTACCTTGAAAAAATAGTTTTACAGGATGAGGTTAAGAAGACCTGCGAATGCTTTGATATAGACCCGTATAAAGCAATAAGCGAAGGCACGCTCTTGGCAACAGTTAATAAGAAAAAGGCAAAAGATGTTGTTAAGGCTATGAATGATGAGTCTATCCCAGCCAGTATCGCAGGGGAAGTAACCTCGAAGAAGCAAGGCATCTATGTTATAGAAAAGGATAAAAAATATAAATTAGAACATCCTAAGATAGATCCTTTCTGGATAAAGTTCGAAGAATATCTGAAAAAATAATGAAGCGAATGCATGTATTTTATTCTGGACATGTGCAGGGAGTAGGATTCAGGTATGCAGCCCAGGACATTGCGGAAAGCCTGGGTTTAAAAGGCTGGGTCAAGAATCTGGCAGATGGCAGGGTGGAGATAATCACAGAAGGCAAGGAAGCGGATATTAAAGAATTTCTGGATCAAATATTAAAAGGCCAACTAAACCGTTATATCAAAAATACGGAACTATCATGGGAAAAACCCACAGGCGAATTTAAAGATTTTGATATAAGATTTTAAATATGAAAAAAGATATAAAGAAAAAAATAGAAGAACTGAAAAAACAAATAGCCCTCCATAATAAAAAATATTATGTGGATAACAAGCCTGAGATCTCTGACTTTGGATACGACGGCCTTATGGACGAGCTTAAAAGATTGGAAAAGTCTCACCCTGAATTCACATCTCCGGATTCTCCTACTCAGAGAGTAGGAGGAGAAGTGCTGAAGGAGTTTAAAACAGTAGAGCACAAGATCCCAATGCTCAGTATGGACAACACTTATTCTTCGGAAGAGATGGAAGAATTTGACGAACGTGTCAGAAAAAATCTGGAAGTAGCTAAATTGAATTATGTAGTTGAATTAAAAATAGACGGGGTCAGCATATCGCTTCTTTATGAAAAAGGGAAATTTATCCGCGGGGCGACGCGGGGCGACGGAGTAAAAGGCGATGATGTTACTTTAAATTTAAAGACCATAAAAAACCTGCCGCTTAAATTAGAAACTAAAAAAGGCGTAATATTACCAGAATTATTTGAAGCAAGAGGCGAGGTGTATATGCCTAGTAAGATATTTGCCGGGATTAACGAGGAAAAGGAAGAGTTAGGAGAAGAACTTTTTGCGAATCCCAGGAATGCAGCAGCCGGCTCTTTGAAACTATTAGATAGTTCCGCGGTTTCTACAAGGCAATTGGACATGTGGATATACGGGGTAGGCTATATAGAAGGAGGAGAATTCAAGACTCAGTCCGAAGCGCTTGATTTTTTAAAAGACAGCGGATTCCCTGTAAATCCTCACATTAAAAAATGCGGCTCAATAAAAGAAGTGATTGAATATTGTAATGAGTGGCAGGATAAGAGGCATAAACTTGATTATGATATAGACGGAATGGTTATAAAGGTGGATTTTTTTTCATATCAGAGGGCCCTGGGTGAGACATCTAAAAGCCCGAGATGGATGATAGCGTATAAATTTCCGGCTGAAAGAAAAGAGACTGTGCTGGAAGATATTCTTGTGCAGGTAGGGAGGACTGGTACCCTGACACCCGTAGCGGTTTTAAGGCCCATAGAACTAGCCGGCTCTACTGTAAGCAGAGCGTCTTTACATAATCAGGATGAGATCGGCCGTAAAGATGTAAGGATAGGGGATCATGTTCTGGTTGAAAAAGCAGGAGAGATTATCCCTCAGATAGTCGAGGTGGTAAAAAAGAAGCGCAAAGGCTCTGAAAAAGAATTTTTTATGCCCAAGAAGTGCCCTGTCTGCGGAAGCGCTGTAAAAAAACTTAAAAATGAGGTTGCGCTGCGATGCGAAAATATGAGCTGTCCCGCTCAATTAAAAGAAAGGATCAGGCATTTTGCGTCAAGAGACGCAATGGATATAGAAGGAATGGGCGAGAGCATAGTGGCTCAGCTAGTGGATAATAAAATGATAAAAGATTACGGGGATATCTATAACTTAAAGCACATAGAATTGGCGGATATGGACAGGATGGCAGATAAATCCGCGGCAAATCTTATTAGTGCCGTAGAAAAGAGCAAATCCAATACGCTGAACAGGCTGGTGTATGGCCTGGGCATAAGGCATGTCGGAGTAAGAGGCGCATGGATACTTGCGTCCAGATTCAAGAATCTTGACGCATTGACAGAAACGAGCATGGAAGAGCTCCGGAGTATCAATGAAATAGGCCCTGTGATGGCAGAAAGTATATATAATTTTTTCAGGACAGAGGAAAACAAAAAACTTATTGAGAAATTAAAGCGCAGCGGGGTAAATACGGAAGAAAAGGGCGCTTTTCTAAAGTCTAAGAATCTTGAAGGGAAGACCTTTGTTGTTACGGGATCCATGGAAGGCTTTTCAAGAAACGAGATAGAGGAGCTTATACGAAGCCGGGGAGGCAATGCCTCTTCAAGCGTGAGCAAAAATACAGATTATGTGGTAGCAGGCAAGGACCCGGGTTCCAAGTTTGAAAAAGCAAAGCAGTTCGGAGTAAAAATAATAAGCGAACAAGAATTTAAAAAACTCATACAACTATAAATTCAACAGGGAGAGATATATGAATAAGCTTTGGAGATACGCGGTAATAATTTTATTATGCGCGTCTATTGCAGGATGCGCAGGGGTGCAGAGAAAGTTTGCCCGCAAGAAAAAACAGGAAGAAAAACCATTGCCTGTTGTCACAACATATGATTACGCAAAAGAGCAGAGAGTGGACGAGCTTTACAAGAAAAGGTTTTTATTCTGGAAATCCTGGCAAGGTGAACTGATAGACAGGATGGGGGATAGTTATAAAAAGAGAGCGGAGTGCTATAATGAATTGATGCAAAATTTGCTTGAGATGCAGAAATACCTTAATGACCAAAAATATAATGAGCTGGAAGTTTTTATAACAGAAATAAAATCCGTATACTCTGATGTTAAAAAAATTGACCTTAGAGGCAGCGAGCAATACAGGATTACCCAGCTTTTGGAGAGGACAAAGCGGCTTATAGACAAAAGATTTTCCTATACCAAAGTTAAGGATTTTCTGGAATTAAGGAAATAGCCAAGTGCTTATAAAGAGAATAGTCGTAGGCCCCCTGGAGTCAAACTGCTATCTTTTCGGAGACGAAGCCACTAAAGAGATTTTTGTAATAGACCCGGGCGGAGACTACAGGGAAATTAAAAGCGTTATAGATAAAGACTGCCTGAAGCCGAAGGCTGTTATCAATACCCACGGCCACGGGGACCATATAGGCGCCAATAAGGAGTTCGGTATTCCCGTGTGGATACACCGGCTGGACGCTGATTTTTTGATGGATCCTTCCAAAAACCTGTCAGGCGCATTCGGATTTCTTCTCAAAACAAAAACCGCATCCAGATTGCTGGAAGATGGGGATATTTTGAATATCGGCAAATACTCTCTTGAGATTATCCATACCCCGGGCCACACGCCCGGGTCTATCTGTCTTAAAGCCGAGAGTGTCATATTTACGGGGGATACGCTTTTTTGCGAAGGCATCGGCAGGACAGATTTCGCGTACGGTTCAGAAAAAGATATAATTTATTCTATAAAAGAAAAATTATTTACGCTAAACGATAACTATGTTATTTATCCAGGGCACGGGCCTGATTCTACTATCGGCCATGAAAAAACCAATAATCCTTATATCGCATGAATGAATTGATAGAACAATTTTTAAGCTATATATCCGTTGAAAGGGGCATGGCGAATAATACGCTCAGCTCTTACAAAAGAGATCTTTCCAGATTCGCTGATTTTTTAAAATCCAAAAAAATCGACTCCATAGACAGGGTTTCCAGGCAATTGATCAATGCATTCATGATGGCGGAAAAAGAAAGGGGCCTGGGATCTAATTCTATTTCAAGAGAACTTGCCTGCATAAAAAGTTTTTTCAAATTCCTTCTGAAGGAAAATATAATAAAGGAAGACGCCGCGACTATTATAGAATCGCCTAAATTATGGAAAAAGCTTCCGTTTACTTTGAGTATCAGCGAGATTGAGGTTTTATTGAATGCCCCGAACGTCAAGGATCCCATGGAAATGAGGGACAAGGCTTGCCTGGAACTTATGTATGCCACAGGCATGAGGGTTTCAGAGCTGGTGAACCTGAAGATGGACGATATTAATATGGGGGTTGGTTTTGCCAAATGCTTCGGGAAGGGCTCAAAGGAAAGGATAGTGCCTTTCGGCAAAAAGGCAAAAGAAAGCATTGAACGTTATCTGGAAAAATCCAGGCCGCAGTTCCTGAAGAAAAAGATCTCAAATTTTTTATTTTTGACCAGGCTGGGCAAGCCAATGTCTCGTCAGACTTTTTGGAAGATTATCAAAAAATATGCGAAAATAGCCAGGATCAAAAAAAAGATTACGCCTCACAGCCTGAGGCATTCTTTTGCCACGCACATACTGGAAAGAGGCGCTGATCTGAGAATAGTGCAGGAAATGCTGGGGCATTCGGACATTTCCACCACGCAGATCTATACGCATGTGAGCAAGGATAGATTGAAGTCAATACACCAAAAATTTCACCCGAGGCCATAAAAATGAAGGATGATATTTTAAGATCTATAAGAGGTTATCTGGAGATGGAAAAGGAAAGCGGCATATCCGAATATCTTTTTTCGTCAAAGCCTAAAGACATTAAGCTGTCTTTGGTTAGAAACGAGGTATCTGTCTGCCAGAAATGTCCTCTGGGAAAGATGCGGATGAAGAGCGTATTCGGATCAGGCAGTATTAATGCAAAGCTTATGTTTGTCGGAGAAGCGCCCGGTCATGAAGAAGATATCCAGGGCATGCCTTTTGTGGGAGAGGCAGGCATGCTTCTCACGAAAATAATAGAGGCGATGGGTATTAAAAGAGATGATGTCTATATCTGTAATATTTTAAAATGCAGGCCTCCGCAGAATAGAAACCCTTTGCCTGAAGAAATTTCCGCATGCATAGATTATCTTTACAGCCAGATAGAGATGATAAGGCCCAAGGTAATATGCGGGCTCGGAAAATTTGCAAGCCAGACCCTACTGAATATAGAAATCCCCATAAGCAAATTAAGAGGCAGCTGGCATGAATACAGGGGTATAAAATTCATGCCTACATATCATCCCGCGTATCTTCTGCGTAATCCTCAAGATAAGAAACTTGTCTGGGAAGACATGAAAAAAATAATGAAAGCGCTGAATGGGTAATCATAAGTTTGCCAATATAGTTATTAACAGGCCTATAGAAGGGCCTTTTACGTATTCTATTCCGGAATTCCTTGAAGAGGATGTTAAAATAGGAAGCGTCGTAGAGGTGTCTTTCGGAAATAAGGTGGTTATAGGTTATGTGGTAGGGCTTTCTGATAAATGCGATATAGAAAAGATAAAGCCGATTGATAGCCTTGTAGATAAAAAACTATGCCTGGTTCCGGATATATTGGAACTTACAAAATGGATCTCAAATTATTATTATTCTTCCTGGGGAGAGGCGATTTCAGCTGCTGTGCCGGGTGTACTTAAAAAAAGCATTTCCGGAAAAAGGCATAGAAAAGAAAAGCATGAAGAAGAAATATCCGAATTTGAATTTATAGACGGTTCTGATACGCATCTGACGCCTAACAAGGAGCAGCAAGAGGCGCTTGATTCTATAATGAGCTCAATGGATGCCAGGAGCCATAAGGTTTTTCTCCTGCACGGGGTGACGGGAAGCGGTAAGACAGAGGTTTATCTTCAATCAATCGCCCATGCGCTAGAGCTGGGACTTTCCAGCATAATACTCGTGCCTGAAATTTCGCTTACCCCGCAGACCGTAGCCCGTTTTAAATCAAGATTCGGAGATAAGATAGCAGTGCTGCATTCCAGGCTCCTGGGTTCCAAGCGTGCTTCTGAATGGCATAGAATAAGTTCCGGAGAAGCTCAGATAGTCATAGGCGCCCGCTCAGCTATATTCGCGCCTGTTAAAAATCTGGGGCTGGTAGTTGTGGACGAGGAACACGAGACGTCCTATAAACAGGAAGATGCCCCGAGATACAATGCCAGGGACACGGCAATAAAAAGGGCTGAGATCTCGAAGGCTATTGTAATACTCGGAAGCGCTACCCCGTCGCTGGAGTCTTTTTATGCGGCTAAGAACGGACAATTTACTCTTATAGAACTTTCTGAAAGGATAGATTCCAGGCTTTTACCTGCGGTTGATATAGTGGATATGCGCGAAGAAATGACGAGGGCAAAAAAAATCCCAATCTTTTCGCAGAAGCTCAGGGAATGGATAGAAAAGGATATTGCCGAGAGAAAACAAGTCATACTTTTTTTAAACAGGCGGGGATTTTCTACATTCATAAACTGCAGGAAGTGCGGTTATGTCATTAAATGCAAGCGCTGCAGCGTCAGTCTTACGTATCATTTTGATAAGAAAAAATTAGTGTGCCATCATTGTAATTTCAATATGGAGCCGCCTGAGATATGCCCTGAGTGTAATGCGGCTTATCTGAAATACTGGGGCCTTGGGACTGAAAAAGTTGAAAGCGAGCTCAGTAGATTTTTTCCCCAGGCTATTATAGCGCGTATGGATACTGACTCTACCCATAAAAGGGGCAGTCATGATAAGGTGCTTTCAAAATTTAAAGACGGGCATATAGATATTATCATAGGGACGCAGATGATAGCCAAAGGCCTGGATTTTCCGAAGGTTACTCTTGTAGGGGTCATATCAGCTGACACAGCCTTGAACCTGCCTGATTTCAGGTCAGCTGAGCGCACATTTAATTTATTGACCCAGGTTGCGGGCCGGGCAGGAAGGAGCGATCTGGGGGGCAGGGTGATAATACAGAGTTATACGCCTCAGCATTATTCTATACAGGCTGCAAAAACCCATGATTATAATACGTTTTACGACAAAGAGATATCGCTGCGAAAAGAATTATACCTTCCGCCGTTCTGCCATATGGTCAGCCTGACTCTCAGGGGGAGGAAAGAAGAAAGGGTATTTAAGGTAAGCGATGATTTAAAGGCCAGCCTTGAAAAAGAAATAAAATCTAAAAATATAGATATCCTTGGGCCTGCGCCCGCCCCGATTTCTAAAATGAAAGGCACGTACAGGTGGAATATTTTTCTAAGGGCCAGGGCCGCAGAAGATATTATCCCCGTCTTAAAAAAGGTACTGGACAGGAATAGAAGTTCAGGGATTATAATAACAGTGGACGTGGATCCTTCTTAACTTGCGAATTCGCGCTTCATGGTTCCCAGCGCGTCAAGATTTTTAAGGGATTTAAGGATTTCTGTATCGTTGGGGTTTATTTTCAGGGCTGCTTCGTAGGTTGTTTTAGCATTGCGGTAATCTTCTCTTTTTACATATAGCTCGCCGAGTTTTTTAAACACGTCTATGTCCTTGGGATTAGCAAGTCTTGCCTCTTCCAGGTTGTTTATTGCGTGGAGCGACATACCTTTTTTATAAAATATATCAGCTATTTTTTTCAATGTTTCAGAATCGTTCGGATTAGAGGCTATTATTTTTTCAAGTATTTCCAGGGAGCCTGGAATATTGTCTTTTTTCAGCATGCCGTCTGCTTGCATTGTAAGGAAGAGCTTGCTGATAGAATTTGTAATAGACGGCTTGGAGCCTTCTGCTTTTTTCTGGAGAGACAGATGCAGGCAATGCCTGGCTTCCAGGTTATCGTATTTAAAGGAGACTATCTGGGAAAAAATTTCAACAGCGTAATCGTAGTTTTGTTTTTCAAATGCCAGAAGGCCTTTATTGTAAAACTCTTTTAGTTCCTGTTCGGTCATCATATGTAGTAAGTTTACAATAATCTTATATGATTGTCAAGACAGAAGAGGTGTGGTAAAATTAAAAACATGGCGGAATTAGAGATAAAAATATATCCGCACCCCGTGCTGCGGAAAAAAGCAAGGCTGGTGGAAAAGGTGGGAAGCGATGAGCGCAGGCTGGCTTATGATATGATAGAGACAATGCGCTCTGCCAACGGAGTCGGCCTGGCAGCCCCGCAGGTGGGAGTCGGTAAGCGTGTTATAGTCGTCGAAGACGTTGAAGGCGATGACAGGGCTGCTTTGACGCTGATTAATCCTAAGATAACCCAGAAAAAAGGCAAGGCAAAGTTCTGCGAAGGCTGCTTGAGCCTGCCGGGCGTTTCCAATGATGTGATGAGGCCGGAATTCATTACAGTAGAGGCGATTAATCTTGACGGGGATGAACTAAAAATAAATACAGGCGGGATACTGGCCAGGATAATACAGCACGAAATAGACCACCTGGACGGTATAGTGTTTATTGACAAGATAGGATTCTTGAAGCGCAAAAAAATCATCAAGCAGCTCGGCGCAAAAGTCTGCATGAAACTATAAATTCAACAATCTCATGAAAATTATATTTTTTGGAAGCTCCGGTTTTGCAGTACCCATGCTGGAAGCTCTTGTTAAGAGTGAAGATATTGCCCTGGTTGTTACGCAGCCTGATAGGGAAAAAGGCAGATCTTTAAAGGTAGCTCCCACAGCGGTAAAATTAAAAGCAGAAAAGCTTGATATCAAAGTATTTCAGCCCCAGAAAATTAACGCTAAAGAATCTATAGAAGTTCTGAAAAAATTTAACGCAGATTTATTTATAGTGGTAAGCTTTGGCCAGATACTTTCGAAAGCAGTATTAAGCCTGCCGAGATTATATTGTCTTAATATTCACGCCTCGCTTTTGCCGAAATACAGAGGCGCAGCGCCTATAAACTGGGCGATAGCGAACGGAGAGAAAGAAACAGGCGTGACTATTATGCGCATGAATGAAAAAATGGACGAAGGTGACGTTGCGATCAGAGGAACTTTGTCCGTAACGGATCAAGACGATGCGATTATGTTGTCTGAAAAACTCTCAATAAAGGGTGCAGAGCTTTTACTTGAAGCAGTTAGATTAATTAAAGACAATAAAATAGAGTTTACTGTGCAGGATAATAAAAAAGCAAGTTATGCGCCAAAACTTAAAAAACAAGACGGGTGCATTGATTGGAATTTGAGTTCCGAAGAAATTTCTTGCCGCGTCAGGGCATTTGCGCCATGGCCTGGATGCTTTACTTATTTGGATAAGAAAATACTTAAGGTATATAAGGCAATACCTGTCCACCTGTCAGGTGAACCATCCGGCTCATCTGACAGGTGGACAGGAAGCGAGCCTGGTACTATTGTGGAAGCTAATAAGAAAGGTATGTTTGTTAAAACCGGAAAAGGTATTTTAAGCATACAAGAGCTTCAGCTGGAAGGCTCGCGCAGAATGACTGCTGAAGAATTTATAGCCGGTCACAAGCAGCTTTTTCAGGGGGCAGTTTTAAAACAACTTGAAAAACGACGTTGTTGAAATGTATAGTTGTTTTGTTTTTTTCTTGCGCTGATAATATTTAATGGTATAATGGCTTCACATTTTCGTTACATTAAAGAGGGTTTATGCCGGAGCTAAGAAGAGATCCTGTAATAGGAAGATGGGTTATAATATCCACTGAGAGGGCTAAGAGGCCGAATGATTTTAACATCAAACATACGGACGAGCCTGAGATGGAATGCCCTTTCTGCGAGGGGCACGAGAAAAAGACCCCTACTGAAATATTCGCTATAAGAAAACCAGGCACAAAAAAAGATACTCCGGGGTGGAATGTCAGGGTAGTGCCGAGCATTTCTCCGAAATTTAAAATAGAAGGGGACCTGGATAGGCGCGGGGTTGGGATGTATGATGTGATGAACCCGATAGGCGCGCATGAAGTTATATTGGAATCCCCAAAACATCTTACCGACATATATCAATTATCAGAGCCTGAAATACAGGATGTCATTAATACGTCTATTTACCGCATCAGTGAACTCGAAAAAGATATCCGTTTTAAATACTGCCTTTTATTTAAAAATCACGGATTAAAAGCCGGTGGCAGCAAGAAAACAAAACACCTCAGATCTCAGCTTATTGCAACGCCGGTTACTCCTACAAGGGTCAAGGAAGAACTCAGGGGTTCAAGGTTTTATTTTGAATATAAAGAAAGATGCGTTTTCTGCGATATTATACGCCAGGAAATAGAAACAGGCTCAAGGGTTATAATGGACACGAAAACTATGGTGGCTATCGCGCCTTTTGCCTCAAGATTTCCTTTTGAGATATGGATAATACCCAAGGTCCACAGAGCGGATTTTATGAACATGCAGACTGATGAAATAAAAGATCTTGCGAATGTTTTAAAGACCGTGTTTGCAAAACTTTCAAAGGCGTTGAATGATCCTCCATATAATTACATGCTGCATACAGCTCCTTTCAGACGGTCAAAGAGGCCGGGTTACTGGCATACAATCGAGGAAGATTATCACTGGCATATAGAAGTTATGCCGAGAATTACCCAGGTAGCTGGTTTTGAATGGGGATCCGGATTTTATATAAACCCGACTCCTCCTGAAGAAGCAGCTAAATATTTACGAGAGGTAACTTTATAATGGGTCAATTGCGCAGAGATCCGATAACAGGAAGATGGGTGGAAGTGGCTATTTCAAACCCAAAAAAATGTGACGAGTTTGACATGAAGCCGCAGACTAAAAAAGGCGGGACATGTCCTTTTTGCTATGGAAGCGAAAAAATGACTCCGCCGGAAATAGAGGCTGTAAGGGATATTAAAACAAGGCCTG
>Ga0247841_10006016_pt1 | contig 19126 bp, 18 predicted proteins | sample LaCruzMarch2015__2_FD_192410 | JGI IMG/M metagenome (GOLD analysis project Ga0247841, IMG submission 192410) | Freshwater microbial communities from meromictic Lake La Cruz, Castile-La Mancha, Spain - LaCruzMarch2015_18m | ecosystem: Environmental > Aquatic > Freshwater > Lake | place: Spain... | reverse complement strand
TTGGCAATCTCTCAGTCGACTTTTCTTCGCCTTCATCTTTCCCCTCGGTGTAGACACGAATAAAACCATCAAATTTGATGCTCTCACCGTTTGCCGTAAAAAGGTAACCTTTTCCAACTGCTTCAGCAGAAATTTTAGCCGTGATAACATTGAAGATGGCATTATTCATCTGAGACGCTACTGTTCTCTTCCAGATTAGCTCATATAGCTTTTGTTCCCCTCGGTCATCTGATACCACCTTTTTTTCAAAATGAGACGGCCTGATTGCCTCATGAGCTTCCTGAGCATGAGCTGATTTTGTTTTATATTTAATAACGTTCTTAGGCAGATAGTTTTCACCGAATTCTTGACTAATCACCTTGCGGATATTGCCCAGAGCTTCCTCTGAGATATTCGTTGAGTCAGTTCTCATATAGGATATATGGCCTGCTTCATAAAGCTTTTGCGCCAAAGTCATGGTTTTTTTCGGAGAATAACCCATTTTTCTTGAGGCTTCCATCTGAAGCGTCGAAGTTGTAAACGGGAAAGCCGGTTTTCTGATTGATTCTCGGTTCTCGACTGAATGAACTTTATAGTTTGAGTTTTCCAATCCTTTCAATATCTCGCGTGCTTCATCTTCCGATTTAATATCCATTTTCTTGATTGATTTACCATCGACTTCTGACAGGAAAGCCGAAAAAATTTCTTTCTGCTGATTTTTCGAAAGGATAGCTCCAAGAACCCAAAACTCTTCAGGGACGAAGCCTAAGATCTCGCGCTCCTTCTCCACGATTAGTCGGACTGCGACAGATTGAACACGGCCAGCCGATAAGCCGGTTTTGACTTTTTTCCACAAGAAAGGTGAAAGTTTATAACCAACTAAGCGGTCTAAAATACGTCTGGCTTGCTGAGCGTCAACCAAATGAATATCAAGTGACCGGGGATTGCTGACAGCCTTTTCTAGCGCACTTTTTGTGATTTCATTGAAAACAATTCTTTTTACTTCTAGAGTATTCTCTTTGATTTTCAAAGCCTGCAATAAATGCCATGAGATTGCTTCACCTTCGCGATCCAGATCAGTCGCAAGGTATAGAATTTTTGATGACTTAAGCGCACTCTTTATCCCATCAACTATTTTTTTTGCTTTCGGCAAAACTGAATATTCAGGTTGAAAATTTTTTGCGACATCAACGCCAAGTTTTTTTGAAGGCAAATCACGCACGTGACCAAAAGTAGCTAGGACGCGAAAATCAGATCCGAGATATTTCTCGATTGTTTTGGCCTTTGCAGGCGACTCGACGATAACTAAATTCATTGTTTGATCCTATTTTTGTTTTAACTTTTTGTAAAAATAACAGATAAAAAAGATTATGTCTATTATCAACCGTTTAGACGATACCTCCCGGCGCTATTATAAATTATCCCTTTCATCTCCATAATTGTTAAGATGGAACTAAGTTCAATCACATTTATTCCACTTAAGCGAACCAATTCGTCGGCACTTAGCGGAGCAGATTTCAAAAACTCGTTGACCTTCATTTCGTTTTCATTCTCAGGCATAGAACTTCGGCTCTTAATCTCCGCTTTCTTGTTTTTAATATTCAGCTCAGAAAAAACATCGGCTGCAGAGGTGGTTAATATTGCTCCCTCCTTAATGAGTTGGTTCGATCCTGCCGAATTAGGAGAATCAATACTGCCAGGTATGGCGAATACCAACCTGTTGTATTCCAATGCTTGATATGCGGTTATCAATGCTCCTGAGTCAGCGGCAGCCTCAACAACGAGAGTGCCCAAGGAAAGACCGGCAATTATCCGATTTCGAGCCGGAAAATTCTGCTTCATAGGGATGGTACCAGGAGGGTATTCCGAAACGATTGCCCCACCCTTTTCAATAATATCCCTAGCCAAAAAAGTATTGCTTGATGGATATACGGTATCAAGGCCGCAACCCAGCACTCCAACCGTAAGCCCACCATGATCAAGTGTGCTTCGGTGAACTATTGTATCTATTCCTAGAGCTAGACCGGAAACTAAAGTCAGTCCACCGTCTGCACATTCTCCGGCAACTTTTCTAGCAATATTGTTTCCATAATCAGAATATTTTCTGCTGCCAACGATAGCCAGACTTGCGGGATTTAGCGCTTCTAGAGATCCTTTTATATACAGTAGGACAGGACAATCAGGTATCTCTCTGAGTAATTGAGGATAATTTTTATCGCGGAAAGTAAGATATGCGATATTTTCTTTTATCAATAAATCTAATGTTGATTCAGGATCAAAACAGTCAACAGCTTCTCTGATATAGGTGGAAATTTTTTCTCCGAGGATACTAGCATCATATGACCTTTTTTTCCAAAAAATGGCAGGATCAGGAAAAACTGCTAAAATTTTCTTTAGAATTTGGCTACCAATTTTTTGATGGGAATTCAACGCCAACAAGTATTTATCGATTTGCCCCTCCTAGGCTTACTGCTTTTCACGTAGTTTTTTTACAGCTGCTTCCAATAACTTAGTATACAAAACTAATCCAACTGCTTCCATATTACCATGCTGTTCTTTGCCTAAAATATTTCCTCCTCCTCTAATTTCCAGGTCTGAGAGAGCAATATTAAATCCTGCCCCTAAATCTGAATAATTCGAAAGCGATTTAAACCGCTTAATCGCATTCTCAGTCAATTTCTGGTCTGAATACATAAAGACCGCTTTTGCTTTAATTTTTCCTCTGCCAACGCGCCCCCTGATTTGATGAAGTTGAGGCAACCCAAATTTTTCCGCACTATCAACGATTAATGTATTTACACTCGGAAGATCTAACCCATTTTCAATTATTGTTGAACAAGCCAAGATATCAATTTTCGAATTCATGAAATCATTCATAATCTGAGCTAAACGAGATTCAGGCATTTGGCCATGAGCCATCTCTACAACCGATTCAGGATAATTTTTTTGAAGCCAAGATTTGACATGAGATAGAGTTTTTACCTGATTATGAAGGTAATAGACCTGCCCATGTCGATCCAATTCATTCTTTATCTCACTTAAGATTACAGCCTTGTCATACTTTATCACACTTGTTTCAATCGACTGGCGCCCCATTGGAACAGTATTGATCTGCGACACATCTCTCAACCCAGACAATGACATGAACAAGGTTCTAGGTATCGGGGTCGCGGTAATCATTAGGATAGAAATATCATTTTTAGCATTTTTGATTTTTTCCTTGTCCTTAACACCAAATTTCTGCTCTTCATCAATAACTAACAGATGGAGCCTTTTAAATTTAATGTCTTTGTTTAGTAGTTTGTGCGTTCCAATTATGAGGTCAATACTGCCGTTATTTATTCCTTCGATCGTTTTTTTAGCTTCTTCCATAGAGACCAAGCGACTCAGTCGCGCAATCGAGATAGGCAAATTTTTGAATCTTTTTTTCATAGTCAGATAATGTTGCTCAGCCAGAATTGTTGTCGGCGCCATCAATGCTACCTGAAATCCATTTGCTATTACCTGTGCAATCGCTCTCATAGCGACTTCAGTCTTGCCAAGACCGACGTCGCCGCAGATCAATCTATCCATTGGGACATCTTTCTGCAAATCATTGAAGATGTCTTTTATCGCCAACAACTGATCGCTGGTTTCTTTGTGAGGAAAATCAGTTATTAGAATTTTGTCCCATTCATTATTAATTGTTAAAGGCGGTCTTTTTATGAGCGACCTTTGAGCATAAACTGCTAATAACTCTTTCGCCAACAGGAGAACGTTTTCGTAAGTCTTCTTATAGGCTTTGGCCCAGCTCTGGCTCCCAAGTTTGCTTAATCTGGGTTTTCTCCTGCCTACTCCAATATAAGAAGATAATTTTCCAGTTAGTTCAACTGGCAACAATAGTTTATCTTCATTTAAATAAAATATTTTTATATATTGGAGGTCTTTATCGCCAACCCTTCTAATCTCTAGAGTTGAGAATATCCCGATTCCATGATCTTCATGAACGATATAATCGCCTGAAGCAATACAAGAACCATCATTGAGTTTTAGTTTATTAGGTAAGACTTCAAGATTATCGATCTGAACATTTTCCGCTTTAATGATTTCGATCTGATCGCCAAAATATTCAACTAAGATTGGTCTTGAACTACTCACGGGGAATATCCTGACTACTCCTCCAAGACTGAAAAATTCGCCTGAACGGATTTCGGAATATAATACTTTTTCATAACCAAAATCAACCAACTTTTCTATCAGCGATTGGATGGTATGATATTGTCCTACTTTTAAGGAAATTACCTTCATATATTGTTGACTTTTGTCGGAAAAAAGTATTATATATAGATGCTTATGGGTTGATTGCTATCTACGAAAAAGCCTTTGCCCCTCCTTTGGTTTTTGCTCGTGGGTAGCATCATCTCATAAAAAAGAAGCTCTATTATAATAGAGCTTCTTTTAAATTTCAAGTTGGTGGACTACTTTGAGATTTCCACGCCCATGCTGCGAGCTGTTCCAGCTATAATCTTTTTTGCGGCTTCAATGTCATTTGCATTCAGGTCGGACATTTTTATTTTGGCGATCTCTTCTAGTTGAGCCTCCGTGAGATTACCGATCTTATTTTTTTTCGAGTTATCTGAGCCTTTTTCTTTGCTTAGAGCTTGTTTAATCAGAATTGCTGCAGGTGGTTGCTTTAAAATAAAAGTAAACGTTCTATCCTCATAGATTGTAATTTCTACAGGAATAATTGTGTTTCCCTTTTCTCGAGTTTGCTCATTAAAGGATTGACAGAATTCCATAATATTCACACCTTGTGGACCAAGGGCTGTACCAACTGGAGGAGCCGGATTAGCTTTACCAGCGGGACATTGTAATTTTACGATTGCTTTTATTGGCTTTGCCATATTTTTCCTATAACTATATTTAATATTTTATGCGGCGTAGAAGCCGCCGCGATAAATTAGACTTTATTTACTTGCAAGAAATCAAGATTTACTGGCGTTTCCCTACCGAACATGTTTACAAGAACTTTAATTTTTCCACGACCTTTATCGACTTCTTCAATCTTACCTTCAGAGCCTTTTAAGGCGCCGTCATTTATCTTGACCAGGTCACCGACCTTAAGATCAATCTTATATTTTGGCTCTTCAACGCCCATGCGCTTCTTGATTCTGTCAATCTCATCCTTGGACATTGACGTCGGCCGAACACCGAAGCCAATAAAACCAGTTACATTAGGGGTATTGCGGACGACGTACCAAGAGTCGTCAGTAACAATCATATCGACAATAACATACCCAGGAAAAATTCTTTTTTCAACGATTTTTCTTTTGCCGTTTTTGATCTCAATTTGTTTTTCCTTTGGCACTATCACATCGAAAATTTTATCTTGCATTCCCAATGATTCAATTCGTTGCTTCAATGAATCAGCGACTTGCTCTTCATACCCAGAATATGTGTGGATTACATACCAGTTTCTTTCGCCTGATTGCTTTAGAGTTAGGAACTTCTTCTTGATATCGGCTTTATCGAGTTGAGATTTTATTTCTTTTGTTTCTTTTTGAGTTTCAACCATATCAACCCCTATACTTTATTTTGTACAAAAAATTCAATAAATTTGGTCAAACCAAAATCGAGACTAGCAGTGATAATTGTTGCTGCTGTCGCCGAAACAATTACTGTCAATGTGTGGGAAATCACTTCTTTTCTGGTTGGCCAACTAACCTTCTTTAATTCTTGCCAAACGCCTGAAAAATAATTGATAATAAGATGGTTTTTCATTTTACTGTTTTATTGATAGGATTTTAACTAAAGTGTAATCCTGCTTATGACCGAGGTTTCTCTTGTACCTTTTTTTAGGTCTAAACTTTATGCCAGTCAACTTCTCGCCTCTAACAGTTCCAATAATCTCGGCATCAACTTCAGCGCCACTTATGGTTGGAGTCCCGATCGTAGATTTTTTTTCATCCCTGATCAATAGTACTTCAGTGAATTTTATCGTTTTTTCTTGAGTATCAGAAATAAAATCAATCCTGCATTCTTTGTCAGGCATGACTTTGTACTGATTTCCATTATGCTTGATTACTGCAAACATATTTCTCCCTAATTTAAAAAAGACCGGCGGTCTACTCTACTTATTCTAGCAGATAGTCTATAAAAGTCAATAAGCTTATAAATATTGAGTTGCATATCAATTAAAAGGTAATTTTTTTATGACGGATAAAAACACTCTCGACTAGTCCTGCCGCAAATAAGGAAACTATTAAAGATGTGCCACCGTAACTAAGAAACGGCAAGGGTATCCCGGTTACAGGGGCCAAGCCTATATTCATCCCGATATTGATAATTATCTGGAAAAAAAACATGCTGACAATGCCGAACGTAGTTAGCATTCCAAAATTATCGCGGGAAATATTGGCGATGTCCAGTATTTTTAGTAGAAAAAAGCTGTAAAGAGTTATAACGATAAAAACCCCGACAAAGCCAAAAGACTCTGCGATACCTGCAAATATAAAATCAGTATGAGCCTCCGGAAGAAACTGTAGTTGGCTTTGAGTTCCACGCCCGAGGCCTTTACCAAAGGCGCCTCCAGAACCAATCGTTATCTGTGCCTGTCTTACATTGTATCCCCTACCAAGAGGATCGGTCTTGGGGTCTATAAAAACCATGATCCTGCTCCTTTGGTAGTCCTTGAGGATTTTAGAAAATGGCTTGACATTAAATACTGCCAAACCAAAAGTTGTAAGAACGATCGCTATCGATAAAAAAATCACCGCAATTTTTTTTCGATCTAACTTAGTCAGAAGCAGCAGAATGAGATAGATGAAACACATTACAAGTGCAGTTCCAAGATCAGGCTCCATTAAAACCAAGACTAAAGGTACGGCAAATATAATAAAGGAAAAAATCACATCACGCCAAGTCATTTTCCCGATTCTTTCGGAAAAATAAACCGCTAAAGACGTAATTAAAAAAACTTTAGCTATTTCTGATGGTTGAAGTTGGAAAACTTTCAGGTCTAACCAGTTTGTCGCACCATTGGTCGTTTTTCCAATAAAGAGCACTACAACAAGAAGAATCAGGGAAATGCCGTAAAAAATCCAGCTTGTGCCTTTGAAAAAACGGTAATCGGAGAATGAAACAAAAATCATTATGAAGATGCCTATGATTCCCAGCGCTATTTGCTTGTATATCAAGCCGCTGTTCCCTCCTCCAATCAAGAGACTATAGATCACAGAAACACCAAGTACAATCAAAATAATAGGGACGACCAGCGGTATGATATCGAATGCTAATATTTTCTTAGGCATTTTTTCCTATTGAGATCCAAATTTTTTCACCATCGATTGAATACTCTTGTGTCTGCGCTAGCTCCTGTTTGTCTTGCACTATGCTGTTAGCAAGAACTTCTCTTGCCATAATGTCAGAAAATCTCACAAAGACTTTCTTTATAACAGAAGACTCTGAAGTATAATTTACCACTATTCTGTCTTCAACCCGAAAGCCAGCAGTTTTCCGAAGTTCCTGGATATTTCTAATCAATTCTCTTGCATATCCTTCCAGCCTTAGGTCTTCAGAGATTTCAGAGTCCAATTCAACCCCGTTCGCTAGCTCCTGTTTGTACTCTACATGCTTAACGTTAACCTCTTCGGCAATAATATTCTCTAGATCTGAGGACAAATGAATACCTTTGTAAAGTAGTTTTTTCAGTGGCTGCCTGACCTTGATCTTTGCGCTAGATCTTGCTGATAGACCAGACTCAACTATTTTTCGGGTTTCTTTCATCATTTCATTCAATTTAGGGTCTATTTTATTGATCTCTCCCTCAGGGAACTCCTCGAGATGGACAGATTCCTTCCTGGTCAGATTGCGATAAATTTCTTCTGACAAAAAAGGAGTAAATGGTGCCATCAACTTGGACAGCACGACTAAAACATAATGCAGAGTTTGATAGGCGCTCTCTTTATCGGTATCGCTCTCTGATTTCCAAAAGCGTTTTCGGGAACGCCTAATATACCAATTTGAAAGGTTGTCGACAAATGGCATGAACGCACGCGATGCCTTGACTAGATTATACTGGTCCATCTCCGTATTTACTTCTTTGGTCAGAGAATTTAGCTCTGATATTATCCAGCGATCCAGTATGTTTTCAGATGGTTGACACTTTTCTTTTGGCTCCCATTTATCGATATTGGCATATAGGGTAAAAAATGAATAAGAGTTCCAGAGCATGCGGAAAATTCCCCGATGCAGTTCGGCTAGTTCAGATTCTTTAAAATTAAGGTTTTCTGCTTGCATCACCGGACTTGTCGTCAGATAAAAACGCAGAACATCAGCCCCATATTTATCAACCATCTCGCTTGGATCAGGATAATTTTTTAACCGTTTTGACATTTTTCTACCATCCTCGGCTAAAATAGTTCCGGAGACAACAGCATTTTTGAAAGCAATCTTTTTTGTGATAGCTGATGAAATAATATGCAAATAGTAGAACCAGGCTCGACATTGGTCCTGATACTCGGCAATATAATCGGCAGGTGCAACTTCATTGAACTTTTCACGGTTATCAAAAGGATAATGAAGTTGAGCGAAAGGCATGGAGCCACTGTCAAACCATGTATCTAGAACATCAGGGATTCGTTTCATCTCTTTTTTACACTTACAGCAATCCAGGGTGATATTGTCAACAACATCTTTATGCAGATCAAAAGGTTGTCCGTTTTCCGCTATGTAAAACTCTTCAATCTTGCGATGATCAATCTGCTCTTCGACAAAATACTCTTCAAAACTGATATTATGAAGGGCTTTTTTAATTGCTCCGTTTATTCCACCATGGCTGATGATTAGTAGTGTTTTTCCAGCATGCTTTTTGTTGACTTCGAATAAAAATTGTCTTGCCCTTTGAGTTATCTCTGCACGTGATTCACCCACCTGACCAAGCTTATGCTTGAACCTCAACTCTGGATTTTTCTTTGCCTCCTGATATTCTCGATAACTCTTATCAAACTTTTCAAGATACTTTTTTTCTTTATCGTTCCAAAGGCCATAATTGTATTCAGCAATTAATTGGTCATATTCGATTGGCAGATTATATTTCTTATTGATAATCTCTGCGGTTTCTCTAGTCCTTAGCACAGGAGAGCTAATGATAACGTCCACCTCATCAGTTAAGCTATTTGCAACGATCTCAGCATCCATCTTCCCCTTTTCTGTCAACGGCCACTTATCTTCCGAGTGGCTAAGCATTCCCATTACATTTTTTTCGCTTTCGCCGTGACGCACAAAAATTAGCTTGGTAATCTTCTGCTTGCTTTTCTTTCGTAGCTCATCGATAGATCCTATTACCTCCATTTCACCACATTCACATTTCCAGATCGGTATTACAGAAGCCCAAAAGCGTTGGCGGGAAATTGACCAGTCCCTTGCTCCTTCCAGCCACTTGCCAAAACGGCCGTTCTTAATGTGACTTGGCGACCAATTGATATTCTCTGCCAACTTCAGGGCATTTTCTTTAATTTTAGTAACAGCCACAAACCATGAAGAAGTGGCATAATTTAAAAGCGGGGTATCGCAACGCCAACAATGCGGATAATTATGCTCGTATTTCTCTTTAAAAAATAGTTGATTGCGATGCGCCAAGTCTTTAATTATCTCAATATCTGTTTTTTGAACATCGTCTCTGGGCTTTACGCTCAAACCTGAAAATTGGCTGAAGCCTGATCTGATGATGCCGTCCATGCCGATATGCTGGATAAAAGGTAAGCTTTGCATTTTGCCCAAATTCATATCGTCCTCACCAAAAGCAGGCGCGATATGGACAATACCAGTACCATCTTCGATAGTGACAAAATCAGCAGCATAAACTTTCCAACCGTTCTGATGATTTTCAACACCCTGTTTTAAATAATAATCGAACACTGGTTCATATTCAGTTCCGACTAGTGTCTCACCAGTCATTTCTTCTAGTACTTCAAAATTTCTGTCTTTCATTACTGCTTGTAGCCTATCTTTGGCTAAGATATACTTTTCTGCCTCCCCAGTGTCTGGATTTTCAGTTTGAACTTTGACATATGTGATCTTGGGTCCGACTGCTAAAGCTGCATTAGCAATCAACGTCCATGGAGTTGTTGTCCACGCAAGAAAATATGTACCCGGCTCACTTGGTAATTCGAATTTAGCAGTTACGGAAAGATCCTTCACCGTCTTATATCCTTCGGCTACCTCTGACTGCGACAACGTTGTCTCGCAACGAGGACAAATATGCATCGAGCGGTAACCTTCATAAATCAGTCCCTTATCCCAGAGCTGCTTGAACGTCCACCAGACTGATTCCATATATGAAAGATCCATTGTCTTGTATGCTCGATCCATATCAACCCAGCGTCCGAATCTTCGTATTACTTTTTTCCATTCCGCGACATAACCAAGCACCTTGGAACGGCAGATTGAATTAAATTTATCTACCCCAAGATTCTCAATATCTTTTTTGTGAGTGTAACCAAGCTCTTTTTCGGCAATATTTTCAATCGGAAGGCCATGGCAGTCCCATCCCCAAACACGCTCAACATAGAAGCCCTTCATTGTCCAATACCTTGGGACAACGTCTTTCATTACACTTGCGAGCAGGTGACCATAATGAGGTGTCCCAGTAGCAAAAGGCGGGCCATCGTAGAAACTATAAATCTGCTTATCTTTGGTCTTTTCAAGTGTTTTTTCAAAAATTTTTTCCTTGGTCCAAAAATCCAGAATCTCCTCCTCAAATTTTGGCAGGTTCATCTTAGCATCGATCTCTTTGAATGACATTTTTCTCCTTTTCTATATAAAAAAAGACCCATTCCTTGGCCACAATACGTAGAAAGTAGAAAGTAGAAAGTTTCAAGAAATTCTTCTTTTGACTTTTAACTTTTGACTTTTAACTTAATTATGAGGTACCAGCCAAAAGGGTACTTTATTTTGATGCTTACGGACACCGTCCGGAAAGGTCTACTGCCCACCCAAAGTTGAGATGGGGTTCTTCTTTCAGCTCACCTGGTGATAGCCAGATTTAAACGCTTTTAATAAAAATATTATACATTACTCAATCTCTTATTTCAATAACTTTATTGCTGCTCCGTTTGCCGATCGCGATACGGAACATGTTTTTAGGGATATCCAAATAATCAGAAAGCAGATTGATTATTGCATTGTTGGCTTCGCCTTCCACTGGTCTCGACTTAACCCATATTTTGAAGGAGTTCTCATCCAATTCCTCAACTTTTTCCCTACTGGTATTGGTAATAACTTTTACATTCAGACGTCTTCTGGGTTTCATTCCTTTCCCTTCAGCACCTCATCGAGCGCTTGATTGACTAATTTATCCGCCATCTTGTTTTCTTCTCTTGGGATGTGAATAAAGCTTATGTTCAAGTGCATCTGAATTATACATTCCTTGACCTCATTCATTAATGCTTGAATATGAGGCTGCTTTATTTTGAAATTGCCATTGATTTGCTCTACCACCAGCTGGCTGTCCAAACGACAAATTACTTGCTTTTCTGCAGTATTATTTTCAGAAAACCATTTAGTTTTCAACAGCACCTGAAGTGCTTTGATTATTGCTCGATACTCTGCTTCATTATTTGTTCCCTCGCCTATATATTCCTTGATGGAGTGAACTACCTCTTGTTCTTTGTTATAAAAAACTGCCCCGATCGCTGCCGGTCCTGGATTGCCTCTTGAACCACCATCGGTATTTATATAGATTTTATCCATCTCTAGATTCCCAATCCTATTTTTGCTTTTACATCCGATAGAGTTTTTTGAGCTATCGGTTTTATTCTTTCACTACCATCAGTCAATATCTTTCTCAAGCTTTCTTCATCTTGGATCAGCTCAAAATATCTTTCCTGAATCGGGCGCAAATATTCAATCACCACTTCCGCACTCTCCGATTTGAATTGGCCATACCCTTTGCCGGCGAATTGCATTTCTAGTTCGACCATTGTTTTGCCAGATACCTCGCTATAGATGCTCAGTAAATTCGTTACCGCCGGCTTATCAGCCCCAGCCTTTATTTCATTGCCTGAATCAGTCACTGCTTTTTTGAATTTATTTCGTATAGTGTCTGCATCATCTGTCATCGCGATATAGTTGAGCGGCGAATCAGCCGACTTGCTCATTTTCTTAGTAGGATCATCCAGTCCCATGATTCTGGCTGTTTCTTGTTTAATGACTGGTTCCGGAATCGTAAACGTCTCGCCGAACTTAGAATTGAATCTTTGCGCCAAATCTCGGGTCAATTCGACGTGTTGTTTTTGATCATCGCCTACCGGAACATGGGTTGTATTGTAAAGTAGAATATCTGCTGCCATCAGGACCGGATAATCAAAAAGGCCTACGCCAGCGTTGTCGCTATTACTTCTTGAAGATTTATCCTTAAATTGTGTCATGCGATAAAGTTCGCCCATCTTTGACTGGCAATTTAAAATCCAAGCAAGCTCCGTATGCTCTGGTCTCATTGATTGAACAAAGATGGCAGATTTTTCTGGATTTACGCCACAAGCCATATACAATGCAGCGACTTCCAATGTTTTTCGCTTTAAATCGGCTGGGTTTTGGGGAACAGTAACCGCGTGCAAGTCGACAATACAATAAATTGACTCTTCAAACTGATCGGCGAGATCAACCCATTGTTTGATTGCGCCCAAATAATTGCCAATATGTATATTGCCGCTTGGTTGTATACCTGAAAATATTCTCTTCATTTATATCTTTCCCTTAATTGATTCTTAATCTATCGGATTATCGGAAAATATTCAACGGAAAGCCTAATATTTTCGCGAAGTGATAAGTGTTCTAATAATCGACTGAGCCCTATTCCGTACTTGGAGTGTATCATAATTTACGGTTTTGGATTCGACTTGAAGCTGAACATAAGGCTTGATTTTGACTGAAGAACTTTTTTCAGGACAAAAACCAGCAAAAAGCAATAACGTCTCAGCACGCTTCGAGGAGATACGATTCTCTTCTTTAGATGTTTTAATGATCTCAGAAAGGGTGAGCGTATTGTCGCGAAGGGATAAAAATGGGATCTCTGCAAAATAGACAATTTTCTTGTTATAATCTGCGCTATAGATCTTGTATTTTTCGTTTTTTGCTACAATCAGGACATTGGCATTACGATCTGACCTGTCATTGAAATCAGGCGTCGAAGGGACAAAATTGTATTTGAGGATGCAACCGGTATTGCAATCAAGCATGGCAAGGCCATCCTTAAATTCTGCAGTGCCGGAACCGATATCAATTTTTGCAGAAACATTTGATTCTTTTATGTCCCTCGATATCAGATCAACGAATTTACGGGATTCTACTGATACTTCCTTTTCTGTTCTCAATTTGGATTGGAAGCTAACGTTTTGGCCGACTGTTCCGAGTGTAAACACCATCACGATAACAAAAAGGGAAGTGGCGATCAGCACTTCAAGCAATGTAAAAGCAGGTTTCTTTGATAGATTAGTAATCCGGCCTCCAATTTGTTAGTAATTCGCTAATACCAACCTTCTTGTTGTTGTCCCAAGTTATATTACAGGTCACTTTGAAAGAATTACTTGCTCTCACCTCGTCAGTGATAAGGTTGGTATCGCTTTTAATCAGGTCCCCAGCTGGCTCAATGATGATTTCCCGGAAAAAGGTTCCCCCGTCTCCAAGAATAATCTTCTCACTACTTCCAAGTGTTAATCCATATCTTCCCTGATTCCCTTCAAGTTTATGAAAAACTATCCGGTAATTTTTAGATGAATCAGGTACCAACTCCATCGGATTTCCGGCGCCATCCAATATAAGCGTCTTCCAAGTAGTATTATTTGCACCGTCAATCCAATTTGTGTCACGAATCCCCCGTATGACTTCGATTCCTTCAATTGCAAGTCCTATAGCAGAGGAACGTTCTTGCATATAAACACTGGTTGATAAAGCTAGCTTACCAACGTAAACTAATCCGCCCAAGACGGTCGATATTATCGCAGAAGCAATCAGGACCTCAATTATTCCAAAACCTTTTTTCATCTAACCTCGACTAAGTAGGGATTAGTTCTGACAAAAAAATCTTTTGCGTTTGATCCGCTATCCGAAAAGCGAAAGAGAAATTTCTTCTCGGATAATTTGATGAAATTAAAAGACTCATCTGTCTGTTTCAAAAAGCAATCATCCGCCAAAAGTTCGCAACGCAAATAACGGTTGGCAACTTCCTCTGTTTTATCAGTAATCAGGTGTCCGGATAACAAAGTGATCTCTCTGACATTTATCCGGTTTTTACACTCAATATCATAGCCTTTATAAATTGACAGCTTATCGTCGCCTACTATGAGGCAATATGATTTGGCATCACTTTCAGGGTTACGTGCGAGTAATCCCACCTGGTTTACCAATCCCTCAATTTCCGAGGAAGCCTGCTGGAATATTGCACCTTTCCCATAATTCTGAAAAGCGACAATCCCAAGAATAGCCATCAGTGCTACGATTGTCATTGTGATCAACAGTTCAATGATAGTATATGCACGACTCATAAGTTGATTAGTTCCCCAAAATATACATTATATTAAGATGCATTTTTGTATTCATATAATCCAGAAATGCTTTCTCGTAATCTGCAGCACGACTTACTACATTTTTGTCATCCTTACCAGGGGCCTCAAGCGTTGCATACAAACCATACTTATTTTTACCAGGAAAGGTGGAGTTATAAGTGCCGGAAAAGTTATAGTTCTTCAGGATATAAACATAACCGAAATCTGGATTAGCACCGTTATTGTGACCGCCGTGAGAACAGTTCCATTCTGTGACTTTGGGATCACAGGGAATACTATCAATATACTTCTGTCTTAAGATAGTGTTTGCGAGTGTATCATTTGGGCTATTATATGTTGACGAAATCCAGAAGTTAGTCGGAGGATATTCCTTTTTGTCAGTACGATAAAGTTCAAGAGCTGTTGCAATCCGATTGAGATCGCTCTTTCTCTTGACATCACGTGATTGTTTTTGCGCTCCAAGATAAGTATAGATAACAACGACCTGGATAATGCCGATTACAGCAGCAACTAAAAGTAACTCAACTAATGTAAATGCTGGTTTTCTATTTTTTGTCATAAAACTCCTTAAAAAAATACTTTGCCCAAATACCAATCAACAATTTGTTTCCCATATATAATTGCGATAAAAGAAGCAGAAATGAGAAATGGAGCGAAGGGCAAGGATGATTTCAAGCTTTTTTTTGCGGTAAAAACGTAGATAAGACCGACCACTGACCCTAAAATAAATGAGGCAAATAAACCGAATATGGCAATGGGAAACCCGGTAATCAAGCCGAGAATCAAGCCAATTTTGATGTCTCCCGAACCCATCCATTTTTCTTTGGATACAAAAACAAGAATGGCAAGAACACCGCCACCAATTAAAGCCCCAATTATTGCATTTTGAATCGAAAAACCGCCGAAATACCAGCCGAATAGAGATAGGAAAAGTGCCAGCCAAACAAAAAACTCCGGCACATACTGTGTGAGCAAATCATACCCGGCTACGATAATAAGAATTACATAGATTAGAAGATAATAAAAAAGCGCTCCTGAAAAACCATTAACTGCATACAAAGCGGTAAAAACTATCGCCGTGCATAGCTCAATTAAGGGATATTGCCAGGAAATTTTATCTCCGCAGTAGCGACATCTTCCTCGCAAAAAAACGAAGGATAAAATAGGTATCAGATCATACCAATTGATAACAATATTGCAACGACGGCAACGAGACCGGTCATTAATAATAGTTTTTAGATCATTTAATCGGAAGATAACTACATTCAAAAAACTTCCGATTATCAAACCAGATATAAAGAATATTATTAAATTAGTTACTGACATCGTTTTTTTTGCTTTCTGCTCAATTAGAGTATTTTTTTAGTCCGGCTTCAGCCGGACCTGAAAAATACTCTATTAGTCGTTTTCTACAAAATAGTTGTATGCGGTATCTGTTGGCCTAGTACCAGCTGAAGGATTTTCGACTGTTTCAGCATCGGGATCCTTAGGATTTTCCAACGCTGCATATACAGCATAGTTCTTGCCGCCTGTATCAGTTTGATATAAGTATGGTTTCGTCCCTGACGGATCAGTTGGAACCTTTTTGATATAATTCGAATCCAGACCAGTTACAGCGCTGTCTGCAGCCGTGGCTGTTGTGCTTTCGAGGTAATGATTTGGATTTTGATCCGAGTAATAAAGCTCTAGCGCAGCTTTGAGCTGACGCAGGTCGCTCTTTCTCTGAGCATCTCTTGCTTTTGCCCTTGTACCATTTAAACCGACAAGAACCATTGATGCCAAGATACCGATAATTGCGATTACAACCAGTAACTCAATAAGTGTAAAAGCTTTTTTCATTTAAACTCCTTTTCTAATTTTACAGCCTTGATCGACCACAAAGCCAAATCTAATATGCTAACTCCCAAATTGGGCAATATTATATATTGGAAGAATTATTGAAAAAACCATGAAAGCTACGGCAAGACCGATAATAATAAGGATGACCGGCTCAATCAAAGTACTTATAACTTTAATATTTTGATTGACGCTCTGCTCATAATATTCCGCTATCTTGCCAAGAACTTTATCCAGCTCCCCTGTCTCCTCTCCGACCGAGATCATCTGTGATACTAACGGCGGAAATATATTCTCCTTCGAGAGCTGCAAAGACAACGGTACGCCTTTTTCAACCTGAGAAATGACATTCGATAAGCTGTCTTCGTAAACGATGTTATTGATGACAGTTGATCCTATTTTTAGCGAATCCAAGATGGGGACACCCGCCCCAACCAAAAGCTCCATAACCCGAGCGAATCGGTTCATGTACAGGCTGACAAATAAGCTATTTAAACCGGGAATTTTTAGCTCCGCCTTATTTACAAACCTCGCGCCAGGTTCTGTTTGAAGCCAAAGCCTGACAAGAACAACTATGAATACAAGGAGCAGTAAAACCACAAACCAAAACCTTTGCATAAATACTGACATTGATAATAGTATTTGTGTTGTAAGTGGTAATTCCTGTCCCATCTGATCGAACATAACTTTAAGTTTTGGAACTACTGTTGTCAGCATATAGCCACCGATAATTATCAGAGCAATTAAAATAAAAAGAGGATAATAAAGTGCTCCTTTGATATAGGCGATGAAGCTGCTTTCATTCTCAAGTTGAGTTGCCATTTGTCCCAGAACCAAATCCAAACGGCCCGTTGTTTCTCCTGAGCTCATGACACTGACATAAACTTTATCAAATACTTGAGGGTGTTTGGAAAGAGCAGAGGAAAAGCTATAGCCCTCTTCGACGTCTGTATAAATTTCCTGAAGAACCTGTTTTAGATGATCGTTCTCAAGATTTGCTGAGAGTATGCTAAGAGCTTTTGTCAAAGGAAGCCCAGCCGATAACATAGTGGAGAGCTGTCTTGAAAAAATAGCCTTTTCCCGAGGTGAAACCTTCAAAGCAAAAAAGGGCAACAGACGTTTTTCTTCTTCTGGTACGATTTTCAACGCTTTTAAATTGTGTCTCGACAGAACTTTTTCGGCGTCTTCCTCAGTCAAAGACTTAACAGTACCTGTTACAATTTCTCCGCGCTTATTCTTCGCCTTGTATAAAAATTTAGCCATTTATGTTAATAAACCATCATTTTAAAACTTTTTGGATCTAAACAATATGCCAACGCATCTTCCAATGTAATCTCGCCTCTAGAAACGTACTCTGCCAAAACTTTGTCCAAGCTTATCATCCCTTCTGAAGCGGATGTCTGAATAACGTTGGGAATTTGAAAGCCCTTACCGTCTCTGATGAGGCTTTTGATTGCCGAGTTGGCAATCATAATCTCTGCAGCAAGAACTCTGCCTCCATTAATTTTTGGGACGAGGCGCTGAGAGACAACACCCACAAGAACAGATGCTATCTGACTAGAAATTTGTTGCTGCAAGTGAGGCGGGAAGACGCTGATAATACGATCGGCTGTTTGGGCGGAGGAATTTGTATGAAGTGTAGTAAAAACAAGATGACCTGTTTCAGCCAAAGTCAGAGCAGATTCGATCGTCTCGAGGTCGCGCATTTCACCAACTAGTACAACATCAGGATCCTCGCGCAGCGCAGAACGTAATGCGCGAGAAAAAGAGTTGGTATCTGATCCTATTTCACGCTGAGAGATGAGGCTTTGTTTGTGCTCAAAAACATACTCGATTGGATCTTCGATGGTGACAATATGTTTTTTCTTTTCGGTATTGATTTTGTCAACGAGTGCCGCCAAGGTTGTTGATTTACCTGACCCGGTTGGACCCGTAATAATTACAAAACCCTGACTATGTTCAGTAAACTTCTCCAAGATGGGCGGAAGACCGAGTTCTTTGAAAGTCTTTATATCTTTTGAGATCAAACGCAGTGAGGCAGCTTCAGTCCCCTTCTGAAAAAAAACGTTAACCCTAAAACGCATATTCTTGTAACCGAAAGAGAAATCGAGTTCCTTCTTCTGTTTTAGCAAGGTCAGCATTTCTGGAGGCGTAAAAGATGAGATAAGTTCTTTTGCCTTGGCATGAGTGATATTCGGAGTATTTGGAATTGTAATCAGCTTGCCATCAATTCTTATCATAAGTGGTATACCCACACAGATATGAATATCTGACGCCATTTTTTCAATCGCATAATCCAGAAATTTTATTATTTCTGATGTTTTTGCTTCATCCAACACTGCTCCCTCCTAGATTTTCTTTTCTTATATTTTAGTACAGTCCGAGTATAAAAACAAGCGACCACCTAGCTTGAGATAACAACCTGCATAACTTCATCAATTGTTGTCAATCCCTGAAAAGCTTTTAGTATTCCATCTTGCTTCATCGTAATCATACCACCTTTTATCGCGGCATCCTTGATCTCACTAGCCGGCCTTCTCGCAACTGCCAAATCTTCAATTTCAGGAGCAACTTGCAAAACCTCGAAAATACCGACTCTACCCCTGTAACCCTGACTGCATTCTGAGCATCCTCGACCATAATATAATTTGGTTTCCTTCAATCTTTCACGATCAACTGTATTTTTTGGTGAAATCAGTTGCAGTTCTGCAATCATTTCATCATACAACTTTTGAGGCACTTTCAATTCTTCTTTGCATTTTGGACAG
>Ga0247841_10006015_pt1 | contig 19128 bp, 18 predicted proteins | sample LaCruzMarch2015__2_FD_192410 | JGI IMG/M metagenome (GOLD analysis project Ga0247841, IMG submission 192410) | Freshwater microbial communities from meromictic Lake La Cruz, Castile-La Mancha, Spain - LaCruzMarch2015_18m | ecosystem: Environmental > Aquatic > Freshwater > Lake | place: Spain... | reverse complement strand
GGAGGCATTGGTTCGGGCGAGCAATATCTAAATGAAAAACTTTTTCTTTCCAAAAAAGGGAATTCAAGCCTTCTAAAGCAATATTGTTTACATACGATTGCTGATTCTATTAAGAAAATGCTTTCCTTGCGCGGGTCAGCCATTTCGATTAATACTGCATGTTGCTCTGGAGCGGATGCTATTCGTATTGCAGCAGCACAGGTTAGGAGTGGTAGGGCCCGCATAGTGCTTGCAGGGGGAGCTGACGTATTAAGCGAGTTTGCATTTCGAGGTTTTAGCTCATTAAATGCTCTTACTACCGATGGTAAGGTGCGGCCATTTGATAAGAAACGTACCGGCCTTGCATTAAGCGAAGGGGCCGGTGCGGTTATTTTAGAGGAGAAAAATCATGCTCGTAAACGTGGAGCTAAAATTTACTGTGAGTTAGTAGCTGCCGGATCTTCTATGGACGCATATCATATGGTAAGACCTCATAAGGACGGAGAGGGGCTTTCGCGGGCAATTCAAATCGCTCTGACTAATACAGAAGGAACGACCGGTTCTGTTGATTATATATGTGCGCATGGAACAGGCACTCAATATAATGATAATATGGAGACCAAGGCTATAAAACATGCGTTTAGAGAGAACGTCTCCACAATTAAAATTAGTTCTATAAAGTCCATGATAGGCCATATGCTTGGTGCGGCCTCTGCAGTAGAGGCAATTAGTTGCATAAAAGCTATAGAAACTAGCACTATCCCACCTACCATAAATTATGAGGAAGCTGATCCAGGGTGCGATTTACAATATGTGTTTAACACGGCCATTAAAAAAGACATAAAAACATGTATGTCATTGTCGGCAGGTTTTGGTGGGCAAAATACCGTGTTAATATTTAGGAAGGAATGATTTAGGGCATGGGAATGGAAATAGCTGTTACTGGTAGCTGCGTTTTAAGTAGTTCAGGCGAGACCGCCATTGCATTATGCGAGAATAGCGCCCTAGGAGAAACTACTAAGCAGCAAATTGACCTCCAAAAGTATGAAAAAGAAATCGTCTCTCTTAATACTGGACCGCGCGAACTATACCGAATTCAGAAGTTATTATTAATAGCGTTTTCAAAGGCGCTGCACATGGCTGGCTTAGAAACGGAGTTAAGGCTACCTGAACGAATAGGTGTTTTCTTGGGGAACAGCTATGGGATTGAAGAGTTTAAGACCGAATTTTTCCGTCTTTATAAAAAAAGCGTTCCCGCCTTGACCAGCCCAACGTTATTCCCATTTACTACCGCCAATGCGCTTGCGTCATGGCTGGCAATTCAAACAGGGGCTAAGGGACCTAGCCTTACCCTTGTTAGTGGTAGCACGTCTTCTGGCGAGGCTATTATTGCAGCATGCGAAGCGCTTGCTACTAACGAATGCGATATAGCCTATGTAGGAGGAGTTAGTATTATAGATAACAATTTAAGCGATGAGTTTTATACTTCTGGTTTCAGATATGAATCTGCGGGGATACTCATATTAGAAAAAATGGATAACGCGAAACTTTCAAAAAGGTTACCAATTGCAATTTTAAAAGATCATCAAAGCGTGACACTTTCGCAAGAGCAGATGGCAAAGATAAAGAATGGCGCACCAGCTTCAGGCGTTGTTGATAAGGAGCATCGTCATTTTAATAACGACTGCGCAGAGATAGTCTATTTAGGAAACAATCTGGGTGACAATATTTTTAGCTACAGCAAAAACAGATCCTCTACAATAAAAAATGATAAGGTTCTTTTATTGAGCGATATTATTGGTAACGCTTTTGACAGTGCTGGGGTATTAGGTGTGGCATTAAGCGTTGATTTACTGAACTTATCAGGTGGTGCTAAGTGGCGGCCGTTTGGGTCACCGCAAAAAAGTATTTTATATTCAAATATAAGTAGTAGTGGTGCCGCTGTTATGATGCTTGTAAATAGAGCATGAGCACATCATGCGAGAAGGAGACTGTGTTAAAAAAAGCGTTAGAATTTAAATCTAAAAAAACAATTGAAAGCGAGCAAGTTTGCCTTTTACGGGATATGGTGCGATATGCAGCTAAAAACTCGCCGTTTTATAAAAGTGCGCTTCGGAAAAGCAAAATAAGTTATACGGATATAAAGTCATTACATGACCTTAGGGCATTGCCACTCACAAAAAAAGAGCAGCTGCAAAAATATAACCATAGCTTTTACTGTGTTGATAATAAAGAAATTGCAGATATTGTTGCTACGACCGGAACAACGGGCGAGCCTGTTTTTATTATTTTGACTAAGGCTGATTTGCAACGTTTGGCGCTCAATGAAGTCTATAGCTTTTCATGTGCTGGTGCTACTCCGAATGATATATTTCATTTGGCGGTGACCTTAGATAATCTTTTTATGGCTGGTATTGCATATTATTTAGGCATTACAGAATTAGGAGCAGGCGTGTATCGCGCAGGTATGCATAATATGGAAAGACAAATAATTCTTTTGAAAAAACTCAAACCCACAGGCATAATGACCGTGCCTTCATTTTTGCTACAGTTGGGCAAGGAAATAAGGGGTGAAGGCATAAACCCGTCATCACTATCAGTTAAAAAAGCATTGCTTGTGGGAGACAGTATTAGGGACCAAGAATTTCGTTTAAGGGGAATAGGGGAGTTATTACAGAAGACTTGGCCGCTGGATTTTTATTCTACGTTTGGTAATAGCGAAGCAGCTATTTCTTATTGCGAATGTCAGTTTAAACACGGTGGTCATGAGCACCCGGACTTGGTTATTACTGAGATAATTGATGAAAATGGCAATGCGGTACCTGATGGGGAAATGGGGGAGCTTGTACTTACAACGCTTCAGACACGAGGTATGCCTCTTTTACGATATTGTACAGGTGATATTACTTTCAAAATTACCAAGCCTTGTTCGTGCGGAAGGGGCTCTTCTCGTATTGGACCAATAATGGGAAGAAAGGCCCATATGTTAAAGTATAAGGGGACTAAGGTATATCCAAAGGTTATTGAGAATGCGGTAGCTGGCATCAGCGGTGTGCACAATTATATAATCGAAGCATTTACGGGTGACGATTTTTCTGACAAGATAGTGGTTAAGGTTGGGTCTAAAAAAAGAGATGCATCGTTTAAACGTCTGCTTTGCTCTAGAATCGCGGCAAGCGCACGTGTGATTCCAGTAGTGGAGTTTGCTTCAATTAGAGAAATATTTTTACTGCAAGGCGATAATGGGAATAACAGAAAACCAAAGACATTTGTTGATCACAGGGGAACTAAAAATAAATAAGAGGCTACTATGATACGCAAAATGCAAATGGTCTTAGGCTTTACCAATGAAGAAATAGATTTAGCATTTAAAAGTAATCAACTTCTATCTATGGAAGTTGAGTTGTCGAGCAGATGTAATTTGCACTGTGCTTACTGCTATGTAGGTAAGAATCTTTTTAGAGAAGATGAGCTTGAGCAGGAAGAAATTTTTGATGCCATAAGCCAAGCGAAGGCATTAGGTGCGCGTAAGATTATATATGTCGGAGCCGGAGAACCATTGCTGGACGTTAAACTGAAAGACATTATTCACTATGTGAATAAGCTAGGCATGGAACATGTTTTGTTTACAAATGGCACATTAATAAATACTGAAATAGCGCGCCTATTATTTGAAAATAAGGTTGTTCCGATTATAAAGTATTCAAGCATGAAGGAAGAGACATTCGATCGATTGGCTGGTTGTGATGGTGCGTACGCTTCTATGACACGAGGCCTAAAATGTCTTCGCAAGGCAGGTTATCCTGATAAACAGCATAGTATGGGGGTAGAGGCTATTGCTACTAACTATACGATAAATGAAATTCCTTCAATATGGCGATGGGCAAGAGACAATGACATTATTCCTTATGTGGAATGTGTTACACATAAAGGATCGGCGGTTGAGCATAAGGACCTTTTTCCTGATAAAAAAGTGATTCGCGAGCTATTTGAAAATCTTGCAAAGATTGATAAAGATGAATATGGATTTACATGGGATGCCTGCCCTCCTATTGCCGGATTTTTTTGTAAAAGACATTTATATAGCTGCACTTTAAATTCACAGGGGTTTGTCCAACCCTGCGTAGGTATTGATATAAAGATGGGTAATATTCGAACCGAGAAATTAGCCTCAATATTGAAGAATAGCAAGGTAATGCAAGATTTGTCGCAAATTCGCAATACAATAAAAGGCCAATGTAAAACATGTGATTATCATAAAGATTGTTACGGATGTCGTGGAAACGCTTATAGTATGACAGGTGATTATTTAGCGAGTGACCCAACATGTTGGAGAATTAAAGATGAAGCTTTTACTTGTAGCCCCAATTGCAAAAAGTAAGTTTTTAGGAAAAGGATTTGCGTTTAATCTCCCTTTTCTTAGCCTTCCTATTCTTTCTACTTACGCACCTCCTGATGCCGAAGTAACGATAGTCGATGAGAGAATTGAGCAAATTAATTTTGACGCTCCGTATGATATGGTCGGGATTACTATCATGACTCCTTTGGCGCCTAGAGCGTATGAAATTGCAGGGGAATTTCGCAAACGAGGCGTAACCGTAGTTATGGGGGGTATGCATGTAAGCGCGTGTCCGGACGAAGCAATTCTTCATGCTGACGCCATTGTTATAGGAGAAGCAGAGCAGGTTTGGCCTAAGCTCATAGATGATTTTAAAAAGGGCGCACTAAATAAAGTGTATAAAGCTGAAACGCACACTGACTTGGGATCAATCATCCCGATGAAACGTAACTTGCTTAAAACGGATAAATATGTACCTGTTGAGTTTGTGGAGACAACGAGAGGATGTCCTTTTGGTTGCCACTTTTGTTCTGTGACCAAATTTTTCGGGGGGAAGTACCGGACTCGTCCAGTAGATGAGGTTATTAAAGAGATTGCTACATTTAAGCCTACTGCGCAAAGGTTTAGCATAAAAAATGTTGTTTTTTTTGTGGATGATAATATTATTGGCAATCGAAACCATGCTATTGAGTTGTTTAAAAGAATCAAGCCCTATAAGCTTAATTGGCTTGGGCAGGCTTCGATGAATTTGGCTAAGGATGAAGAACTTATGGTTCTTGCAAAAGAAAGCGGATGTCTGGGTTTTATGATAGGGTTTGAATCGCTTTCGGATGAAGTGCTTAAGGATGTGGGGAAAAAACCTAATGCAACAAAAGAGTACCTTACATCAATTCGTAAGATACAAAGTCATGGAATAGGTGTTATGGGGTCTTTTATATTTGGGTTTGACCAGGATGATGAAACGGTATTTGAAAAATATTGGCAGTTTGTCAAGCAATCTGGACTTGAGGGCCTATATGTGGGGATTATGACCCCTTATCCAGGGACAAGATTTTTTGATGATCTGAGCAAAGAGGGTAGGATATTTGATCATAACTGGAGTAATTATGATACATCCCACGTGGTTTTTAATCCCAAAAAAATGAGCGCCGAGACACTAAGTAAAGGTTACAGATGGGCACTTAAGAAATCATACTCTGGGTATTCTATATTTAAAAGGCTTCATAAGTCAAAAGCCTATGGCCTCTTTTCTTGGCCTATGAATATTGGCCTTCATATTTCTGTGAATAAGCTGCTTAAAAATATTGATTAAATTATGAAAAAAGTATTGCTCATTTCATCAAATCAAGAGAGGATTCCATATCCCGCAGCTCCTCTCGGGCTTCTATATGTTGCCAGTTCTCTTAAAAAAGCAGGGTTTAAGGTTTCGATACTAGACCTTTGTTTTAGTAGGAGCGTACCTAAAGATATAAAGAAAGCTATAAAACACACAAGTCCAGATTTCGTTGGTGTATCTTTACGTAATATTGATAATCTCACCTTTCCTCAAAGCATTTCTTACTTGCCTGGCATGAAAGAGGTTATAAGCACAATTAAACTTTGTACTCGTGCACCTATTGTTTTAGGCGGGTCAGCATTTTCTCTATTCCCCAAAGAGATTTTATCTTTCTTAGACTGTGAATGGGGGATCGTGGGTGAGGGGGAAAAGGCACTAACTCAGCTTCTGATTTGTTTTGCTAAAGGCGGGAGAGATTACAAAAAAATTGATAATCTTATATGGAATCATGGTGGTAGTATTAACATGAATCGAACAAAATGCTTGGATCACCCAATTGATTCCGTATTGGATTACAGTCTTTTAGACAATAAAGCGTATGTAAAATTAGCCGGGATGGCAAATGTACAAACCAAGCGAGGTTGCGGTTTTAAATGTTCCTACTGTACCTATCCTCTTATAGAAGGTAAGAACTATAGACTTAGGTCTCCAAAAGTAATAGCGGAAGAGATCGCGCTTTTGCAAAAAAAGCATTCTGTGCCACATGTTTTTTTTGTTGATGATATATTTACGCATCCCTCAGAACACGCTATGAAAGTATGTAAAGAGTTGATAAAAAAGAAGACGAGGATGCATTGGAGCTGTTTTGCCTCTCCCTATGATATTTCTAAAAAGCTTCTCATGCTTATGAAAAAAGCAGGATGCACGCATATTGAGTTCGGTTCCGATGCTTTGTCCGATAAAATATTGGCAAAGTTGCGCAAACCGTTTACTGTAAAAGAAGTGATACGAGCTAGCCGACTGTGTAAGAATGTTGGTATTCAATGCGCACATTATGTAATTTTTGGAGCACCAGGCGAAAATCGCGCCTCTTTAAAAGAAGCATTTTCGACAATTCATAAGCTTAAAGGGGATGCGATTATTGCGATGCTTGGTATTCGTATTTATCCGGGGACTGAGTTAGAAAGATTAAGTATAAGAGAAAAAATTATTATGCCGAATACCAATCTTTTGTTCCCACGTTTTTATATATCATCCAAGATACCCATAGATGAATTAACGGCAAAAGTTAAAGAATTTACTTTGGCTAATCCCCATTGCGTTGTTCCTGGATTGGGGATTAGGAGTTCTGAAGCGATGTATACAGTTTTGCGGGAGCATTATCGGGAGGGGCCATTATGGGGATATCTAGGATAAGCGATTTCAAAACTTTGAGTGAAAAATATGGAAAATAAATATTTCAAAAATAAAATAGCGCTTGTTACTGGTGCAAGTCGCGGAATAGGCAGAGCGATTGCCGAGTCACTAAGTATGCATGGGGCGCACGTAATTGCCAATTATAATAAAAGCGAGAAAGAAGCAATGTCGCTGGTAGAGTCATTACACAATAAAAACTGCAATATTGAGGCTCTACGTGCAGATGTAACTGACGGCAAAGAGGTAGAGGGAATGATAGATGAGGTAGTAAAGCGTTATAAGCGCATTGATATTTTAGTAAATAATGCAGGTTTAAGGCGAGATTCTTTTCTTGCTTTAATGAGCTATGAAGACTGGGAAAAAGTAATAGATGCGAACCTAAAAAGCGTTTTTTATGTTACCAAATGGGTGTCGCGTATTATGATGCAGCAACGTGAAGGAAATATTATTAGTATTTCTTCATTAAGCGCTTTTAAAGGGCTTGCAGGTCAGACTAGTTATGCCGCTTCTAAAGGGGGTGTTATAAGCTTTACCCGTGCCGCTGCTCGCGAATTAAGCAGATTTGGTATTCGAGTAAATGCTATTGCTCCAGGGCTAATAGAGACGGATATGCTTAAAACTATGGATCAAGAAGCTCTTAAAGTATTAGCGCAAGAGATTCCTCTGGGTAGAATCGGCACAGCGAATGATATTGTTGGGGCAGTATTATTTCTTGCTTCAAACAAGTCAGATTATATTACGGGTGAGACGTTATTAATAGATGGAGGATTAGGTATTTAAATCATGGATAAGTATGATGCAGTAGTTATTGGTGGTGGGATTGGAGGGCTGACTTGCGCTGCTCTTTTAGCAAAGAAAGGAGCGCGAGTAGCTGTATTTGAGAAAGAAAACCGCCCGGGAGGGTATTGTTCTTCTTTTTCGGTCGATGGGTTTACATTTGATGCATGTGTTGATTCAATAGGTGGATTACGTAAAGGCGAACCGTTGCGGCGCACACTGGAGGAGAAGCTCGGGATATGGGATAAGCTCGATTTCATTGAATTAAATCCTTTAAGACGGAACATATTCCCTGATATGACCATTGATGTTCCCGCTGATGTTGTTCAGTATAAAGATAAATTAAAAGCGTTGTTCCCCAAGGAGCGAGAAGGGATTGATAATGTTTTTTCCGCAATGGATGGTATATATATCTCATCACTTAAAACTATGTGTGGTGAGGAAGATTTAAGTTTCCAATATGATTTTATGAATGCAACATTTTATGATTTTTTGTCCTCTTTTATTTCTGATGATAGGCTTAAATCAGCACTTTCAACATACTGTTCTTTTTTAGGGTTACCTGCACGCGAAGCATCCGCTATCGCTCTTTCGAATATTCTAATGCACTATGTGAAGGGAGGGGCATTTAGGGTGTGCGGTGGTTTTCAGAAATTAAGCGATGCGCTTGTAGAGTCGCTAAAAGCGCATGGCGGTGAATTTTTCAGTGCAGAGGAAGTTACTGGCATTCTCTATGATGGAGCGAATGTAACCGGCATTGTCACAAAAAATAAACGTAATGTAAAAGCTAGGCACGTAATATCGGGTATTGATATTAAAACCGCAATCGGATTAATGGAGGGTTGTGCGGTAGATATGAATAGAGTTAACAGGATTAAAAAGATAAAAGTTTCAGGCTCTTTTGTTATGGTTTATATAGGAGTTGAAGATGATTTACAGAGCTATAGCTTACCATCTAACTTCGGGTATTTTAATTCCTATGATTTTGATGGAATGTTAAACAAAAACACCAAGGCTTCTTTTGGTATGAGCTTTCCTTCTTTGCTAGACTCATCGGTTGTTCCTGACGGTTGTGGCAACGTAGTAATCCATTGGCCGCTGTGTTATAGTAAGGATCCTGTAGAAATATCAAAGGATGGAATCTCTAAAAAATTAATAGAGGAGCTGAATGGAACGATACCAGGCATCGCCAAAAAAATTGTATATCAAAGCGTTTCCAGCCCTAGTACGTTGCAGCGGTATACGGGAAATACTCTCGGAGCAGCATATGGCTGGGAGCAAGAAGCGGGTTTTTTGAAAAATATACCACTTTTTAGAAATATAGCAGGCAATTTTCATGTAGTGGGGCACTGGGCGGGATACGGAGGAGGAATTATGCCTTCAATGCTTTCCGCTTGTAAAGTTTCTAATGAAATAACGAAATAGGAGGCCTTTGGGGCATGAGCGACAATAGTCAATCTGATATGTACGGACGCGTGAAAAAAATGATTGTAAAAGCAGCGAGACTTAAAATTTCTCCCGAAAGCATTAAGGATGATCAGCCCCTATTTGGAGCCGGAGGGGTTGGGCTCGATTCTTTGGATGCTCTAGAGGTGGTAGTTGCACTTGAAAAAGAATTTGGAGCTAGAATTCCTGATGCTGATGTTGGTAGGAAAGTTTTAGTTTCCATCGAAACTGTTGTCAAATTTATAGAGGATAAAGGTGGAAAATCTCCTAAGTAAGAATATTAAAGATTTAATTCCTCATCGTGAGCCATTTATCTTTATTGATAAAGTGTTATCGGCCGAACCTGGGTCTATCATAGCCTCAAGGCATATAAAAGAAGATGCGGAGTATTTTAAAGGACATTTTCCTGGTCAGCCGCTTGTGCCAGGAGTTTTGCTTATTGAAAGCATGGCCCAGGCGAGTGGTATTGCGTGTGCCTCGTATTTAAATAAACAAAATGGTACCTCTTCAAAAAATTCCGAGCTGTATTTTCTATCCCGCGTTTCCGATGTTAAGTTTAAGCATGCTGTATTACCAGGAGACACACTTGTTATTAAATCTGATGTAGTACAATATTTTGACCCCTCTTTCAAGGTGCGAGTATCATGCGAAGTAAATGGCATAGTTGCTGCAGAGGGAGAATTGGTATTAACAAAACAGAGGGGAGGAGCTGTATGAAGAAATTGGCATTTGTGCTGTTAGTAGCTGTGTGTTGCGTAAGTTTTATAAGTAACACCTGTGCAGCTGCGCTGCAAAAAGGGGATATTGTGTATGTTCGCTCCAATTTACATGCGAATGGGGGCACTATATTTTGGCACAATATGAAAATGTATAAAACGATAATTCCAGCGGGCACTGAAGTAAAGATGAGTTCAAGAACTACGTTTGTAACGGTTGATACGAATAAGTCCTTTACGGTAGTAGCTAATGCAGATCAGTGGGATAAGTTTTTTGTAAAGGATAGAAATGAGATCGGTTTAGATAAGCTCTCTTCTGATATGAAAACTACGATCGATAATTGTGAAGTAACCAACGGCATGACTAAAGAAGAAGTTTATGCATCAAAAGGATGTCCTGCATATATAGCCTGGGGATTAAAAACAAAAGACAAATCTTTTGCCGACATTATGCAGAGCGATAAGTGGTATTACAACTTCAACGCACGTGGTCAAGATGTGATGGTAACCTTTCAAAATGGGGTAGTTGTTAAAACTGGTGGGTTTGAAAGGTAAAATATTAAAATCAATAAAAGAAACTTGTATTAACAAAACAGAAAGGAGAGCAGTATGAGAAAGTTGGCGTTTGTGTTAATAGCTGTTGTTTGTTGTGTAAGTTTTATAGGTAGTGTTTATGCAGCTGAATTACAAAAAGGGGATATGGTGTATGTCCGTTCCAATTTGCGTGCAGATGGAAGCACGATATTTTGGCACAACATGAGGATCTACAAAAATTTAATTCCAGTAGGTACTGAGGTAAAAATACATAGCTGTGTGGGCTCGAGGATATCTTTTATTGTGCCTGATGGCAAGACGACATACAGAATAGTTGCTAGTGCTAATCAATGGGATAAGTTTTTTGTTAAAAACAAAAGTGAGATTGGGCTAGATAGAGTTTCTTCCGATACAAGGTCGAAAATTGAAAATTGTGAAGTAGTGAATGGAATGAGCAAAGAAGAAGTATATGCGTCAAAAGGATGCCCAGCTTACCTTGCATGGGGAAAGACAACCGAAAGAAGTTCCTTGACCGACATTATGCAAAGCGATAAATGGTATTACATGAACAATTCGCGTGGGCACGATGTAATGGTGACTTTCCAAAATGGAGTTGTCGTTAAAACAGGCGGGTTTGAACAATAGTAATAGTTAAAAAGACTATAGAATCGAGCGATAACCATTGAGTTGCCTTATCTGTGGTGAGGGGGAAGCTCGGCTTATTAAAAAAGAAGGCGCGTGGGATGTAGTACAGTGTAAAAACTGCTCGTTTGTATATATTACCCCGCTTCCTGATGAGCAGTTTCTCCACCTTCATTACCAAACATATCTACCAGCTGGCGATGCCGATATTGAGCAATGGCGTAAGATGATGCAAGGTGTTTTTAATAGATCTCTTGATGCCATTGAAGCGAGACAAGGTCTTAGTAGAGGCACGTTATTAGATATTGGATGCGGCTACGGATTTTTTCTGGAACTAGCGCGTCAAAGGGGGTGGAGCGTGTATGGAGTGGAACCATGTGCGCACGCTCGAGCATATGCAGCATCAAAATCACTCAAAATCGACTCAAAAGATCTATTTGCGCAGATGTATAAGGACGAAACATTCGATGTTGTAACACTTTTTTATGTGCTTGAGCATTTACTAAATCCGCTTAAATATCTCAAGGAAATACGCCGTATCTTAAAACCGGGAGGACTATTATTGGTAAGGGTACCTCACACGACTCCCATCGCAAAGTTTCTTAAAATACTTGGAATTCCAAATAAAATATACGACGTCCCTTCACATTTGAGTGATTTTTCCCCTAACACCATTGCATTGGCTTTAGGAAAAGTTGGATTTACTGAAATTCAGACATTTCCAGGTGGTGCGACGCGGCCACATGCACTTATGCAGCACGTAGTCTCTTCCGGTTCAGGGCTATTGGCAGATGTTTTATATGCTCTAAGTGGCAAGAAGCTATTAATTCCTGGGGTAAGCAAAACTACTATAGCGAGAAAACCAAATTATGAAGCAGCCTAATAAGAGTGCGCTTGTTACGGATGGTATCTGGCGCAAATCTCTCGCAGCCGTAAGGGCGCTTGCTAATTCCGGGGTTAAGGTTGGTGTTGGAGAACGCACCTGGCTGGCACCGACTTTATTATCCCGATATGCTGGTAACAGGTATGTCTATCCATCCATCGAGAAAGATCCGGACGGTTTCTTGAATTGGCTTAGACTTACTATCAAGTCCAATAGATATGATGTTCTTATTACTCCGGAAGAGGAAACGAGTTTATTGGTAGCTAGGCATATGACAGAGCTTTCACAGCATGTTCGCATACCACTTGCTCAATACGAAAAACTTATTTTTACACGGAATAAGTTCAACCTATTAACTCACGCACAGAAAATAGGAATCATTTGCCCTAAGACATTAATGAGTGGTACATCTGAAGATGCTACACGATGCTTTAAGGATTTGTCATTTCCTTTAGTGTTTAAACCTAATGTAGGTACCGGAGCCAAGGGGATACAATATGTAATTACCAAAGATGCGTTTGATGCGCAGTACAATACTATGCATAGAAAGTATGAAAAGTTTATTATGCAAGAGTATATCCCCGGCAACGACTATTACGGCGTGTCGGTCATTTTTAATGATAAAAATCAGATGCGCAGTGCTTTTGTGCATAAAAAATTGCGCCAATACCCTATTACGGGTGGGGTTAGCACGTATGCGACATCGGTAAAGTTTCCTAAACTAGTGGAAATAACAGAAGGGTTACTTGCATCAATAGGGTGGTATGGAAGTGCAAATGTTGAGTTTAAGATTGATCAGAGAGATAACACCCCAAAGCTCATGGAGGTTAATCCGCGGTTATGGGGGTCGTTGCAGCTAGCCATTGCTTCTGGGATTAACGTACCTTATCTTCTATATCAACTCGCTGTAGATGGTGATGTTAAACCCAGTTTTGAGTATAAAACAGATGTGAAATTCCGATGGTTCATGCATGGTGATTTTATGAATTTTATTACAAATGCGACTGCTAAAAGAAAATGGAACATCGATGTTTTTAAATTATTTGAAAGAAACAGTTGTCATGCCACATGGTCCTGGTCTGACCCGTTACCTTTTTTTGGGCTACCTTTAGCATTAATAGATTATCTTAGTAGCGACGAAATGAAAAAATACCGATCATGATACAAATGAAGCGTTCCCCAAATAAAAACATGTTTAATTATGCTTGGAGCTACAATGCATCGCTTGTGGTTGCGAAGCTGTTACCTCTTTGTGTCATGAGATTCATTACTAGGGTTATTGCGGAGATTTGGTATCTTATCGATAAAAATGCAAAAACTCAGGTTGAGAAGAATCTTTTGCGTGTTATTGGAGATAATCCAGTACAACTACATAAAATATCAAGAGAGCTTTTTATTAATTATGGAACATACTTGGCAGATTGGGCTAAGCTTAGCTCTATGAGTACCTCCAATGCGATTTCATTTTTTAGCAAGATCGAAGGGGAAGATATTTTTAGAAAAATGCATGCAAATGGTAAAGGGATTATTGTTTTAGCTGCCCATTTAGGAAGCTGGGAGTTTGGAGGACTAGTTTTTACAAATTCAGGAATTCCATTCAATGTTATTACGGCAAAAGATGAAGTTGAGGCAATTGCACAAGCGCGTACAAAAGTTAGGTCCCTACATAATATAAAAACTATTACTATTGAAGACGATTCTTTCTTTTTTATTGATATTGTTAATGCGCTAAATCGGAATGAGCTTGTTGCAATGCTTGTTGATAGATATGAGAAGAAAAACGGCGTGCTTGTAGATTTTTTTGGAGAAAAAACATATTTTCCTAAAGGACCCGTATTATTAGCACGAACTACCGGCGCTTCAGTGCATCCTGCTTTTACGGTTTTGAATTCAGATCGAAAGTATAGAACGGTTCTAGGGCCGCCTATATCTATGGAATGGAGCGAAGATAGAGAGAAGGATATTTGTGTTAATGTAGCGAAGATAGCGCAAGCTTTTGAGCAATACATACGTTTATATCCAAGCCAATGGTATAATTTCGCAGCGATATGGGATAAATAGTATATGAAAAGAAGAGTAGTTGTTTCAGGTATGGGAATAGTGACCTCTCTCGGAGCTGGTATTAGCGTAACAGCTTTAGCTCTGAATGGAAGTAAGCCAGCAATAGGTAAAATTGCTTCTTTTGATGTTACAAAGCATAAGACGAGCCAAGGAGGGGAGGCTGATTTAAAGGCGCTAGAATATAGTAATGGTGGTAATTTAAAATACCCCTTAGATCGTTCTTCAAAATTACTTTTATGTGCCTGTAAGGAAGCGCTAGAAAGCGCAAAATTTACGAGCTCCGAGAACGAGCCCATAAAAGCGCCATTAATCTTAGGAACCACACTTGGAGGGATGTTGGCAGGGCAACGCTTTCATCGTGCAGTGCTTTTACAAGAAGATACTCGCAAGTATGCTCCACTTTTAGGAGACTCTCTTTGCCGACAGCCTTTTAATGTAGCCTCAATACTTGGCATATCCGGCGACACAATGGTTCTTAACAATGCCTGCGCCTCGGGGCTTAGTGCTATAGGGTATGCGTATGAACGTGTACGTTTCGGTAAGGATATTTTTGCCATCGCTGGCGGATATGATGAAATGTCAGATTTTACTTATGCAGGATTTAATGTGCTGCAGTTAGTTACTTCAGATAAGTGCCGTCCCTTTGATAAAAACAGAAGTGGTTTAATACTCGGCGAAGGCGCAGGCGTAGTGGTGGTAGAAGAATTGGAGCATGCTACAAAAAGAGGAGCTGAGATTTATGCAGAGATTATTGGTTATGGCCAAACCTCAGATGCCTATCATATTACGAAGCCAGATCCCGATGCTCGAGAGGCTGCCCGTGCAATACGCGTAGCTATAGATGAAGCCGCTATTGATCCCGGAGAGATTGATTATGTGAATGCCCATGGAACAGGAACTATTTCAAACGATATTATGGAGGCAAAGGCGCTTCATCTAGCATTGGGAACACACGCAAGGAAGGTGCCAGTAAGCTCTACCAAGCCATTCACGGGGCATCTTTTAGGCGCCTCTGGAGCTACAGAGGCGATTTTCTCTATAATTTCAATGCAGAAGGGCGTTATTCCAGAGAATTTGAATTTCGAAACACCAGATCCAGAATGTAATCTTAATATAGTAACTGGTGGTAGTAAAAAATGCGACTTGAAAATCGTTCTCTCCAATTCTTTTGGTTTTGGAGGCTCTAATGCAACTATGGTGTTTAAAAAAATTGATTAGAATATGGCCATATGGATAAAAATATTGTAGTAACTGGGATTGGATTTTTGAATGATTGGGTAATAGGGAGGGGGAATTTTTCTAGTTTCCTTTCAAGCCCTGTTCCACAGACCCCTATTGAAAAAATTGATTTCGATACCTATATAGACACAACATTAGTCAGACGCGCAGATCATGTTTCACGCTGTGCATTGTCTGCTGCTAAACTTGCCTTAGAAGATGCTGGCTTGCCCGTACATTACGGCGAAGAGAGCAGGAGAATTGGGATTGCTCTTGGTACGGTGCATGGTCCGATGCACTATACAATTGATTATCATACTTCCTTAGTGTTAGAAGATCCCAGGTTATCTAGCCCTATTTTTTTCAGCGACTCAGTGCCAAATGCAGCTGTTAGTAATATTTCTACCGCATTGGGTATACGCGGTAACACAACAACACTATCTGGGTATTGCGCAGTTATGCAAGCGCTCCAATATGGTTCTGAGCTTGTTAAAGACGGGCTTCTTGATATCTGTTTGGTTGGAGGAGCAGATGTTAATCATGATTTTTTAGTAGAAGCTTACAGAACGTGCCTAGGTAATTCAGAGATGATAGGCAAGAATTTTGGCGGAAGCGGATTTTTAGTTATTGAGTCTTTAAAGCATGCGGTTCAAAGAAAAGCAAAGATTTATGCGCAACTAGAAGGCGTATGTACTGTTACTGCTGCTTATGTTTTGGCCAAGCGATATGACATTTCGCCCTTAAAAGAATTACTAAGACAGGAAGGTGACGTTTTAAAAGAGCACGATTGCATATTGAGCTCATCCTACGATGAAGAGGATAGTATCAAAAGAACTAGTATGTACTTGAAATCATTTAGAAGTACAAAATGCACTATACTTGATTGTAGTAGTGTTTTTGGGTGTACATTTAGTGCTGCCGACGTATTTCAGATTATTTTAGGCGTGCTTGGTGCTTATTCTCAAGAGAACCTTTGCTCTTTTAAAGAATTAAATGATTTAAAAAAGCAGGTTAGTCGGATATTTGTAATGAGCACAAGTTTAGCTGGCGCAAATGCCTGTGCATTGTTTTCGCATCGTTCTGCTAATAAGGAATGATTATGCGTATGCGATGGTGGATGTGGAGTATCATAGGGATTATTACGTGTGGTATTGGCCTACTATTGGTGCAGTGGCATGGGGTGATATTTTTAAATCTTAGCGTCAAAATAGAAATAATAAAACATTGGGTGGCTGCGACAGGAATATGGGCGCCATTGGTGTATATTCTAGGATATGTTTTGCGGCCTTTAGTATTCTTACCTTCTGTGCCTTATTCAATATTAGGAGGGTTACTATTTGGCAGCGTCTGGGGAACAGCATATGTGCTGATAGGTGCAATGTTTTCCAGTGTTTGTGAGTTTTTACTAGTTCGTTACTTTATAGGAGGAAAGGTAAAGAAATTTCTGAGAGAAAAAACCCTGATGATAAACCAGATTGTTACTAAACACGGGTTTATCACTGTATTTTTAGTGAGACTAATTCCTAATGTAGCGTTTGATTTACAGAACTGTGGTTTGGCTTTTACGTCGATTAAATTTACGCACTATTTTTATGGCACATTGTTAGGATGCCTGCCAGCATGTATTTTTTATGCGTCACTTGGAAATCTTGCATTTGATTGGTCTGCTTCTTGGAAAATAGGCCTGGTGGTTCTGCTCGGAATATGCCTTTATCTTTTACGCGTTATTTTTCCGAGTATAAATAAAAGTAATAGATAATATGCGAAAACACATATTTAACGCAATCTCTGTAGATCTAGAAGACTGGTATCATATATGCGGTATCGACAGTACTTCTACAAAAAATGAATGGGAGAAACATTGTTCTCGCATAGAGAATAGTGTAGATAAGGTTCTTCGTATCTTTAAGCAGTATAATGTTCAGGCTACCTTTTTTACGGTTGGGGTAATTGCAGAAAACTCACCAGCGCTTGTCAAAAAAATATCGATAGCAGGTCATGAAGTAGCTTCACATGGTTTTGCTCATCGTAGAATATTTGATATGAATCCCGAAGAATTTGAGAAAGATCTGGTGCGCTCAAAGGTTGCAATTGAGAAAGCAATAGGTAAAAAAGTATTGGGATATAGGGCACCAGAGTGGTCTTTGAAGCAAAACAATATTTGGGCACTGGAGATACTAAAAAAACATAGTTTTGTATACGATGCAAGCGCCGTTCCTTTGTCCCACTTAGGAGGTAAATATTTCGGTCTATATCCATATGAAGTTAAAACAAAATATGGCAATATTATAGAGTTTCCCCTAAGTACCTTTCGCTGTTTTTGGGAAAGGCTTCCTTTTTCTGGTGGGCTACCCATGCGAATTAACCCGTATTTTTATATTCTTGATAACACCATAAAGCTTAACCGTATGGGGTATCCCGTAATATTTTATCTTCATCCATGGGAGTTTGACACAGGGCATGAAAAGATAGATTTGCCATTTAACCGCAAGTTTATGCATTACTGCAATATAAAATCTACGGAGAAAAAAATCACTCTTCTATTAGAGCGCTTGGAGTTTTCGACAGTGGAAAATGTATTAGGATTAAAAGAAGATGGTACTAATAGTGTCTCGCAGCCAATCAAGTCTGGTAAATATTATGATGCTCCGTATCTTATGTCTTTATTATCAGGATACTCTTTAGTCTTATCTATCTGTGTGTCTCTGTGTGCTGTAGCAGTCTTAGTCGGGGGGTATGCTTTTTTAGTAGTTATAATTTTCGCCACCATATTTTACTGGCCTTGGGGGGTGTTGTTCTCTAAAATAAACACCATGTTTCATATGAGGCGAATAAGTATTTGAACCCTTTTAACGAAGTAGAGTTATTTACCTATTGAGAACGCATAGGGCTTAAGTTATAGGAGATATCTATGCAAAGTGTGATTACAATCTCTGTTGCCTCACTTGTTATAATTGTTTTGCTTCTTTGGTTATTAGTCCGTACTTATTCTAGCCTGGTCGGGATTAAGAAGAAATACGCACCAGTGCTTGATGTTGATGCGGAGCGCTCTAAGATTTTAGTAGACATAGAATCTTTAAAGAGACAAACAGCAAGCCTGAATCAAGACTTTAATAGTCGCAAGGAAAAACTCACATCCGAATACAATAACGCTCATGTATTATATGAAAAGCTTCAGAAAGAGATATCTCTTCTTGAAGAATCTTTAGAAATGACAGAGTTTGGCGTTTATAAACCGCACTTTGATTTCGATACATCTGAAAGATATAAACAGGAAATCAACACTGTCTATGAACAAGAAAAAAGTATTGTAAAGGCCAATAAGGCCGTAATATGCGATACGAGATGGACAGTAAATGGCAGTCAGACTGAAGGATGGAAGATGATGCATCAGCTTCACAAGCTTATGCTTCGCGCCTTTAATGGCGAATGTGATGCTGCAATATCAAAAGTGCGCTGGGATAATGCGCTTAAGATGGAAGAAAGAATCAAAAAAGCCTTTGAAGTAATAAATAAAACAGGTCAAACCAATCAGAGTTATGTTACCGATGAGTATCTTAACATTAGGCTTAAAGAGCTGCATTTAGCTCACGAATATCAGGAAAAGATTAAAGAGGAAAAAGACGAACAACGGCGCATTCAGGAAGAGATGCGGGAAGAGGAGAAAGCACGAAGAGAAATCGAGAAGGCAAAAGAAGAAGCCGAGAAGGAGGAGATGCGTTACCAGAAAGCTCTTGAAAAGGCACGCGCCGAGGCAGAAAAAACTACCGGAGTGCAGCTTACCGTACTAAATAGTAAAATCAGCGAATTGGAGGGGCAGCTTAAAGCCGCGCAGGAACAA
>Ga0247841_10006013_pt1 | contig 19136 bp, 7 predicted proteins | sample LaCruzMarch2015__2_FD_192410 | JGI IMG/M metagenome (GOLD analysis project Ga0247841, IMG submission 192410) | Freshwater microbial communities from meromictic Lake La Cruz, Castile-La Mancha, Spain - LaCruzMarch2015_18m | ecosystem: Environmental > Aquatic > Freshwater > Lake | place: Spain... | reverse complement strand
CGTCCGGCCCGGCCTGAACTCCGTCACCAGGTAGTGCATGCCCGCATCCGCGCCCGCGTCGATGGCGCCCAGGATGCCGGGATGCTGCAGCGTCGCCGTCACCTTCATCTGGCGCTGGAAGCGGCCGAAACTCTCCGCGTTATCGACCATGTCGGGCGGCAGTATCTTCACCATGACCTTCCGCCCCAGCGCCGACTGCGTGCCCAGATACGTCTCCTCGGCCGAAGAACTGGCCAGCCGGGACTCGATGGTGTAACCGCCCAGCACGGTGCCGGGCACAAACCCAGCCGGCGTCGGGAGCCGCCCGCCGCAACCGGGACAGACGGCGGTCCAGCGGTCCGTCTTCGCCTCGGCCTGGACCTGCTTGCGGCAGGTCGGACAATTCATTGGCACGAACATGACAACTCCTCCTCGGCGCGCGGCGTAATAATTACATTAGCACTATACTCCGCGATACGGGGGGCGGAGTCCGCCTGCCCCCCGCACCCCCGGCGGGTGCCCGACGGGCACGTTTACTGGGTTTGCGGACTCCGCAGGCGCCGAACGCGTCGCGATTCTGGTCAACCTTCCTCTGCCTGCGGGGTCCGCAAACCAAGTGGCGGTGCCCCTGGCTGGCCCACCCCCGGCTACCTGCCCGTGCCGTGGCCGCTAGGACTGCGCGGGGGCCGCGCAGCGTACTCCGGGGCATTGGTAGGGCGCTCGGCCCCCGAGCGCCGGCGCTGCTGCGCGGGGGCCGCGCAGCGTACCAGGGCTGAAGTAGGTCGGCACGGTGGCTCACTTGTTCTTCTCCTGCCCGCCGCCGGGTTCGAGGCCCAACTGGGCGTCGTACTTGCGCCAGAACTCGGCCGCGGACTGTTGTCGCTCCCAATCCGCCGGGTTATCAACCAGGATGGCCACGTTGCGCAAGCTGCGGATGATCGCCATCTGCGCCGGCGGCAACCCCGCGGGAATGCCCAACAGCACTATGCCCGGCGCGAGCGCGAGGGCATCCTTCAAGGGCGAGAAGTCGGCGATCTCGCGGCAGTTCATCAAGTCCACCACTCCGAGCGCCATGCCGCGCAGCGGCTCGAGGTCCCGCACGGGACAACCGTCGGCGAACAGAGAGCCCAACGGCATGCCCTTCAGCGGAGACAGGTCCCGGACCTGGGTGTTGCTGAAGCGAATGTCGCCGAGCGGCATGCCTTTCAACGGCGAGAGATCGGAGACGTTGGTCCCGCTCAAATCCAAGTTGATCAGGGGCATGCCGGCCAGGGGCCGGAGATCGGCCACACTGGTGTTGCTGAAGTTGAGGTGAGTCACGGCCATGCCCTCGAGGGGCGTGAGGTCGCGAATGCCGCGGCTCCCCGTCACGCTGAGTGTGCGGAGAGTGTTCATCCCCCGCAGGCCTTCGAGGCTGGAAATGGGCGTATCCCAAACAGTTAGCTCCTCCAATGGCATCTGGCGCAGGGGTGTCAGGTCCGTGACGCCGGTACGTGTCAGGGAGAGACTCTTAAGTTTCAGATTGGCCAGTGGCGCCAGGTCCTTGATTCCGGTGTCCGTCAGATCCAGTGTTTCGAGCGGCAGGTCCCGCAACGGCGTCAAGTCGGCAATCCGGCTGCCGGCGAGGCCCAGGGACTTGAGCGGCATGCCGCGCAGCGGGGCAAGATCGGTGACCTGCGTGTAACCGATGTTCAGGGACTCGATCTTCTTCCCCTGCAGCATGGACAAGTTCTTCGGCAGCGAATTCGTGCGCCAAGGCCCACACACGGACAACACGCGGAGGGGGAGCGAGGCCAGCGGCGAGAAATCGCTTACCTGGGTTGCGCTCACGTCCAGCTCCTCGATCGGCAGACCGGCGAGGGGTGTGATGTCCCGCACCGGGCAGCTTCCGAGCCCAAGTTGTTCGAGCGGCATGCCGCGGAGCGGCTCGAGGTCGCGAACCGCGGTGAATGTGATGTTGAGCATGCGCAGCGGCATGCCGCGCAAGGGCGCGAGGTCGGTCACGGCTGTGGATCCGACACTGACTGCGGAGAGCGGCAGACCGCGAAGCGGATCAAGGTCACGCAATGCTGCCCCGCCCTGGTCCCCGTTGAAACCGATGACTCCGTCCTTGTTCTCGAACCATTTCACTGCCGGCGACAGGCCGGGGTTCCGCCGCACCAGTGCCTCGGTTGCCGCGGCGAGTTTGAGATCGAGTCCTTTCTCATCTACCCCGGTGGCATGGGCCCGAAACCGAGCCAATTCCGTCACTTTTACTGCCGCCCACGGATCGCCGGCAATGGTCGCAAGCCCTTCGACCAGGCGCTCGAGCAGGCGCACCTCGGGAGCGGTCGCCCCCGGGCGCGTCGTCGAACGCGCCCACTGGATTGCGTCGCGGTAACGCCGGGCCTGGGCATCCGCGGCAACATGCCCAAAGGCCGCCTCCGCCTCTTTCAGTTCCCCGAGGGCGAGGTGGAGGCGTCCCTTCAGGATCCAGGCTTGGGCCAAGTCCGGGTCCAGCACCGTCGCGTTATTGGCGACCGGCAGGGCCTGAGCCCACTCCGGTGTGTCGAGAAGGCGGAGCGCCTTGACGACGAACTCCGGCGCGGCCTCGCGGCTGACGCGCTGGAGCTCCACGCGGGCCGCCACCGCCTGCCGCTCCTTGTCGAGCGCCCGGGCCTCGGAAGCCAGGGCCGCGTTCCGTCCGTGGGCGAGGCGGACCGTGAACAGCACACCGGCGCCGAGCAGCACGGCCAGACTTGCGGCCACTACCAGGCTTTCCACCTTGTGCCGGCCGAGGAGCAGCCACAGTTGTCTGAGCGTGCCCGCCGCCTCGGCCTGGGTCGCGAAGCCCGCCTGGAACTTCTCGATCTCCGCGTGCAATTCCGCCACACTCGCGTACCGCTCGTCCGGCTGCAGCGCCATGGCCTTCATGGTTACGGCCGAGAGCGCTTCCGGGATATGGCCGCCGGGACAGTGCGGAAACGGACCCTGGCGCTTCGGCGGCGCGTACTGCGCCAAAGCCACCTGCGCCGCGCGGCGCTGCAGGTCACGCAGACTATGCACCGGCGCCTCGCCACCACCGGCGCCAACGGCCTTGTGTACGGCGGCTGCGGACTTCGCACGATTCAAGGACGCCGGCGGGGTAACCTGGCCGCGTACGACCTTCAGCAGAACTTCCGCGACGGTCTTGCCGCTCACCGGCGGTTCGAGCGTCAGGAGATTGTAGAGAATGGCGCCCAGGGCGTACACGTCGCTCGGCGGCCCCACCGCCTCGGCCTTGCCCCTGGCCTGCTCCGGCGACATGAAGCCCGGCGTGCCCATCGTCTGTCCTTCCAGTGTCGTCAGCGCGGCGCCGCCCTCGTGGAAACGCACCGAATCCACAACCGTCCCGTCGGTTGCTTCCTGACTCCTGGCTTCTGGCTTCTGACTCCTGACTTCTCCCGTCTTCACGATCTTGGCCAGACCCCAGTCCATGACCAGGACCTCGCCGTAATCGCCCAGCATGATGTTTTCGGGTTTCAGGTCGCGATGGATGACGCCCCGGGAATGGGCAAAGGCGACCGCGTCGCACACCTTGAGGAAAACGTTCAGCAGCGTGTTTAACGGGTACCGTGCCAGCGCCGCCGGCTTGCGCGCGCGCAAGTCCTCGAAGACTTGCTTCAGCGTCCGGCCGCGTACAAGCTTCATAGTGTAGAATGGGCTGTCTTGCGCATCCACGCCGAGCTCGTACACCGGGACGATGCTCGGATGCTCGAGTTGGCCGGTGATCTGCGCTTCCTCGATGAAACGCAGCAGCCGATCCTGCGGCGCGCCCTTGGCGCCGAGTATGACCTTCATCGCCACGATGCGGCGGATGTCCAGGTCGCGGGCGCTGAGAATAGCGCCCATGCCGCCATGGGCAAGGATCCTGCCCACCGCATACTTGCGCCCCTCGCCGCCCGCGCCGAGAAGCGGCGCCGGCGTCTCGCCGTCGGGCTTTTCGAGCGTCACCCCGCCCGCCATTCCCTGCCCGGCCATGAATTGCGCGATGGTCTTGTCTGCCCGTGCGATGTCCGCATCAGGCGGCGAGCGGTTGTCGGCACCCTCGACTTTCCCCTGATCCATCCCCTGTTCCTCCGTGCATTGCGATGGTAACACCGTAATGGTTCCGTGCTAAATCAATATAATGCGCACGCGTGATGCGATACAACGCTGCGGCTCAGGGGTTGCCAGGTGCCGCGTGGATACCGCGTGGCAGGGGGCGGAATCCGCCCGCCCCCTGCACCCCTGCGGGTGCCCGACGGGCACGTTTACTGGGTTTGCGGACACCGCGCACCCCCGGCATAGCGCCGGTGCCCCGCTTGCCCGAGCATGCCGCGCTGAGGCCGCACGGCGTACTATTGGGTTGCCGGGGGCGATGCCCGCTCCGCGTTGAGCGCCAGAAGCTTGGCGAGGATCGTCTCGTCGGAGAGATCGGCCGGCCAGCCGTAGGCCGCGGCCACGGCTTCATCCAGACGCCGGTGCGCCTGCTGCAGCCACTCGGGCCGCTGGTTGTAGAGCGCCGTCAAGGTCCGCTTCTCGAGTTTCTTCGCGCACTCCGCATCCTGCGGTACCAGGCGCGGGTAGCGGGCGATGCCGACCTCCCCCGGCGCCAGCGGTTTGGCAGCCAGGGACAAGTTGCGCGCCGCCTCGACATTGCGCTCGGTGGCGGCGAACTCCCAGATCGTGCTGTCCGGGGGCGATGCGTCCGCCACGGCAGAGGCGGCAGCCGGCGCCGGCATCCGCGGATTGACGATGAAGCGATCCCAGGGGCCGCCGCAGGTGGCGGGAAACTCGAGGACCTCAGGCCGCGTCCACTCGGGCGGGTTCAGCCAGCGGTCGCGGAGTTCGCACAGGTCTCTTGCGGCCTCCGCAATCGCCTTGACGCGCGGCTCGTCGGCCGGCTCGGTTCCCGGCGCCCAGGGGAAGGGGAAGGTCTCGAAACAGGTAGTCGGCGTGTAGCGGAATCCGCTTTCCTTTTCGCGCAATTGCGTGCCGAGGGCCAAAGCCCACACCTCGTGAAGCCGCGAGTGCAGCACGCCGAAAAAGTGGTCGTCGGCGCGGGCGAACACAATCAGTTGGTGATCCGGGTTCGTCGGTGTTACCTGCCACGCAAACAGACGGTGCTTCGAGACCGTAGGAGTCACGACGAAGCGCGCCAATCCGGCAACGGCCTTGCGCATCTCCGGGCGTTGCGCATAGAGTTGCCACCATTCCTTGCGATACCAGTCGCGGGGAGTTGCCGCGCGCATGGCCTTGACTTTGTCTGCAACGCGGCCAAACGGAGCCGTGTAGAGCATTGCCTCCGCTTCCGTTCGGTTGAATAAGTCCATGACCCACATGCCGCGGCTACGGCGCGTAACGTCCTGACCATTCAGCCAAGGGACGATCACGTCCGAGTTCGGTTTGCCGTGCGGGTTCGGCTCATGAACCCATTTTGCCGCCAGTTCTTCGCGGATATCGAACGGCCCTTGTTTGGTTGTGCCCATGAAGGCGAAACCCAGGTTCTCCGGCAACCGGCACGCTCGGGTCGTGTCAATCCCGACGCCAGTGAGATTCGCATTGATGCGTTCAACGGGATGGTCGTCGAACGTTCGGCTCTTCTCGGTACCGTCATCGAACGCGACCATGCTGACATGCACGTTGGCGCCGGCCAGAATCCATTCGCGGTCCGAGACCGCCCAGAAGATGTCGCCGGTTTCCTTGATCCGCTTCAGCACCTGGCGATTGGCGCCGCCGCGAATCCCCTGCGTTGCCAAGAGACCAGCACGCTTGCAGCCGCCCTTTTCGAGGTGGGCCCGCGCCTTCTCGAACCAGTAGCAGCACAGGTCGGCCTCGTGCGGAACACGATCCTGCCACAAGGCAAAGAGGCGGTTCATGTATTCGTCGCCCAGTTCCCGGCGCAGCATCTTCCCGCCCAAGAACGGCGGGTTGCTCACGATGAAATCGACCCGCGGCCACTCCGGTTCTTTCGGGTGCGCCGGGTCGGCCAGGTCAAGGATCGCATCCATCTTGCGGAAGTTGCCCTCGAGCTTGTGCAGAATCGGGTCGTTCGGGAAACCGAAGCCATTGGTCTTGACCCACTGCAGGTAGCCGATCCACACGGTCATCAGCGCCAGGTCGTAGGCATAGGGGTTGATCTCGATGCCGTAGAGCTGCCACGGGCCGACCGTCGGCAGAAAGGCGCCCAGGCCATTGTCCATCGCGAACAACGTGACTTCCTTCTCCAGGTCCTTGAGCTTCTGCAGCGTGACGTAAAGGAAGTTGCCGGAGCCACAGGCCGGGTCCAGCACCTTCACGTGCGCCAGTTTCTGGAGGAACGTGCCGACCATCGAGTAACCCTCAGCCCTGGCACTCCGCAGCGCGCTCTTCTTGGTCTTGCTGTTCTCGACTGCGGCCAGACGCTTGCTGACTGCCTCCCGGATCGTGGCCCACTCGGCGCGCAGCGGCTGCATGATGACCGGGTCGATCAACAACTCGATGTCCTGGCGGCTGGTGTAGTGCGCCCCGAGCTGGGCACGCTTGGCCGGGTTCATGCTGCGCTCGAAGAGCGTGCCGAAGATGGAAATGTCCACGGCACTCCAATCCAAAGCGGTGACGGTCAGAATCTGCCGCAGTTCATCCCGTGTCAGTTCCAGCGCCGTCGCGTCCTCGAACAGCGCGCCATTGAAGTGACGTATGAGATCGGCGCCGAAAGGTTCGCCTTCCGCCATAGACCGGAAGAGCTTACCCGCCATTTCGGGGAAACCCGCCGGCCGCACCACGGCGGCGCGGATCAGACGGCTGAACAGGTCATCGGGCAGCAGGCCGATGTCCTCGGCGAAGAGGCAGAACACCACCCGGTCCAGGAAGTGCGCCGACGCGTCCGGCGCCACGCCGCGGGCACGCAAGGATGCCGCTATGCCGGCAAACATGCTCGCGGCTTCCTGCGTGATGGCTTCGCTGGTGCGACCCGGTTTCAACTTTTCCGGGTCGAAGAACACGGCTTCGAGAATCTCGAGACTCCGGTCTTGGGCCATTTTCGCGAGGGGAATCTCGTAGACCTGGTTGACCACCGCGGTGAAGTTGGTGTGGACCAGAATCCGATCCATGTCGCACACCACGAGCAGCGGCGGGTTCTCGAGCGCCTCGCGGTATTGCAGGAGTTGGTCATAGGCGGTGTCCAGGTTCTTTTTCTGCCCTTTGTACTCCCAGCCGAAAAAGCCCTGCTTCCACACGTCCGCCCAACCTTCGCCGCCACCGTGCTTGGCGGTGCCGCGCTCGAACATGAACTTCTCCCCGGTCGGGTCGAACGCCGCCGGCGGCGGATGTCCCACGAGTGCGCACAGGTCAAGAAAATGCTGCTGCGCCGCGGAGCGCTCCGAGAGCTGGACCTGCTGCCATTTTTCGATGAACTCGCTGGCGTTCATGGGTGACTGGAGACTTTCATCGGCAACCGGACGCAGGGATACTAATGAATGGAACCTTGTATTTATACACCCCACAGGCACCGTCTGCAAACAGGCGCCGATGTAATCGAAAGTCCTTCCGTTCGGGTGTCCGATGTGGGCACAACGCCGGTGCCCCGATCCTGCCAGACGGCAGGACGGATTGCCGGAGAGAGCCGCATGGGGTTCAATGTAGGTCCCAGCTCCGACTGGGACTTCCTATCCGGATCTTGTCCCAACGGACTTGGGACCTACGGCGGAGAGCCCGCGGCACTGCTGGCAAAGGGGGTGCGCACCGCTACACTATCACGGACCGGGCCCCGGAGGCGCACGGCGCGCAAGTTGGCTGGCATGCAAGTTGGCAAGGGGAAGCATTATGATTTTGAACGCGAAAGAGTATCGCAGCAAAGTGCTGGGCTGCTGGATGGGAAAGAACACCGGCGGCACGCTCGGCGCGCCGATGGAATGGCGGCGCCAGGTAAACAGCGTCAGCTTCTACACTCAGGAGCTGGGTGGTGAGCCGTTGCCGAATGACGATCTGGACATCCAGTTGCTCTGGCTGGTGGCGCTGGAGGAGAGAGGGATCGAGCTCACGGCTCAGACTCTGAGCGAGTACTGGTGCCTTTACGTCACTCCGCACTGGAGCGAGTACGGCACGGCCAAAATCAACATGCGCTCCGGGCTGATGCCGCCGCTGTCCGGGACCATGCGCAACGCGTACAAAGACAGTTGCGGCGCCTTCATCCGCTCGGAGATCTGGGCCTGCATAGCTCCCGGCGCACCGCACGTCGCCGCCCGGTACGCCTACGAGGATGCGATCCTCGATCACGGCAACGGCGAAGGCACTTTCGCGGAAGTCTTCTGCGCGGCGCTTGAGAGTGCCGCGTTTCTGGAGAAGGACATTCACAGCCTGATCGGCGTCGGGCTTTCCTTCATCCCGGAGAGCTGCGGCGTGGCGGGCGCCGTACGTTGCGCCATGGCTGCCCACAGCTCCGGCAAGGCCTGGCGCGAGGCGCGGGATGCCGTGCTGGAGAAATACCGTGGCGGCACGTTCTTTGGCTGGTTGCAGCACACGTCGCCGGAAGACCAGAAGAAGGGCTTCCACGAAGGCAAACTCGGGTGGGACGTCCCCTCGAACATCGGCATGTTGATCGTCGGGCTACTCTATGGAGAAGGCGATTTTGGCAAGTCGATCTGCACCGCCGTCAACTGCGGCGAAGACACCGACTGCACCGGCGCCACGGTCGGCTCCATTTTCGGGATCATGCACGGCATAGAGGCCATCCCGCAGAAATGGATCACGCCGATCGGCCGGAAGATCAAGACGGCCTGCCTCAACCTCGGCGAGCTTGGCTATTTCGGGAACCAGCTACCGCAGACCGTCGACGCCATGACCGCGCGGACGGAGCGCATCGCGCGCCAGGTCCTGCTGCGGCACGTGCCGCAGCTCGAGATCTCGGCGGACCAGCCCACGGATCTATCGGGATACAGCCTCGACAGTCTGCGCTGCGCCGACTGGCAGCGCGCGGCTTTCTACAGCAGCCTGAACGGCCCGGTCTGCCGCTTCGACTTCTTCAATGTCGCCGTTGACTATGGCGAAGACGGCGCCTTGATCCGCGACCGCACTCCCAAGCAGGTGCGGCTACGGATCGAGAACAGCTATAAGACGCAGGCTACGCTCAATGTGCGCTGGTACACCCCGGACGGCTGGCGGGTATCGCCGGCCAGGGAGGGATGCGTGTTTTCATTCCCAGGACACCTGGGCGGGCCGGTGATCCTGGATTTCCAGTTGGAAAGCGACCGGGTCGGACAGGGGCTGAACCGTTGTGTCGTGGAACTGACCGCGGATGGCCGGCCAACGGTGATGCTGGTGCCGGTTGTGCTCCAGAACGCGAACCTGATGCCGAAATAGCGGCCACGGCCTGCCCGAGAACGTGCCCGCGCCGTTGCGGGTGATGTGGCCTTTACTGCACGGCCGGTTCGATGTGCTTGCGCACGTCCGCCTCGGTGTTGATTTCGGGCAGGCCGCTGAGCCCCTCCCAGAGTTCGACGTGCTCGGCGGTCTGGCCCGGCTCGAGGTTGAAGAGCGGCGCGAGCGTCTCGATCTCGCAGAAGTCGGCACAGGAATACGACTCGACGCTGCAGCCGTTGTCCGGGTATTGCGCGTCCACGAAGTGCTCGAAATACTTGATCAGGGCGGTGCCGGCGTTGACATAGGCAATCCAGCCGCGTTCGGCGTTGAAGCCGATCTTGCAGGCGCGGGCGGCCGTCACATCCTGGCGCAGCAGGACGTAGTCCCGGCCGAGGGTCAGCCGCGGATCGGTGAGTTCGGTGTAAGTCCAGAGCATGATGCCGCGGTCCGCCGCAAACGGGCTCGCGCCTTTGACGTGCTGCTGCGGGATGATGGCCATGCCTCCCGGCGCCATCACGGACAGGGCCCACGGCGCAATCTCGACGCACCAGGCGTTGCGGTTGATCAGCCGGTGCGTGACTCGGAAACGCTCATTGCCGAGCACGTCAATGGTGATGGCTTTCTCGATCCCGGTCATCTCTTCGACGCCACTGCTGAATTCGACGCCGTCACTGGTGTCCCGCACGGTTACCGGTTTGTTGTCCGGCGCATAGGACCGGGGCATGACCTCGGGTGCGTGCCACAGCCGATGGCCGCCATAAAGCCTGAAGCCGCTGTCGCACCCGGGCAGGGCCTTGTCCGGCATGACGCGGAAGATATTCGGGCTCTTGTCAATGAACCCGCCGATGATGCGCGGCCCGACCTGGGTCGTCACGGCCAGCGTAAACGCGCCGCTTTTCAGCTCGACGCACTTCTTATGATACTCGACCGTGGTGGTGTCAAACTCGTTTTTCTTCGCCATAGTTGCTCCACTTGCTGAAAATCCTGGGAGTTGGAGGTCAGACAAAGGCAAATATAGTCCGTCGCGGGCTGCATGCCGCGTGCCCTGGCCGTCCTCGGAAACACGAGCAAGTTCTCACGCCTTGTGATCACCGGCCTCGGCGCCAATGAGGTGGCACGGCACGAAAATGGTAGGTCCCAGCTCCGACTGGGACGCCCCCGAAAGATGTCCCAACAGATTTGGGACCTACTATCCGGCGGTGGGCAGCCTCTGTGCTGCGACGGAAACCCCGCACCGAACCGCGGCATCGCCGCGCGGGGGCCGCGCGGCGTACTTGAAGAACCTGGAAAACCGGATACTTTTCTGCCTCCCAAGCGCGGCCAAGCCGGAACCAGGCGCCGTGGTTTGTGCAAGGCGTTGTGCGGCTTGGCCGCGCTATACTTTATGGATCCGGGAATACTGCTCAGAAAACAACGTTTTTCACTCGGCCGCCTTTATGGAGATATTTCCATGTCCGGTTTGAGACGTGTGATCGCCCGCTGCGCAGTTGCGGTGCTGCTCGTCGCCGCGGCGGCCGACGCCAGGGCGGCGTGGAAGGAGAATGGCCTCGAGAATGTGCTCGCCAGTGAACGGCAGCGTGCCATCGCCGAAAGTGGCCGCATCGCCGCCAGCCGTGCCGAGATCCAGGCCGAGGCGCAGCAGACGGCCAGCGCCGCGGCGGACGAGATGCGCGCTGCGAAAGCGCATCTGGCGGATCTGCAGAATGAACTCGTTTCCGCGCTCACCAAGGACGAACCGGGCGTCCTCAAGGCTGTCCAGGCCGAGATTGCCGCCTGGCAGACCCGCGTGGAGGCGGCGGATGCGGAGCAGGCACTCGCCTTGAAACGCGCCGAGGAACTTGACCGCGAAACCGACGCCTGGAAGCAACGTGCCGCCACTCTGGAACTGGCCCTGCGCCTCGAAATGAGGACACTGCTCGCGACCCGCAGCGAGGTCGAGGGGCGGGACCGGAAGGTCGAGAACGCGCGCAAGGACATCGAGTATCAGCAGTCCCAGGTCCGCAAGTATGTGTCGCGCCGCGAGAACGCCGGCCTGAAATGGCAGGAGTACCGCGACCGCTTCGTGGCGGCAACAGTGCGCGCCAGGCAGGCGCGTCCTGCCCTGCCCTCCAATCCAGCCCAGGAACGCCTTGCCGCCGCACTCGCCGAAGAAATGCGGCAATTGCAGCGCGGCATGCGGTTCCAGCAGGGCTGGTTTCTGCTGAACAAGACGCTCGAGGATCATGCCTGGCGCAACCTGGCCTTTGCGCGGACCGACCTGGCCGTCAACGAAACCTATGCCGCCGCTCTCGCCCGCAAGGAACTCCAGCAGCACGCCACCGAGGCAAATGTGCTGGCTGACCAGGCGGACGCCACACTCAGCATCGCCCGTGCCGCCGTGGAAAGCCGGATGGCGACCGTCGGCCAGGAAATGACGGCGGCCGGCAAAGCGGCGGATGCCGCCCTGGCCGCGATTGGCGCCGCGCCTGACGACCGCGCTCAGGAAGCCGCCCACGCCGATTATACCCTGGCCTTGGAACGCCGCAGCCGCTGGGAAGCGGAAAGTGAGTTTCTGAAGGAATTCATCTCCTATCAGAAGGCGGTGGCCGCATTTGCCCGGGAGAAGGCCGACCGGGCTCGCAGCGCGGCCGAAGCCAAGGCACTGCAGGAGATTGCCCAGGAGCGCGATGCCCTTCGCGAATCGGCCCGGACTTCCGAGCAGTATGTCGTCAGCTTCAAGTCCATGCTGCAGAAGCTCGACGGCCAGATCGAGGCTGCCCGCCGGAGCACGGCTTTGGGCGAGGCTGAAGCCGCCTCCCTGCGGGAACAGGTGCGCGAGGTCGCAACGCGGCTGGCCGCCGACCGTCCGCAGGCGCCCCAGGTGCTGTGCGGACGCCTGCTGGTGGCGGCGGACCGCGCCACCCGCAGCGGCGCGGAAAACGCGGAGCAGCGGCGCCGGCGTCAGGCCGCGGCAACTCAGTTCACCTTCCGCGTCGCCCAGCGGGCACTGGCCCAGGAACGGCTGACCATTGCCGAGAAATGGCTCGAGAGCACGCGCAACGCCATACAGGCGCTCGATCAGACCGCCTCGAACCTGCTCTGGAAACAGAGCGATCCGCGCCTTACCTGGGGTTCGGCGCTCGAGTTGGGCGGGTGCCTGGCCGCGGCCGCCAGCGACGGCGGGTTCATCGTCGACACCTACCAGATCGGGCTGGCGGGCAAACAGGGGTATGCCTCCGGCTGGCGTATCGCGATGGGGAGTTCCCTGGTCCTGCTGCTCATGGCGGTCGGGATCTGGCTGCGGTTCCGCCTCCACCCGTTCGCCGGGCGCGCCGGGTATTGGCTGGCGGGACACGCGGCGCCAATCCTGCCGGCGGCGGCGGCCAGCGGCGTGTTTCTCCTGGCCTACTTCCCGCACAACCGGTTTGCCCTGCTGCTGGGGCTGGGGCTGCCGCTGGCCGGCCTGGCGCACCTGGGCTGGGGTTCGCTGACCGTGCTCTGCCCCGGCCACCGCTGCCCGCCTCTGCAGATCCTGGGCGGAGCGGCCTTGGCGGCCGTGCGGCTGCTGCTGATCAGCGGGACCGTGGTGCTGACGCTGGCGCTCTTCTGCCGGCGGGCGGAGAACCGGTGGGACGTGGAGTACCTGCTGCTGCACGTCTGGCTGTTCTTTGTCTGCCTGGCCGTGTTCCGGCTCGGGCTGCACCCGCTTCTGCTCGGGCGTTTCCTGAGCCGGCGTTCCGCGCATCGCGGCATCCGCATCCTGGGTGCCGGCGTGGCCTTTGCCTGTGTGGCGGCAACCGGGCTGCTGGCGGTGCTGTATCTCTTCTCGCTGGACAATCTGGGCCAGATTGTGCTGCGGATCGTGGCCGCCAGTTTCGTTCTGGTCCTGGCAGGATATGCCGGGACTCGGGTCGTGGGCTGGCTCTGCCGCCGCGCGGCGTTTCGCGGCGGGCAGTTCGCGCAAGCCGGCATGAGCATGGCGGCGGCGGCTGTGGCCGGCTGGATCTGGTGGCGGCTGCTGAGCGGCATCCTGCTCTCGCCCCATGCTCCGGCCGCCATTCAGGACCTGGTGGACGCCGCCCGCCAGAGCTGGCATTTTCTCCTCCGGTTCTGGCACCGCGAAGTCGCCAGCGGGATGACGGTTCGCAGCCTGGCCTGGGGCATTCTCGTGTTTGTGTTCTCCTTCTGGCTGTCACGCCTGCTGAAGCGCCTGTTCCTGCAACGTGTTTTGGCCCGCACGCCGATGGACGACTCGACACGGCAGACCTTTGCCGCGATCCTGGGGTATCTGCTCATTGTGCTCGGCTTCCTCGTCGGCCTGAACGTCGCCGGGTCATCGTTGCAGAATCTTGCCCTGCTTGCCGGTGCCATTACCGTCGGCGTCGGTTTCGGCTTGCAGAACGTCATCAACAATTTCGTCAGCAGTCTCCTGATCCATTTCGGCCGGACGATCCGGGTCGGCGACTACATCGAAGCCGGCGGCCAGCGGGGAATCGTTCAGGAGATCGGCCTGCGCAACACCCGGATGCTGACCGATGACGGGGTCACCGTCCTGGTGCCGAACGGTTCCTTCATCAGCGCCAACATCATCAATTGGACCTATCCGTCACCGCGGACCCGGCTGCACGTGCCGGTCACGATCCTGCGCCAGGGCAACTTGGCGGAAGCCACCGCCATCCTGACGGAAGTCGCGCTGGCGCATCCGCTGCTCGTGAAGGTCCCCAAACCCGGCGTCGAAATCCGCGCCGTGACGGCCAGCGCCATCACCCTCGACCTCCTGGCCTGGACGGACAGGCCTCAGCAGTTGGCCAGTATCACGGGTGAGATCAGCCTCGAAGCCGACCGTCGCCTGCGGCAGAAGGGGCTGCTGGCCTGATGGCCGCCAGAACACGTTGCTCCTTTGAAAAGCGGCTTGATGCACGTATAGTTTGAAATTGATCTGAGGGAATTTCGACCGCGGGAACCTGGAGGCTTTTCATGAGTTCGGTTGAGCGCGGACGCCTGCTGGCTTGGCTGCTCGCGGCGGCCTGTTTGCTGCTCGTCCTCCAAGCCCCGGCCCTGCGGGCGCAACAGCCAGGCGGGTCCCCGCTTGGCATCACGGTCACCGCCGATAAGTACGAATACGACCTCAAGACCGGGCGCGGGTACGCCAAAGGCAACATTCTCCTCGGGTACAAGGACATCACGGTCACCGCCGATGAGGCGGAATGGGACCCGACCGGCGGCGACCTGCTCGCCAAGGGCAACGTGGTCGTGAAACGCGGCCTGTTCAGTTGGCGCGGTTCCGAGGTCACGGGCAACTTCCGGACCCGCGAGTTCAAGGTCGGACAGTACCAGGCCACCAGTGGCGTGCTCTACATCAGCGGCGCTTCCGGCCTGTATCACACCGACGGTACCGTTGTGCTGGGCAAGGCGCAGCTCAGCACCTGTGAGTACCTTGTGAAGGGCGAAGCGCACTACAGCCTGGACGCGAGCGAGGTCGAGTACCACCGGAACGGCGATTTTGTGGCCCGGAATGTCGTGTACCGGCTGTTCGGCGTGCCGGTCTTCTGGCTGCCTGTCATCTGGGGAAACACCGACAAAGAGGGCAACGGTTTCGAGGTTAAGCCCGGCTTCAGCGGCGCCTGGGGACCGTACCTCCTGCTCGCCAAGAGCTGGCGGTTGAACAAGGAGGTCACCACCAAATTCAGGCTCGACCTGCGCGGCCGGCACGGCGTCGCGGCCGGCAACGAAACCACGATCACGACCAAGACCTTCCAGACCGAGGCCCTGGTTTACGGCATGTTCGACACCAACCCGCCGGAGACGGATGCCGGTTTCAACCGCCGGTTCGAGATCGTCGATACCCGCTATCGTGCCAAACTCTATCACCGGCAGGATATCCTCCCTGACCTGAATCTGCGCGTCCGCGTCGACAAACTCAGCGACATCGACATGCTTGAGAACTGGTTCAAGAGCGAGTACCGCCTGGATCCGCAGCCAAAGTCACTCGTGGACCTGACCTGGGAACGAGAACGGTTTGCACTCTCCCTCACGGCCCGGGGCCGGGTCAATAATTTCTTTGCGGAAGTCGAGCAACTCCCGTCGCTGAGATTCCAGATGCCGCGCCAGTCTCTCTGGGACAGCGGCTTCTTCTACCAGAGCGACAGTTCCCTGTCCAACCTCGAAATGAAATGGCGCGACTTCGACAGGCCGCGGCCGCTGGATCCGCCCGATCTGATTGACCCGGCGGACTACAAGGCGGTACGCTTCGACTCTCTGCACATGCTCTATTATCCGTTCAAGATTTTCGATGTGATCGAGGCCGTGCCCCGGGCCGGTTTCCGCCTGACCTACTACAGCAAGAGCAGCAAGACGCCGATCACCACCCGCGACCTGGACAACATGGCCGACGTCGAGAACCCGGACAATCCGGATTCCATCACCCCCGTGATCAACTATGACGCCCGTGGCGGCAGCGTCCTGCGTCTCGCCGGCGAGACCGGCCTGGAGTTGTCGACGAAGTTCTACCGCACCTGGTCAGAGGATCAAGTCAAGAGCGAATACTGGGATCTCCACGGGCTCCGGCACATTGTCCAGCCCTATGTGAACTACACGCTCGCCCCGAAACCCAGCCAGGATCGGGAACATCTGTACTTCTTCGACGAGATCGACCGGCTGATCGAGCAGAATTTCGTCCGGGTCGGCGTGAACCAGCGCCTCGAGACGCGCCGCAGCAACCAGATCTACACGTTTGCGTCCATGGACACCTATGCCGATTTCCATTTCGTCAAAGAGGCGGGCTTCAAGAACCTGGGCGATTTTGGAACCCGGCTCACGGTTAGCCCGCGGGAGACGCTGCGCTTCTGGGGGAGCCTGAAGGCGGACATGGGGGCGCCGGCGCTGAACCGGGGCGAACTCGGCGTCAGTGTGGGGCGTGAACAGGATGTGAAAGTCAATCTTTCCTACCTGTACCGGGGTTCCTATGACTCGCGGACGGTCTATTCGATGGGCAGTTCACTCGCGGACTATGCGGGCGACAGCGCCCTGGCCCATCACTTCGAACGGAACCATTACCTGAAACTCGGTGTCGGTTTCCCCATCAATCCGAAGACCTATTTCAAGATCGGGTACGAATATGACATTGTCCACTCCCGGCTGGCCCGACAGAGTTACGAGATCGTGCGGGATCTGCACTGCTGGATGGGCGCGCTCCGCCTCGAGCAGGAGGAGAGCGACGTCAGTCTTATGCTCATCCTCTACCTCAAGGCGTACCCGGGTTTCGGGGTCAAGACCGGCCTGTAAGCGGTTCGCGGCCGGGTGCGTGTTTCACGGCCACGGCAACTGACAGGCGGTCCCGCAGAGTGCCGGCCGGGACCTGCCCGGCTGAACCGGCCATTCTCTCAAAGCCAGCATAAGGGCATGCCGCACATGGAAGTCCCACTGCTTGACCTGCGCGAACAGTATAAGACCATTCGTGAGGAAGTCCGGCGCGTCCTCGATGAGGTCTGTGATGCGCAGCAGTTCATTCTCGGCCCCAGAGTTGAGCAACTGGAGAAGGAGATCGCCGCCTACTGCGGAGTCCGCGACGCCTGCGGCGTTTCCTCCGGTTCCGATGCGCTCCTGATGTGCCTGATGCTCGAGGGGATCGGGCACGGGGACGAAGTGATCACCTCGCCATACACTTTTTTCGCCACTGCCGGCGCCATTGCCCGAGTCGGCGCCACCCCGGTTTTCGCGGACATTGACCCGGCGACCTTCAACCTGGCGCCGGCCGCGATCCAGAACCGGATCACGTCCCGCACCAAAGCCATCATCCCGGTCCACCTCTTCGGGCAGACGGCGGACTTGGACCCGATCCTCGAGATCGCCCGACGCAATCGCATTCTGGTCATCGAGGATGCCTGCCAGGCAATTGGCGCCGAATACAAGGGCAAGCGCGCCGGCAGTCTGGGCGACTACGGCTGTTTCTCCTTCTTCCCGAGCAAGAATCTGGGCGGATTCGGCGACGGCGGCATGGTGGTCGCCAATGACCCGGCGCGGGTGGAACAGCTCAAGCTTTTCCGGAACCACGGCATGAAACCGAAGTATTTCCACCACTGCGTTGGCGGCAATTTCCGGCTCGACGCGCTCCAGGCGGCCGTGCTTTCGATCAAGCTGAAGCACCTGGACGAATGGACGGCCCGGCGCCAGGCAAATGCGGCGCACTACACCGCGCTCTTCGCGGCCAGCCCGGCGGCCGCACGGGTCGTTGTCCCCCTGACGGTCCCGACGACCACCCGGCACATCTTCAATCAGTACTGCATCCGCCTGCCGTCGGACCGGCGGCAACCGGTCTGGGATGGCTTGAAGACGGCCAAGGTCGGGTGCGAGGTTTATTACCCGATCCCGCTCCATCTCCAGCCCTGCTTCGCCCGTCTCGGCGCCGCCAAAGGCGATTTTCCGCACAGCGAGCGGGCCGCCGAGGAAACCCTGGCTCTCCCCATCTATCCGGAGACCACCGCGGCCCAGCGCGAGTTTGTGGTGGAAATGATCGGCAAGCTTTTGTGATCCGGCGCTGCTTTAGGCAACGATGACGCATACCCTCAAACTCTTCTTCCGCCTGCTGGCCTTCACCAAGCCGTATAAGTGGCGGCTGCTGATCGGACTGCTGGCAGGATTCTCGGCCGGCGGGTCGCTGTTCGGTGTGTTTCAGTTTGCACCGGGGCTGTTGACTCCTTTTGAGCAGGGGATCGCGGCGCCATCCGGGACCGTACAGGCTGCACCCGCCGCCAGGCCAGCCGCAGAAACCGAGATCCGTGCCGCACCGCCCGCCGCCGCGCCGGGCACGGCATCCAAGGCCAAGGGGGAAGGGCTCAATGCCATGGAGAAGCTCGCCCGCTACTTCCACATGCCGACCGCGAATGCGGACGGGACCATCTACTGGAAGTTCATGTTGCTCACGGTCATCGGTCTGCCGCTCTGTCTGGCGGTCAAGTCGCTCGCCACTTTCGTCAATCATTACTGCCTCCGCTGGGTCGGTTCCCGCGTCGTGGCCGACATGAGGAACGCGCTCTTCGATCGGCTGCTGGACCAGTCGCTCCGCTATTTCGGCAAGGTTGACATCGGCCACCTGATCAGTCGCTGCACGTACGATGCCGCCATGATCGAGAACACCATCTCGAATACGGTCGCGGACTGTATCCAGGCGCCGATGGAACTGGCGGCGGCCGTGATCTTCATCGTCTGGTATGCCAGTGTGCATAACCTGCTGGGCATGGTGGTGCTGGTGTTCATTGCCTTCCCGCTGGCGGTGGTCCCGATCATCGTCATCGGCCGCTACGTCAAGCGCTACAGCCGCCGCTCCTTGGAGCGCATCTCGGATCTGGTCTCCCGGATGCAGGAGATTTTCACCGGGATCCGGGTGGTCAAGGCGTACCACACGGAAACCGCGGAGTCCACGCGCTTTCACGGCGTGAACAACAACTATTTCCACGCCGTCATCAAGGCGCTGCGCGCCGAGCTGTTCATGAACCCGCTGATGGAGGTGATCGCCGGACTGGGTGCGTGTGCGTTCATCGTCTACTGTTATGCCGAACACATCAAGCTGAGCGAGATCGTCTCCATCGGCCTGCCTGCCGTTTTCGCCTACCGGCCGGTGAAACAACTGGCGAAGATGAACGCCAATCTGCAGCGCGGCGTCGCCGCAGCCGAGCGTCTTTTTGCGATCCTGGACACGAACACCGCGCTGCCGGAGAAGCCAAACGCGCTGAAACTCCGCGAGTTCCGCGACTGCATCGAGTTCAGGCAGGTTGATTTCGCCTATGATGCCGGCGGCATGGAGGTGCTGAAGGAAATCAGTTTCACCATGCCGCGCGGGG